>SDBV01000918.1_pt1 | contig 43062 bp, 35 predicted proteins | sample 2277081 | NCBI WGS metagenome assembly SDBV01 (sample SAMN10402039, study PRJNA504765) | marine sediment metagenome | isolation source: marine sediment core GS10_PC15, 223 cmbsf | place: Arctic Ocean: Southern Knipovich Ridge | collected 2010
ATCAGGCCGAATTCGTGCAAGGGCAAAGGCATTCGATGAGGATTTACTTTTAGTCGACATTGAAGTTCAGGATGAACATGTAAAAGTCTCTCCTGCTTCTGCCACTGCCGATGAAATAACCGATTCGGTTGATGAGATTTACAAAGCCCTGTTACTTGGCATGCGAGACTACGTTCGCAAAAACGGATTTGAAAAAGTGCTGATAGGCCTTAGCGGTGGTATAGATTCATCCGTGGTCGCTGCTATAGCGGCTGAGGCTTTGGGTAAAGAAAACGTAACCGGCATTACAATGCCCTCCCGATTTAATACAGAGCAGACCAAATCCGATGCTGCAAAACTTGCTGAGAATCTTGGGATTGAGTTTTTGTCGATACCGATTGAGCAAACACTCCAGCAGTTTGACGAGTCGTTAGCGGCGGTATCGGGCTGGGACAACGAAGGGGTGGCATACGAGAACCTCCAGGCCCGCATTCGCGGCTGCATTCTAATGTCACTTAGCAATCAATGCGGGGCTATGGTATTGACAACGGGTAATAAAAGTGAGACCGCCGTCGGTTACTCGACCCTTTACGGCGATACGGCAGGCGGATTCGCCGTAATAAAAGACGTACCAAAAACATTAGTCTATAAACTCGCAAAGCACATAAACACAAAAGCCGGCAGCGAACTCATCCCGCAGGACATAATCACTCGTCCTCCCAGCGCTGAACTGCGACAGGACCAGAAAGACAGCGACTCACTGCCGGATTATGATTTGCTCGACAAGATTCTCGAAGGCTACGTTGAGATGGACAAATCCGCGCAGCAGTTGATTAAATCAGGCCTGCCGAAAGAGGATGTGCTTCGAACAATCAGGCTGGTTGACAGGAACGAGTACAAACGCAGACAATCACCGCCCGGAGTTAAGATTACACCCAAAGCCTTCGGCAAAGACCGCCGTTTGCCAATCACAAACCGATACAAAACAAAATAACACAACGTCATTTCATTTAGCCCTCAAGCCTTTAGCACGCCGAAGCTCTCGCGTAGGCGGTTGCTTGAGGGGTATTAAAATGTCCCGCAGACTTGTCCGCCTTACGTGTGCCGGAATCCGTGGCTTACCAATTCAAAATCTCTTTCCCTTTTCGTGGCTACTAAAATCCATAGTTGCTTTTTTCCCCAATTTCTGTAACCTTACGACTTATGCCCTCCGCGGCTAATAATTCTTAATCGATATGAGAATTCAAATGAATATTACCAACGACCAACAGGCATTTGAGTATTTAAAACAGTTGGCTGCGGATAAAGCCATCAATCTGTCCGGCGCCAAAATCCGCCGCAGTTCCTCACGGTTCTGCCTTGGCGTCGAGCACGGCGACTATAACGGAACCGAACTTTTCGGTGTCGGTACAGACCGATTTATCTGGATGGCTTACAAACCCAACGGTACAAATACGATGCGGTTCTACAGCGGCAATTTCCCAGACGACGGTATTGTCGAATTTGAGATCGGTAAAATACCCGAACCGAAGTCCGCCCGCGTGTACGATACGTGGGCCCGATTTCCTTATGGTGTAGACTATGTGCTGGCCTGTGAAGGCTATCAGCTTAGGCAAGGAATTGACGCGGTACTTTACGGCAATATTCCCGGTGGCGGCATGAGCCGCAGCGCTTCGCTGGCATTAAACTTAATCCTATCGGTGCTTGATGCTAACGGCATCGTCGAAGAGGACCCCATGAGAATCGTCGATTTGGCGCAAATGGTCGAAAATGATTATATTGGTTCCCCCTGCGGCAAACTGGACCAGATTATGATCATGTTTGCCAAACAAGGCCAAGGGATACATTATAAGCCTGCGGACCGTTCTGTTAGCTATGTTCCGTTGGGCAAAGACGCGAAAGATTTCCGTATTGTCGTGATGGATACAGGGACGATTCGTCCGGGTCTGGAAAAATCAACGTATAAAATCCGCCGAAGCGAATGTGAAGAGCTGGTAGCCATGATAAAAAAGGCTGGATTCGACATTTCCCATCTTGCTGATATTAAGGATGAAGCTCTTTTCGAAAAGGTCAAATCGCATATTGAAAAAGATTGTCCGCATCTGGTCAATCGCATGGCCTATATCTATAAGGCCCAAAAACGTTTCTGCGAGATGATGAATGCGTGGAAAGCCGGTGATATAGAGACGGTCGGTCACATCTTCCGGCAGGACGGTGTCGGCCTTCGGGATGAATATGCGATCTCCGGGCCGGAATTGGAGACCATGTGCGATATTGTTCGTACCGTGCCGGGGGTATTAGGCGAGCGAATGCTGGGTGGCGGCGACAAAGGCGCAGCCGGTTGCCTGGTACTGGCGGAAGCTGTCGATGATGTGAAAAAGGCTGTCGATACCGCATATCCGAGAAGCCGTCCGGACTTTTCGGATAAATACGCGATTCACATCTGCAAGGTGGTCGATGGAATCACGGTTTATGATAATTCGTTTTAGCATTTTCCAGAAATCAGGTAACAAATTAACCGCCTCGCGCCCTGCTGCCCTGTGCAGCGATTTGAGACGCTGAATGCGTCACCGCTGGCGTTACGTATCGAATGGCTGAATGGTTGTTAGGATGCTTTGTGGGGCAGCAAGCTCTTAGCTGCCTGAATCCGCCACAGGCTGATAAAAATCTACCTACAAACAGCAGATGCACCCAAAAGTACAGATTTGTCAAAATTTCTTGACAGGTATGGCTTTTTGCGGTAATCTCAGGAGTTTGACTATGCCCTATGGCAATCGAGACTAATGTTGGTTAGGTGTTTGGAGGTAGTTTGTGGCTAAAGAGTTAGCGAAGGAACTTATCAACGCCGGCGCCCATTTCGGGCATGGAGTCAGCCGGTGGAACCCCAAAATGAAACCGTTCATATACAGCAAGCGGGGTAAAATTCACGTCATCGACATAAGAAAAACACTTAAGGGCCTGCTGCTGGCGAAGAAGCTGCTGGTGCAGGTCGTTTCTTCGGGCAAGGACGTCATCTTCGTAGGCACCAAGCGCCAGGCGCAGCGAGCGGTAGAAACCGCCGCGGACAAATGCTCGATGCATTATGTCTCCCAGCGATGGCTCGGAGGAATGCTCACCAACTTCCGCACTATCCGTTCCAGACTTCAGCGACTCGAACAGCTCGAAGCCATGGCCGAAGAAGGCACGCTGGAAAACGAGTCAAAGAAGCAAGCCTCCAGGCTCAAACGAGAAATGCGAAAAATAAAATCCAACCTCGGCGGCGTCCGTAAGATGTCACAGTTGCCGGGCGTTTTGATTGCGATTGACGCCAGGAAGGAATACATCGCCCTGCGAGAGGCAAAGAAACTGGGAATTCCAACCATTGCAATTATCGACACTGATTCGGACCCCGACTCCGTTGACGTTGCTATCCCTGCTAACGACGATTCAATCCGAGCGATTGACATCCTGCTTGGCGAGCTGGCTGATGCAATCGCTGTGGGCAAGACCATGACACCAGCCGACCAGCCACAGGCAAAACGGTCGCGACGGGCTAGTCGAGGCGCTCTTGCACGGGCAAAGGGAACCGAGCCTGCTGCGGTGGCAGTCGAGCAGCCGCCGGCCCAACAGCAAGCAACCGCCGAATCTTCAGCACCGCCAGAGGAACCGGCCGTGACCGAACAATCCCAGCAATGATGCTTACAAGACTATCGCAAATTCGCTGCGATGGTTCTCTAATCATTCGACCGGCTGTTTTGCAGGCGGTTGGAAAATCGAATAGACATTATAATTAGAAATTACAGGAATTGAAAAATGGCTGAGATATCTGCCGCAACCGTAATGAAACTCAGGAAAATAAGCGGGCAGGGAATGATGGACTGCAAAAACGCCCTTGTCGAAGTTGATGGAGACATGGACAAGGCTATGGGGATCCTGCGAAAGAAAGGCCTTGCCACGCTGGCCAAACGGGCCGGACGTGATACATCAGAGGGACTTCTCATAACTAAAGCTTCTGACGACGGCAAGACCGTAGCCCTTGCAACGCTCTGCTGCGAAACAGACTTCGTCTCCAAGAGCGATAGCTTCGTCGCTGCGGCAAACAAGCTCGGTGACTATTGCATGGCATGCGCAGAAGATGCCGGCGCTGACGCCCTTAGTAAAACCGAACTCGGTGGTGTAAAGTTAAGTGACGTCATCACTGAGAACGTGAGCAAAACAGGCGAAAAAACACAGGTCGGAGATTACGCAAGATACAAACTTGACGGACCGGGCTTAATTGCCGTTTATATCCACTTCAATAACAAGGTCGGCACTATGCTGCAAATCGAGACAAGCGGCGACGATGTCGCTGCTAACGATGGCGTAAAGACCGCGGCAAATGATATCGCAATGCACATTACCGCAGCCAAGCCCCTTGCCCTGGATAAAGACGGTATCGACGCTGAGGCAATCGAAAAAGAAAAGGCCGTCTTCGCTGAGCAGGCAAAAGGCAAACCGGAAAATATCATCGAAAAAATAGTCGAAGGCAAGTTGAAGAAGTTCTATGCCGAGAACTGCCTGCTCGACCAGCCTTTTGTAAAGGATGATTCAAAGACCGTCTCACAAGTTCTAAGCGCCTCTGCCAAAGCCGCAGGCGGCACCGCAAAAATTACCAGATTCGCCCGTTTCGACGTCGGTTAAAAATGTCACTTGGAATCCGCGTCTAATAACCCTTAATCAATAATTACTAATCAATAATCATTTTTGAGCCCCCTTCGTGCCTTCGGTGGTTAATAAAATCCAGTCTATCCTGTCAAAAAAATAACGGCTGACTTTTTACCTTGACAGGTACATCACGGCCGCAAATAATACTGCCAAAGAGGTCCGAACTAAATGGCAAAGAGTAAATACAATCGAGTCCTACTGAAAATCTCAGGGGAGAGCTTCTGCTCGCCGGGTGGGTTCGGTATCGACGGCGAGCCGGTCAATTCCATCGCCAAGACAATCTGTCAGATGCGAGGTTTCGGCGCCCAGGTGGCAGTGGTAAACGGGGCAGGAAACTATATCCGCGGCAAGATGTTCGCCGAGAAAAGCGGCATACCGCGAAATACGGCGGACTATATGGGGATGCTGGCTACTATCATCAACGCCTGTGCCCTGCAGGAAACGCTCGAGCAGATGGACCAGCCGACCCGCGTATGCAGCGCGATTGAAGTAGCCGCAATCTGCGAGAAATTTATCCGCCGCCGGGCACTGCGTCACCTCGAGCACGGCAGGGTTGTCATACTGGCAGGCGGTACGGGTAATCCTTTCTTTACGACCGATACCTGTGCGGCACTGAGGGCGTCGGAACTCGACGCCGACCTGCTGATAAAGGCCACGAACGTAGAGGGTGTTTACAGCGACGACCCGAACAAGAATCCTGATGCCAAACTTTATGAAAAATTATCATACGCCGAAGTCCTCGAAAAGAACCTGAGGGTGATGGACCATTCGGCAATCTCGCTGTGCAGGGACAATAATATTCCGATTATGGTGATGAATGTTTTCAAAGCCAACAATATAACCCGCGCCATCTGCGGCGAAAAAGTCGGAACGCTTATCTGTTAAGTTGGAGCTGATTTATGCCGGTAAAGCAAATTGTAGATGAAAACACTGGCAAAATGAAAAAAGCAGCCGAAGTACTGCATGATGAACTCAAAGGCCTTCGCACCGGAAGGGCCTCGACCGGCCTAGTTGAAAACATCAAGGTCGAATACTACGGCAATCCGACGCCGCTAAAGCAGCTCGCTACACTGGCTGCGCCGCAGGCCGACTCGATTATTATCAAGCCCTTCGACCCGGCCTCAATCAAGGAAATTGAAAAGGCCATCAAAACCAGCGACCTCAGTATCGCCCCTGTAATCGAAGGCAAGATGATTCGGTTGAATATCCCCCCGTTGAGTGAGGAACGTAGAAAGCATCTCGTCGGCCAGGCTAAGCAGCTTGGTGAGCAGAGCAAAGTCAGTATTCGCAATATCCGACGCGATGCGAATAAGCACCTCGAGACCGAGCAGAAAGACAAGCTCATCACCGAGGATGACCTTGAAAAAGGCAAAAAGCAAATCGACGAGATTACAAAAGAATACACCGACAAGGTCGACCAGACTATCAAGGCCAAGAGCGACGAAATCCTCCTCGATTAAATCGCCGGCCATTAAAAAACTCTATGAATAAAGTTTTTTACCCACACTGCATTTAGAGTCTATCCTAATAACTACTCGTCGGCCCGAAATCGAGCGAGCCGACTGTGGCCAAGGAAGGTGAAACAGGCTCCTTAGGGGTCGATGCAGCCAGAAGCAGTATTGTGGATTTGCAGTAGCTACAACGGTTATAGAATTACTTGAATTGCTCTAAGCGCCGAAGGTCCGTTAGTTCAATTTTTATATGAACATTCGCTGAGTTGATTTTGGCTTTTGGTTTTTGGCTTTATAATTTCTATAGAGCCTAACGACAATGTAACTATGGTCCGGTAATTTAGGTGTTCAGGTACGTCAAGCAGCATTTGACAACTTGTCGGTCTGCAAAGAACCGGATGGGCCCAGACACGGGGTTGGGACTTGAAGGCATAATATGCGATTATTCCTTCTTTCAGGAGATGAAACGGTGGCTAATAGGCCTGTTTACCGCAAGCATTGTCTGCTTTCAAACTCACCCTCATTAACTGATGTCCCCGTAAGGCCGATTATAAAGGTTATAGAGCGGCCTGTACAGATACAGTGGAGTCCCGCAAATTAGTGGGTTGATTTAGTATTTTGGCGGATAAGTGATGGCAGCTTTCAGGGCTCAAAGACGTTTTCGCCGTGGCTTCTCGATAGTCGAAGCAATCGTAGCGATGTTAGTGGTAGCGATTGCAGTCATAGGCACTATAAGTCTGCGATATCAGTCCAGTATAGACGCAAGAAGAGCAGAAGTTGCGATGCCGGCATCGCGCCTGGCGCTTATGATGGTCGAGACGTGGCGAGGAGTCGCCGGAAGCGAAACGTTCGACCCGGTCACCTCCCTCAGTTCCGAGATTTCAATAGAAGCTGCCGCGGGCCCGGCCGAACCGAACGGCTTTACGCTTCTGGGTACTTACAAGGCACAGCTTAACAACGTGGAGTACTATACAGGCCTGTCTTACAAAGACATTAATGCGAGCCTTCGCGCGCTAAACGTACAGATAGAGTGGGAACAGAGAGGCATCGAGCAGGCAACCGCGGACGAGTCGGACAAGTCTTTTGCTCTCACCCTTTACGTCGAGAAATAGACTTATGCTCAAAAGAAAATTAATAACAAGAGACGGTTTTACCATCATAGAGATGATAGTTGCCACCGCGATGACGGTTATTGTCATCCTTGGCATTGCGATTGTCCTTGTTAATTCCCAGCGTGCGTATCAGGTCACATACGATAAGGTATATGCAGATGTGATGACTGATGCGTTCGTAGCCAGAAGGCTGTTCGATTCGATAGTACGAAAGAGCAGCACCAGCGGCGTCTCGGTCGGCGCCGGCGGTGAGTCCGTCGAGGTTCACTATTATAACAATGACTCGTCCACATATCTTGACAGGTACGCACGATTCTATACGTCGGGGTTGGATCTCAGGGTAGAGTACGGGACTATCAGCGATACAGGAATCCAGGAAACGTTAACCGTCGATACTATCTGCACAAATGTAGCAAGCTGTGTCTTCGGAAACCAAGGCAACAGCGTGCGTATGGTGCTTGAATTTGACGATGAAGAAAAAACCAACGTAGTAGTGACGTCAGCGTATTTGCACAATTAACAGATAAAGGAGCTGGGAAAAATGGCTGCAAACAAACGGAACAGGTTCAAGTGTGAGGGTATGGCAATTCCGTTGGCGGTGTTGGCCATGATTTTACTTATAGTTACCGGAGGCGCGCTGCTGGCCCTGGGACATCAAACTCGAGTATACCAGGTCCGCACTTCCTCAGATATGGCTGCACGTTGCGCCGCTGATGCGGCACTGACCAAGGCGCTCTATGAGATAAACCAGCAGCTACAGTCCGGTCAGGGTCAGCTTGATAATGACAACCTGCCACAGGAATTAAACGTATCTCTGGATGGAAGTGATTCAAGTTTCAGCTACCAGATTAGCCAGCAAATTGACGGAACTTATGTAATTGAGGCAACCGGCACGTCAAACGGAGCTCAACGCACCGTGCAGTCAACTTTGTCGCTTACTAATCCCTTTGATTTCGCTATCTTTATGAAAAACGGCGTAAATCTGCAACCCAACTCACTGATAGACTGGTACAACTACACTGCCGAAGATTCCGCTATGAAAGTAGGTACAAACAGCACGAACAGTGCTGCCGTTGACCTTATGGATTCCGTAACCATAAACGGCGACGTCGTTATAGGCGTCGGTGGCGATCCCGACGAGGTAGTCCGCACCCTGCCGAGCGCCGTTATTACAGGTGATATTTCCGCCCAAACGCGAACCGCGACACTTCCGTCAGTAAGTGTACCCGCTTACCTTGAGGCGATGAGTTCCGGCGGCGAAATAAAAAACAACACCACGCTGACCAGCTCCGGTAAGTACGACGCCATCGACCTGGGCACCAGCAAAACAATTACAGTACAGGGCGCCGTTGAACTTTACATAACAGGTGATATCGACCTTGGCAATTCATCCGTGATTGAAGTTGATGACTCCTTTCCGGATTCAAGCCTGACGATATACCTGTCAGGCAACCTGGACAGCAGGAACTCGAGCAACGTAAACAATAATACCGAGATCCCCAGCAAATGTAAGATTTACGGCCTGGATACGTGCACGACAATGGATTTCAAAAACGGCTCCGACTTCTACGCCATAGTTTACGCCCCGCAAGCTGACATCGTCTTTCACAATTCGGTAAACATTTACGGCTCGCTCATCGGCAAAAGCCTCGACCTTAAAAGTTCGTCAAATCTATATTACGACGCGTCTCTGAGAGATACCCAGAACGAACTAAGTAGCATGGAAATAGGCCGCTGGAAAGAATAAAATAACCGAGCAAGCAATTTGATTACAGCCTGCCGTAGTGTGTCAATTCAATGTCTGCTTCCTGCAGATACTTTTTAGTTCTTTCATCACACAGCGCTTCAAGTTCGGCTTTGCGGTTAAGCTTGAACGGTTTGCCCGAATCCGCCGGGTCATCTTCTGCTGATGGGTGTGTCATTACTTCAGATATTTGTGCTTCGGTGTAAAGGCTAACGGCCTTGAAAAAGTTAGTGTCTATTCTGCCGAGGTGGCTCAGGCCTAAAGTCTGGTCCGCTCTGCTCAAACCAGTATCATAAAGGCGATTGAATCGCGCCATCAGCCGCATTTGCTGGGCGCCTTTTTTTCCTGCCGGCATAGGTAACGGCCAGGGGGCATTCGAAACAGCAGCCGGTTCGTAGCAATAGCGAATCGCCGGTATTTTGAACTGCCGAGCCAGCGAACATGCTATCGGGTAGATTGAAGGATAGAAATGAATGTGCTTGTGCGAATCCAGATGCGTCGGCTTAATGCCGCTGTCAATCAGTTTCTGAATCTGAGCCGCCAGCTCGATTCTGATTGCTGTCCGAATTTTATGCGAGAACATTGACACAAATGCCAAAGCCTTAGGCGAATACCTGAAACTTCCGCTTGAATCGAGCAACGGCCGGACCCGCGAATCATCCGAGACCGGCTTTGAATTAAACAGGTTCAGGTGCACGCCAATACCCAGCCGGGGCAGCCGCTTGGCAATAGCGACAGCATCGGCAAAATCAGCCAAGTTAGTTATTAAGGTGGCACTTGTCAGCACCCCCTGACTATGGGCCTGTTCGACGGCCTGGTTCACATCGGGTGAAAGGCCGAAATCGTCCGCGTTAATTATAAGTTTCCTGGCCATCGCAACAGAGTTTAAGAATGCCGGCCCCATCGGTCAACCGCTTTCTCAAGTGCCTCCGCTCGCCAATCCGCACACCGCCAGGCCGACCGTAATCACAAGGGCCCCTGCCGCATGCAGTAATATAGTTCGGGCGTTTACACGAAAGTCCCTGGCTTCGGTCAGGTTCTTAGTATTGGCGAGAGTAAAGACGTTGATTCCAAGAGGCAGCGTCAATAGATAGCCAATCGCCCCATACCGCATCGGCCCGCTGAACATCAGTGACAAAACTGCGATTAGATATGTCAGGGCTAGCGCAGTGCGATAGATAATAACGCTCCGGGGCACTCCAAACCGCACAACAAGAGTCTTCTTATTTGCCGATGAATCCTGATGAACATCCGCAAATTCATTAATCAGTATTATCAAAAATATCAGCAGGGCCACTATCGCCGCCGCCGGAGCAACAACAAAATCGACCTGTCCCGCCTGCAGGTAATAAGCCCCCGTCACCGGCAAGATGCCGAAAAGCAAAGCTATTATAACCTCACCCAGCGTGCGGTACGAAAACTTTACAGGCGGGCAGGTATAAAAAAATCCTCCCAGCAGCCCCATCATTCCCAGCACAACCACGAAAACACTTTTTGTAATGACGACGATTATTACTCCCAACAATGCCCCTGCTGCCAACAGAACCACCGATTCAATCAGCGTAGCTTTTGGTGAGAGAATTCCTTTCTGTATCAACCTGCTCCCGCCGGAAAATGGTGTTGGCTTATCCGGCACCCAGTCATTGCCCGACAGGTGGTCGAAATAATCGTTGGCTATATTAGCCCCTGAGTGTAGAAGTATGGTCGCAAACAGGGCAAGCAGAAAAAGAGTAACTGAAAATGAACCTGTCACCGCAAAACCCAGCGCCGAACCCACAAGCACCGGCGCCGCGCTTGCCGTAAGAAACGCAGGCCGGGTCGCAAGAAAATATACCCACACACGTGAAAGCTTATGTTCATCTGCCCTCATTTGGCCAATACTACAATACGAAATTCCTCTTGCAACCTTTCTTTTCGCGCCTGCGGTTAAAAAATCCGCCTTCTGCGGCGGCTGTGCCGGGGCCGGTACAGCGGTTCCGGTGGGGGTTGCAAAAGGTGCGGCGATGGGTATAATGCCCAGTTCTAACAGCGCCCCGGCGGCCCCGGGTGCTGATGGTTGTACTCAGGTTCATCCAGACTAATATATAGGGAGTCAGGAATTATGGAAGAAGCAGTCGCACAAGAGATAGAACTGTTTGCTGAAACATTGCCTTCGATTGAGCAGATCAGCCGGCTCGTAGACTCTGTCAATTCATCGGAGTCTGCCAGAGCGGATTTCACGGCGAAGGTCGAGGAAAATATGTCAAAGACCGCCGGTTCGACGGTACTGGCGACGGGAATCGGCCTGTATATTTTAGGCAGAAACAGCGAAGCGGTCGAGAAGCTGCAAAAGTGTGAAGACAGCAGTCATAAATGTTTGTACATGGTTTTTGCGCTACGGAGACTCGGAAGATATGACGAAGCGATTGATAGTCTCGACAATGCCGCCAGCCAGGGTGTTGAAACACTTACGGTAAATCTTGAAAAGGCGGCAACCTTTCGCTGCGCCGGTAATCTGGAAGCGGCAGCCGAGCAATTAAAGAAATGCACGAACTTTGAAGGCGTGAGCGCCGATTACCATTTCCAACTCGCCCGACTTGCCGAGGCAGCAGGTGACTATGACCATGTTGCCGACAATTATCAAAAAGCGATTGAGCTTTCACCCGACCATCAAAAGGCATTATTTCATCTGGCTTACTGGTGTGATATCTGCGGCGAAGAGGAAGCCGCTGTCGATTATTACAAACGTGCTGTCGCTATATATCCGGCGCATATCAATGCCCTGCTGAATCTGGCGGTGCTTTATGAAGATGCCGGCGAATACGGCAAGGCCCTGCAGTCCGTCAACAAGGTCCTGGCTTATCATCCGAATCATAAGCGAGCTACCCTGTTCAGTAAGGATGTAGAAAGCTCCCGCACGATGTATTACGACGAGGAAAAGGAAAAACGAAGAACGAGAAAGAACCAGATTCTCGAGACACCTATTTCAGACTTCGAGCTTTCAGTGCGAAGCCGAAACTGTCTGAAGAAGATGAATATCAATACGCTCGGAGACCTGCTCAACATTACCGAAGCGGAGCTGCTGTCGTATAAAAACTTCGGCGAGACATCACTTTTCGAAATTAAGCAGATTCTCGACAGCAAGATGCTGCGGCTGGGTCAGTCGCTCGAAGAGTTTTCAAGCCCTGCCGAACATGAAGAAGAATCTGAACAGGAAGAGGACGGTATACTCAGTAAACCGGTCGAAGAACTACAGCTTTCCGTTCGTGCAAAGAAATGCCTGACCAAGCTGAACATCTACACGCTCGGCGAGATGATCCGTCGTACCGAAGCGGAACTTCTGGGCTGTAAGAATTTCGGTGTCACGAGCCTTAATGAAATCAAAAAGGCTATTACTGAGATGGGGTTATCACTGCGGACGCTGGAATAGTCCTAAGGACCCCTGAGGGGGCAATTGCGGGGCGGATTTGGAAATCGGCCACCTTAAATCTGGCAGTGCCCATATCAGACGAGGCGTCGCGTTGGCGTCTATCCTGTGCGTTCTGCTGCTCTACGGCTGTCGGCGAAAAAAAACAATCACTCAGCCGCCGGCGATGCCGGACCTCAAAACCCAGCCAAGTGTTCGGGTTCTGCTGCTTAACGATGTCACCGAGTTTATCTTCAGTTGCGATGAATCAATTACGGTAACGGATTCTGATGCGCAATTGAGGCTTAATCATTTCGGCGCTCCTGATGAGCCTGCACCGATTTCGCTTGCGAGCGGCAGGATTTCCTTTGGCAGGTGGAGCTGTTCGGCAGGGCAGTTACAAATCGTACCGGATTCGAACGCAATTGTCAGCGTCAACGGCAGGCGATATCGAGGGCAGTTGAAGATAATAACTGCCCGGGACGGCAATTCATTTGATGTTGTCAATGTTGTCGGAGTTGAAGAATATCTTGCCGGTGTGATAGGCGCTGAGATGCCGAGCTATTGGGAGCCGCAGGCGCTGGAAGCGCAGACTATCGCGGCGAGGACATACTGCCTCTATATTAAAAAACGGTTCGGCGCGAATCGGCACTGGGACGTTCGCAAAACAGCAGCGAACCAGGTTTATAATGGTGTCAGCGAAGAGTCGCAGGCGGTTTGGCGGGCGATTGGAGAGACCGCAGGCAAAGTCCTGGTCTGCAAACAGGCGGGCGCGGATAAAGATATTTTCCCTTCATATTATGGTTCGGTCTGCGCCGGGCATACTGAAAGCAGCGAAAATGTCTTTGGAGATTCATTTAAACCGCTGCAGGGTGTGGCCTGTAAGTACTGCGCAAAGATAGCTAAGCGTGATTTTCTGAACTGGCCGAGTGTTTATGTGCCGAAGGCAAAATTGTATTCGAAATTAGTTGCGCGATATCCGAGTCTCAAGAGGCTTAAGAATATCGAAGAAATAACCGCTATTTCGTCGAGCCGGTATGACGGCCTGACGCGGATTACCCGGATTAAACTTACCGACGCCAACGGGGCCAGTGATACGCTGCGGGCTGAGGATTTCCGGCTTGCCGTTGACCCTACGGGACATAAGATAAAAAGCGCGGCTTTTGAAATTCAAAATGCCGGCGGCAGATGGGCTTTTGTATCGGGTAAAGGTTACGGCCATGGTGTGGGAATGTGCCAGTGCGGCGCGGAGGAGCTGGCACGGAAGGGCAGGACAACCGAGCAGATTCTTTCGTTTTATTATCCGGGTTCTAAAATTAAAAAGTTATACTGAAAATCGTTAATTGGTTAATCGGTAACGCTTCTGTTATCGTTTGATACTCGACCCGCCTTCGTCCCTATGGGACTATAGCGGGCAGGTGCTCGATGCTCGTTGAGGTCACGGCCAAGATGGCCGTGCTACAAAATGGCTGGATTTGAATTAAAACAAACAGACTCGGGGAGTTCGGCGCGGTTAGGTGTTCTGGCAACCGCGCATGGGCAGGTGCAAACGCCCGTGTTTATGCCGGTGGGTACGGCAGGGGCGGTTAAGGGAATCACGCCCGAGCAGCTAAAGCAAGTCGGCGCGGAGATAATTCTTGGCAATACTTATCATCTCATGCTGCGGCCTGGTGTTGAGACAGTAGAGAAAATCGGCGGGCTTCATAAACTGATGGCGTGGGACGGGCCTATCCTTACCGACAGCGGCGGATACCAGGTCTTCTCGTTAAATTCGCTGACGAAGCTCAGTGATGACGGCGTTGAATTTGCCAGCCATGTTGACGGCCGGAAATTTTACCTTACTCCGGAACTTGCAACGCAGATTCAAATGCGGTTAGGCGCCGATGTTATAATGTGTCTTGATGAATGTACGCCTTTCCCCTGTGAAAGTGACAAACTGCACAAAGCTGTTGAAAGGACTCTTAGCTGGGCAAGACGATGCAAAGCGACTTTCGATGCTCGATACTCGATGCTCGATACTCGATGTCAGATGCTTTTTGGAATAGTTCAGGGCGGTATAGATTTGGAACTGAGGAGTCGCTGTGCGGCGGAACTGAGGAAAATGGATTTTGACGGATACGCGATAGGTGGCCTAAGTGTCGGCGAGGGACATGAGAATATGCTCCGGACTGTCGAGCATACGGCGCCGCTGCTGCCTGAAGATAAGCCTCGATATTTGATGGGGGTCGGAACGCCCGGGGATATTATCGCAGCGGTAAGGGCGGGGGTGGATATGTTCGACTGCGTGATGCCGACCCGGCACGGCAGAAACGCATACGCATTTACCGAGAACGGGCCTTTGCGGATGCGAAACAATGTGCATATCAACGATAGCTCGCCAATCGAAACCGATTGCGACTGCTACTGCTGCAGGACATACACCCGTGCGGCGGTGCGGCACTATTTCAACGTCAATGAGATGCTCGGGCCTATTCTCGTATCTATCCACAATATAAGGTTTTATCAAAAGCTGATGACGGGTATCCGTGAGCATATCAAAAAGGGCGATTTTGCCGGCTGGGCCCGTGAGAAGCTGGAGAAATACGCAGTTTTCCTTTTGGTCTGAGCCTCGGTTCGATTGAGCTCACCGAAGTCAAGGTCGAAGACAACGCCAATAACCCATAGCTTGCTACTCGATGCTGGATACTCGATTCTCGTGATGAAATATCCTTCGATTTCGCCCAGAATGACAAGTAGAGGAGCTTTGGTATGGAGGAATTTGAGATTCAAGAATTTTCTGTTATTTTGCTGAAAATTGGGGTATAACACCGTGCTTTATAGCGCACGGGATTTTGTTCCTGCGGTGAATAGCAACAGGACAGCCCCGAAAGTGAAAGGATTTGGGATGAATAATATTTGGATATTAGCACAAGCCGAGGGGCAGGAGCCGGCAACCATAACTTCCGAACCCCTAGGCCAGGAAAATGAAGCAGGAACGACTGTTCCGGGCGACCCTAATTTACCGGGCGGCGGCAGGCCCAGGCCGCAGGGATTTGGAAACTTCCAGTATATCCTTATAGCGGTGATGATATTTTTTGTCTTTATGATGTTTCGAGGTCCGCGGAAGAAACAGGCCGAGCATAAGAAGATGGTGCAGTCTCTGCAGAAGAACGACCGGATCCGCACTATCGGCGGCATCTACGGTACGGTTGTCGAGGTAAGAGACGATGAGATTGTGCTCAAAGTCGACGAATCGAACAATACCAAGATTAAAATCTCGCCAAGTGCTATAGGAACCAGATTATCAGAAAAAGATAGTTAATTGGTTAGAATTGATTATTGATAAATGATTATTGATTATTTATCAAAGGCCGGTTGCATTCGATTCAGGGATGCCGAGCCGACATTTAATCATCAATGAAAGTGATTTTGGAGAAGTTATGAGAAAGGCTTTAACTTGGAAATTCGCTCTTATCGCCGTAGTGATTGTTCTTTGCCTGCTTGAAGTATACCCGCCTGAGAAAAAACTCAGACAGGGTATTGATTTGGCAGGCGGTACGAGTCTTATTTACGAGATTGACACTGCGGACATGAAAGACGAGGACACCAGGGGTCTGTCACAGAGCATGATAACGGTGTTGAAGCGTCGAGTTGACCCGAAAGGCGTGAGAAATCTTATCTGGCGTCCGTTAGGTAACACAAGATTTGAAATACAAATGCCGCTTGCCAGTGAAGAAGCCCGCATCGCAAGGGACGCGTATGATAAAGCGCTCAAGGCCTTGTTTGCCAAGAATATAAAAGTAGCCGAGGTCATGCGCCTGCTCTCGAAACCTGCTGATGAACGGGCTCAAGTTTTTAATGCCATTGCTGCGGATTCTAATACAGCAAGTGAAATTCTTACGAACCTGGCTACGGCTTATGACGAACGCCAGGCTGCAAGAGCAACGGCTGACGAGTTTGGCAAGGTCCTTGAGGGGCCTGAGAAACTAATCGAAAAAGCGGAAATCGACCTTGATGGCGTAAAAGATACCGTTGGGTTCTGGATAGTGGTCGAAGGTGAAGAACGCACCGGGGCGATTAAGGGCTTTCTTGGCGAGGACTCGTCGGAGAAAAAGATTGCGCTGCTGGAAAGTTATACCGAAAGTTACGCCCAGTGGTCGGAGGTCATCGATGTATTGACAGGCCCTGAAGACGGAAAGAACGTGTTGTTCCAGCGGGCGCAGGCACAATTGAGAGACCTAGTCCTTACCGAAGAAGAACTAAAACAGAAACTGGACGACCCTGACATCACAAGAGAGCAGGCGATACTCGATTTAGAGCAGAAGTATCCCGATAGAGTTGAGCAGATACGAACGGCTGTTACTGCTCTGGATGCCTACAGTGAATACCAGGGAAGGCTGGACGATTCCAAGGACCTGCAGCGAATGCTTAAAGGGGCGGGCATACTGGAATTCAGAATTCTGCCGACGGTCGGTGAAGAACGCAGTGATTCGGAACTTCTTGAAACTTATGTTCAGAACTTAAAAGAGAAGGGCCCCAAGTACGCTTCGGACAGCAAGTACATCTGGTTTGAAATTGAGGATGAAGAAGGGTGGATTAAAGAAAACGAGGTGGGTGTACCGCAATTAAGTGTCCGCGACAAGCAGGGCAGGCCCGCAGTAGCAGGCAGATTCGGCGGCAGGCTCTATATCCTCTGCAGTAATAAAAAAACCGAAGTCATGCTGCATAATCCACAGGTTAGTCCCTGGAAGCTCAAAGACGCCCGGCCTGCCCAGGACCGTCAGGGCGGCAGAGCTATTGGTTTTTCACTGGATGTGCTCGGCGGAAAGATGTTCGGAAAGTTGACCGGAGCCAACCTTGAAAGACCGCTTTGCATATTGCTCGATAGTATGGCGATTTCGGCTCCATTTATCAGCTCCCGAATCGGTACAGACGGTATTATCCAGGGCCGCTTCGGCTCCGAAGAGATTATGGACATGGTCAATAAACTCAAGGCCGGTTCGCTGCCAGCGATGCTTATCGAGCAGCCCATTGCCATAAAATCGATAGGCCCGTCGATAGGGGCCGACAATCGCAGACAGGGCATCACGGCCGGCAAAATCGGCCTGTTGGTTGTTATCGTTGTTATGCTCGCCTATTACCTCAAAGCCGGGGCAGTCGCCGACCTGGCGCTTATGCTTAATGTGCTCGTAATTCTCGCGGTGATGGTCGTGCTGCAAGCAACATTTACGCTGCCCGGTATCGCAGGTATGATTTTGACTATTGGTATGAGCGTCGATGCTAACGTGCTCATCTTCGAAAGGATTCGCGAAGAGCAGAGAAAAGGCTCATCGCTTCGAGTTGCAATAAAGAACGGCTATCAGAAAGCGATGAGAACAATCCTTGATGCCAATATTACCACATTCATTACGGCGGCTATCCTCTACGGTTTCGCTCCCGAGGAGATTAAGGGTTTTGCAATTGTCCTTATGATAGGCATCATTACGAGTATGTTTACAGCACTGTTTGTAACAAGAGCTGTTTTTGATTTCCTGATAGAGTTTGGCCTGCTTAAAGAGAGGCTTATTAAATGGCAGCTCATTAAGAAGCCCAACATCGACTGGATGGCCCTTCGACCGGTCATGTTAACGATATCAGTACTGCTTATGTCCGGCGGCTTGTTTGTATTCTTCACACGTGACGACGCAAAGAACAATAAATATGACATCGAGTTTACCGGCGGCACCGCGGCCACAATTCATCTTAAGGAAGCAGTGGATATACAGCTTGTCAGGAACAGGATAAGGCAAGTTGGCGAAAATATCGGCAATCCTGCCATCGCCGCAGCTAATGTCTACAGTGTTGGTCAGTCGGACAGTTCGCAGGCAGGTACCCAGTTTGAGATAAATACAACAGAGACGAACAAGAACGTGACTACAATTACCCTTGCTTCGGGCCAGACGGTTGAGTCGGTCAGGGAGCAAATCGCCAGGGCCCAGGACAAAACCACAAAAAAACTGACCAACCTGATAGTCACGCCTGACGAATCAAAGCCACAAACTTTCATAGTCTCGACCAGTCAGCTTAACAAATCAGTGGTCAAGCAGACCCTGTCCGAAGCGTTTCCCGAGGCCGAAATCTCCGAGCCACAGCTTAATGAGGTGGTCAACAATGCCATTATGACCGCGTTTGGAGATATGCTGGAAATTCGACGCAGCCTGCAACCGCAAATTATCAGTACTGACAGAATTACCGAGGAGCTAATTGAAGAATCACCCGAGTTGATTGATTATCTTGGAGGCGCTAAGATTGCATGTGAGATTAAGAATCCCGCGAGCGGCTCAGATATACAGAGCAGGTTTAGCAGTCTGCGTTTCAAACCGGAAATGGAAAATGCCGGCTGGTATGATTATAAGCTATTCACGAACCAATTAAAGCCGCTTGACCCGAATGCGATATTGACAAGCTTTGTCTATGTAAGCTCGCCGCCTGAAGCTTCTGACCGGGAACTTGGCGAGGATGAATGGAAACAATTTGTCGAAGGTGAAACAGTCAAAGTTCTTACAGCAGGCCAACTCGCAGAATCATTGCCCCAGGTCAACCAGGTTAATCCCTCGATTGGCGCCGAAGCCAAGACGCAGGCCATGATTGCCGTTGTCCTGTCATTGTTGGCTATCGTAGGATACATCTGGGTCAGGTTCGGCGATGTAAGATACGGTATTGCAGCGATTGCGGCACTGGTCCACGATGTATGCATTACGCTCGGCGCGGTTACCGCCTGTACCTATATCGTATCGACCGACTTCGGACAGGCTATGCTCATCGGCGATTTTAAAATCAGCCAGGTAATCGTTGCAGCGTTCCTGACACTGATTGGATATTCGCTCAACGACACAATCGTGGTGTTCGACCGCATTCGTGAGAATCGAAAGAAAGCTCAGCTTGTTCCACAGACGATTTCCAACAGTATTAACCAGACCATCTCGCGAACGATTATGACCTCATTCACTACGTTCATCGTTGTCCTGATAATGTATGTCTTTGGCGGGCAGAACCTGCGTGGCTTCACTTTTGCGATTGGTTTCGGCATCATTATCGGTACGTATTCGTCTATCGCGATAGCCGCGCCTCTGTTGCTTTTAGGCACCAAAGGTAAGTCAGACAGCGGTAAGAAGAACCAGTAGGGTAAGGACTTTTCCTGCGCGGGCCAGATGCAAAAGGATATGAAAATAGGGATGTTCGTTGGCCTGATTCTGGCCGGCGTGATAATGGTTTATGTCTGCACTCGGCCGAGCTTTTCTCCGAAAGCCCGGATGCTCAGACAGAACCAGACCCCGCGGCGAGCCAGCCTTGTGCCGAGTAAGCCGGTATCTCCAAACAACATTGATGTCGAAGTGAATAGGCCCATGCAGGTCGCCGAGCAAACAGCGGAACCTCTTGAAATACAGCCTCAGCCCGTAAACGAAACTGCCCTCGAGCCTGTGTACGTCGAGAGAACATACGAAACCCGCAAGTTTTACATAGTCCGCAAGAGGGACACCCTCTCGAAAATCAGTAAGAGGTATTACGGTACTTCGAACAAGTGGTATAGAATATATGAGGCCAATCGCGACGTGCTCGAGAATCCGGACATGCTCAAACCAGGAGTGAAACTGCACATCCCAAATTAGATGTTAATAGAACTGTGTTGACCCAGTGAAACTTACCGCAGCAATTTGGCGGCCTGGCTGTCCACCAGCCAGACGATTCTATCCAGCACAGGCCAGAGAGTGTGAATCGGAAAACGTACTTCATCCGGCTCACTGGTCAATACATCTTTGAGCGTTTTGGATTTTTCTTCACCGCTTACGAGGACTGCGAGGCAGGACGCTGAACAGAGCACCGGATGAGTCAAAGTTATCCGGTTCGAACCTTTATCAAGAACATAAACCACGCAGACCAGGTCCTCGGTGTCGAACGGCGCATAGCTGTTTGGAAACAGCGAACCGGTGTGGCCGTCGGCGCCCATCCCAAGCACAATAAGGTCGAACTGCGGCAGTTTCTTCTTGTCTATCCCAAACACTTTGCGAATTGTCTGCTCATACTCCCGTGCAGCTTCATTGAAGTCGCTATACTCGGTAGGGATACGATGGACATTAGCCGGCAAAACGGTGGGATGACCGAGGAAGGTATCTGCGGCAAGTTTATAATTGCTCATTACTGAGTCAGGAGGAACATAACGCTCATCGACCCAGAATAACTGCACCTTGTCCCACGCCACAGCGTTTATGTGGTCCTCGTGACCCAAAAGCTCATAGAACCGTTGAGGTGTGTGCCCGCCGCTGATAGCTACATAAAAAACACCCTTTTGGGCGATAGCTTCATTAGCCTTATCGATGAAAAAATCCACGCTACGGTGGGCAAGGGATTCCGCATCGGGGACGACTTCGACGTTCGGCTTGTATTTAGCCATTGTTTCCATGTCTCATGCCCTCTCTTTCCATAGTGAGGCTGTAAGTACTATTATGCACTTTTAGCTTTAAGTTCGCCAGAAAATTCTCCGTACAATTCCTAATATTTGCGAGGATTTGTCCGGTCAGGGCAAGATTTGTTATAAGATTAGCAATTAAAAGAGGTTACCTACTTAACCCAGGTGAGAACGCGGTATTTAATATCCTCTAAAATCATATAAAGTGATGGTACGAGGAAAAGGGTAATCAGCGTGGCGAACGCTACTCCGAACGCCAGCGAGATGGCCATGGGAATCAAAAACTGTGCCTGCAAAGAGCGCTCGAGCATAATAGGTGTCAAGCCGAGGAAGGTAGTTAAAGTGGTTAACATAATTGGTCTGAATCTCCGTGTAGCACAATCGCGAACAAGTTGGTGGGAACTGGCACCCTCGGCGCGTTCACGATTGATGAGGTCTATCAGAATAAGCGAATCATTTACCACAACACCCGCAAGAGCGACCAATCCGAACATTGAAAGAAAGCTGAGATTATAGCCTAATAGCAAATGGCCAAAAGTTGCACCTACGATGCCGAATGGTATAGCGCTCATGACGATGAGCGGCTGGAGGTAACTTCTGAACTGAACAGCCAGAAGGGCATAAATGGCAAGCAGGGCTATTGGGAAGTTGGTCACAAGGCTGCCCAGCGATTCATTGCGTTCTTTTCGTTCGCCGCCGAAGGAGTATTTCAGGCCGGGATATTCTTTCTTTAATTCCGGTAGCACATTTTTAATAAGGTCCTTATTAATTCCTTCGGAAAGCTCGCTGGCCTTTACGTCGGCGGTGACGGCGATGATACGTCGTTTATTAACGCGGCGTATGGTTGCGTAACCTCGTCCGTATTTTACTTGGGCAACGGCTTTGAACGGTATCTCAGTACCGTCAGGTAAACGGATTCTCATATTTTCAATATCGGCAATGCTTTTGCGTTCGTTTTTGGGATAGCGAATCATAACACGTATGTCATCGCGGCCTCGCTGGATTCGTTGAGCTTCTTCTCCATAGAAGCCTTGCCTTACCTGTCGGGCTAAATCGCTGAGTGTAAGACCGAGCACCCTTGCTGTATTCTTGAGGTCGAGCTTGAGTTCGGCTTTACCTTCTTCGAAACTGTCGGATATATCTTTTATGCCTGAGTATTGTGCCAGGGAGGTTTTGAGTTTTTCCGAGGCATCAAGAAGTGTCTCAAAGTTTTCATGCGACAGTTCTACGTTGACAGGGTCGCCGGTAGTTGCAATTGCAGCAACAAACTTGAGTGATGAGATACCCGGTATTTCGCCGATGGCATCACGCCAGCGATTCTTCAAATCCTCGCTGGATAAATTGCTGGGGCGCTTTTCACCTCCGAGCAGTTCTACGTTAACCTCGGCCAGATGCGAAGCACCGCCTTCGCCGGCTTCTATTGCCATTGGTCCGCCGCGAGAGGCGGCGGGATGTGAGCCTATGGTTACTGAAACGTGTTTGAATATTGAAGGGGCATCAGCAGGTCGGTCTTTGTCAATTTCTGAACGGATTTGCTCAGCGGCAGCGGTAATGTGCTCAGTGATTTCAATAGTTTTATCGACAGGAGTGCCGAGCGGCATTTTCAGATTGGCAATTATGTTATCCGCTTCGACCGGGTCGAAAAAGGTGAATCCGATATAACCTCCTTTAATCAGTCCGAATGTAAACAGCAGGATTGACAGGGCAGTCCAAAGCGTTATGTAGCGAAATTTAACGGCACGCTCGACCCAGTTGGCAAAGTGTCCCTGGACGAATGTATCGAGTTTGCGGCCTATGGCTAATCGAAGTTTGTCTGCCAAGACAAAGACAAAGTTTGAACGAATAGTGAATTTGGAACTGAGATGGGCCGGCAGAATCAGTAAGGCTTCGATTAGACTAATCAGAAGTACACTCGATACGATAATGGGTATGGCTGTCAGTATTTTACCCATGACACCTTTGGTAAACGCCAGGGGTAAAAATGCAAATACTGTTGTCAGGACTGCCAGGACGACAGGTACAGCCATCTCCTTAGCGCCCCTGATAGCCGCTTTGGTTGGGTCCATTCCCTGCTGGCGATAAGTGAAAATGTTTTCACCCACTACGATAGCGTCATCGACAACGATGCCGAGACAGATGATAAGTGAAAACAAACTCAGCATATTGATTGTAATATCGAATGCCGGCATCAGCCAGAAGGCTCCGAGGAAAGAAATCGGGATACCCATAGTAGTCCAAAACGCCAGCTTGAGGTCCAGAAACAGAGCCAAGCAAAGAAAAACAAGAATCAGTCCGTACTTCGCGTTTTTCAATAACAGGTTCATACGGTCTTTTAGTATTTCCGATTCATCTTCCCACAAATCAATGTTTACACCGTCTGGCAGGAGTTGTTGTTTTTCTTTGACGTAATTTTTAATAGTATCTGTTATATCGATGACATCCTGGTTGCCGGTTCGATAGACTTTTACGAAGGCGGCCTTTTCCCCGTCGAAAATTGTAAACAGGTCGGTATCTTCAAAATCATCTCTTATCGTTGCGATGTCACCAAGTTTGACTTCGGTACCGTCGTTTCGAGTTAGTACGACAATACTTTCAAACTCCGGCCCGTAATAACGCTGTCCTTTGGTGCGGACGAGTATTTCTCCGCCTGCTGTTTTGACAGAGCCAGCGGGTATGTCCAGTGATGATTGCCTTACAGCCTGAGAGAGCTGGTCGAATGAGATGCCATATCGGCGAAGAGTTTTTTCTGATACTTCAATACTGATTTCATAAGAGCGAACGCCACCGACCACAACCTGGCTGATGTTATCCATCGCGGTAAGGTCGTCACGCATCCTGTCGACAATAGTTTTCAGTGTTTTTTCTGAAGCATTACCTGAGACCATAATGCTTATAACTTTGCTTCGTGTCGTCAGCTCGGTGATGACAGGCTTTTCGGTTTCTTCAGGGAATGTAGTTATCCGGTCTATCTCCGCTTTTATGTCGTCAAGAACTTCCCTGGTATCGCAATACTCGTCAACTTCTACGACTACAGTCCCGGCGCCTTCGTTGCAATAAGATGTGATTTTTTTTATACCGTCAACGCCCCCGACAGCCTCTTCGACGCGCAGTACAACTCCATTTTCAACGTCATCCGGTGAAGCGCCGAGATAAGGGACGGTGATAGTTATCATATCGATGGACAGTTCAGGAAAGACCTCCATCCGGATAGTTAAGATAGTCAGCAGGCCCGAAACCATAATGAATGCCATCAGCAGATTTGCTGCGACATGGTTTGATGCGAACCAGCCTAATAATCCTTTTTTATCTTCAACGTCGCTCACGTACTTAAATCCCCGTCCAGCTCACCAATTAATTTACTCTTTCACCCTGACTTTCATTCCATCAATAACAACATCGAGTGAGCTGACAATGATTGTTTCGGCATCGGCAATTTCATCGGTCGTATAAGCGAAATCTTTATCGCTTCGGAAAATGTTGATTTTTTTGGTATGCAGTTTGTTATCATTAACAACCCAGATTTCGTTACGATTGTGAACGGCATTTCTGGGTATAGCGAATACGTCTTTGATAACTTTGCCGCCAATTTCGACTTCAATAAAGGTTCCCGGCAGCAGAATTGCCTGGCCTTTTTCGGGATTAGAGGGTTCAGGAACTTCAACCACCACGTAAATCAATCTGCTTCTCTGGTCAACCTGACCGGTAGTTCGACTGATGTATCCCTTCCATCTTTGCTGTGTTCCTGCAAACTCAGCTTTTACCACGACGGGTGAACCTTTGACGCTTTGCGAGTTTCTCTGGTCGGGAATGTCAAGCCATGCGAGCTCTTTATCTTCCAGCGGAACTTCGATTTCAATGGCCTCTATGCCGTAAGCGTTTGCTATGCGCTGTCCGGTTGTTACGAACTGTCCAAGGTCAATAGATTCGCTGACTATTCTTACATCGACAGGCAATGTTACGCTGGTCCTTTCAAGGCTTAGTTTCGCGGCAGCCAGGGCAGCGTTTGCAGATTTAATGGCCGCTTCGGCCTGACGGATTTGAGGCTGGCGCAGAACCAGAGGCGAATCAGGTTTCGTCCCGGGATGCAATTGCTCCCATTCTTCAAGAGCTACGGCGGCCTCTGCCTCTTCCAAATCAAGTTTTACCTGGGCGTCGGCTACACCAGCCTCGGCCTGTTCGACCACAAGCTCGTAATCGCGAGGGTCAATCCTGAAAATCTCTTTACCGGCACTAATAAAACCGCCGGCTGTGAACTGTGGGTTTATTGAAACCACTGTGCCTGAGACCTGGGGAGCTATTTCCACTTTGGTTTTTGCTTCGGCTGTACCATAACCGGTGACGATTATCTTTATGTCCTGCTTTTGTAACTGTTCGACCTCTACTAATGGTGCGAGACTTATAATATCTTCCCTGGCTACAGGTCTTTTGAGCAGGATGGTTAAAATTGTTATCAAAGCAACGCCGGTAAATATTAGCAGTGATATAAAAGCCTGGCGATGTTTATAAGGAAACGCTATTGCAAATTCCAGCAGTTTCTGCCGGCCTTTTTTTATGAGGTTCAGTATGTCCTGGACTTCTTGATTCATTGATTTATTCCTGTGTTTTCCTCGGCGAGTTTTGAATATGGTTCGTTCAGCCAATCGCCCCCCAGTGCCAGAAACAGGTTTACCCTGTTGGTCCATATCCGGCCCTTCAAAAGCGCCAGTTCTTCTTCAGCTATTCGTCGCCTGCGTTCGGATTCGAGCACCGTTAGTATGGTCTCGACGCCACGGCTGTAGCGGCTGCGCGAAAGTCCTTCGGCTGCTTCGGCTTCAGTGAAACGACGGCGGACCTGCTCAAGCCGTATTTGCAGCATTTCTTCGCTAACAAGAGCATCTTCAACTTCTCGCAGTGCAATGAGTATGGTCTTGGCGTAATTGGCTGCAAGTTCCTGGTATCTTGCCTTGGATGAATCGATTGCCGCCTTTAGCTGCCCGCCTTTGAAGATTGGCTGAGACAGACTAAGGATGAGGGAATACACCTCAGCCTCGTGCCGGAAAATATCTCGCAGCGTATCAGCAGAACCACCGTATGTTCCAGTCAACGTCAAATCGGGATAGAGTTGAGCGATGCTTACACCAATCCGCTCGCTGGCGCTTCTAAGAGCCATCTCCGAGGCTATGACATCAGGCCGACGGTCCAGAAGCGACGCCGGCAACCCAATCGGCACCGGTCCCAACTGCGGTAAATCTGCCAAAGTATCCGGCAAAGGCGGACTCGACGCAGGCCGACGACCAACCAGAACATCCAGAGAATGATGCGCCTTTATAAACGACAACTCGATATTCGTCTGAGACGATTGCGCCGCCGCAAGATTTTCTCTTGCAAGCCGTACATCTACCGGTCCGACAAGACCCTGCCTGTATCTTCGCTCGACTATGTTCAAAGTCTTTTGTCTGCTCTCAACGTTGGCCTTGGCGATATCCAGCCGCCTGGTCAGCGTCGCAATCTCAATCCGACTGCTAATCACCGTCGCAATGACCGAATTAATCAGGGCGTGCTTGTTTGCTTCGGCAGAAAGCATATCCGCCCACGCTGATTGCTCCGCTCGCCGCAGCTTGCCGAACAAATCAAGAACATAGGCGACCGTAAAGTTCTGACTCCACGTCGTTGTTATCGCGCTGTCTCTGCCGCCCCCGAAGTCGAACGATAGTTTTCGTCTGTCTCTGTTCAGGCCATACGAAACTTCCGGAAGCTGTCTTCCTTTTGCCTCGGCCAGCGCGGCTCTTGCCTGTAATACTCGCGCCGCCGAAGCTTTGAGGTCATAGTTATTCGCCAATGCTTCTATGACAAGCTCGTTCGTAGTAGCGTCACCAAAACGCAGCCACCACCTGTACGAAATATCAAGCTCGTTCACGTCCTGCCTGTGTTTGCCCCCATAAAAGAACGCATCCTCATCAGCAGCGGTCTCGGGTCTTTTATAATCAGGACCGACCATACAGCCTGTTATTACCGCAACTGCCAACAGACATATATAAAAACAAATTGTTTTGATTAGGTTATTCATTTATTCATCTACTGCATTGCGAATTGCCGTCGCTGCGACCTGAACAATATGACTGGTCAATTCCTCGATTGGTATCTTCCAGAACATTTTGCTGTACAGGTCATAAAAAAGCATCGGGTGCATTAGCATTCCTTCGATGGAAAAAACATACATCATCGCTTTTTTCTCGTCTAAGCCAGGTACCAGTTTTTGCAGACACGCACCCAGTTGCTTAAGAAAATCTTTGACTATATCGAGGGCGACAACTTCCTGTTTGAGTTGAGGGTTCAGGCATTCCCGTATGATGAGTTTCATAAGCGGTATTTGAGTATCTGCCGCTGACAGCTTCTCAAGAGATATCCTGGCCAGGGATTCGAGGAATCTTTCGAGACTTGTTTCACTGCCGCTCATCACCCTTTCAATGTTTTCCTGATGCTGCTTAAACACCTGCCCAAGATGCCTGCGGAACATCTGTTCATAGAGCTGGTCCTTGCCTCCGAAGTGGTAGTTGACCGCGGCTATGTTACAGTGAGCTGCCTTGGTCAAATCCCTCACGCTGGTCCCGTTAAATCCCCGCTCGCAGAACAGCTTTTCAGCTGCATCCAACAGCCTGTCAGGCACCCCGTTAACACAATCACACTTTTTGGCCTGAAAATCCATCTTTTTGAGAGCCATGATTTACCCCTAAAACAGTCATTCCAAACAAAAGTATAAAACATTTGTTTGAAATTTGCAAGTACTTTTTACGGCATTTTTTGATAATTGTGCGATTTTTTTGGGGGGCTGTGTTTTTGGCTGGCGTGGACTAAGAATCGAGTAGGCGGAGGGATTGCTCCCTCAGCCTCTCATACCACCGGCGTAAGAATGGCCAATACTCGGCGGGAAGGCATTACCAATATCCTGAATAGGGGGTATGTCCTTAGAGTTAATTTACTATTATTGATGTAACTATTTATCCAGAACGTAGATACGCAGGAAACCGTTAACTTGAAGCTATAAGTTAGCCTTTGTTGCCGTAGGCTTCTTCGGGGTCGTAAGTCTTTTCGGCGATAAATTCGAGCTTCTCCGGTTCGCCTTTTTTGACTGCCCTGTAGAAACACGAGTCATAACCGACATGGCACTGGCCTGCGTCGACGGAAACTTTCAGGACCAGACAGTCCTGGTCACAGTCAACAAGGATTTGCTCGACTTTCTGGATGTGGCCGGACTGCTCGCCTTTCTTCCAAAGCTTCTTGCGGGACCGGCTATAGTACGTTGCCACTCCGGTTTCAATCGTTAGCTTAAGGGCCTCTTCGTTCATATAGGCGACCATCAGGATATGGTTACTTTGGGCATCCTGTGCGATGGCGGTTATCAGGCCATGAGCGTTAAATCTGGGAGTGAAATTCTCGCTGACTTCAATTCCTTTATCGTTGACCGACACTTGGATATCTCCACGTTAAGTTGGCAAATTTCATTGCTAAGCAGCACTTTAACCGGTATTATCTGCGAAAACAAGCTTTTTTGGTCAAGGCTTAACGAGTTGGCTAAATCGAAAAAAATAAAATACATTTCTAATATACTGCGTTTTGCAGTCGCTGGGATTGCTTTATATTGGGCCTTTAAACCGCAAAAGGAAGGCCCCGGTATTTCGGATACATTCAACCTGCTCAAAGGCATTGCTCCGGTAGTAATTGCGGCGGCAGTAGCTTTTTGGCTGGCCAACCAGGTAATATTTGTCTCGCGCTGGAAGTTATTACTCCGTGTTCAGTCTATTCACATTGGTTTTTGGCCCGCCTTGCGCCTGCACTTTTTAGGAATTTTTTACAACAATTGTCTTCCCAGTGCGGTAGGGGGTGATTTGCTGCGGGCATGGTATGTCACAACCCATACCGACAAAAAGCTCGAAGCTGCACTTAGTGTCTTCGTGGACAGATTCGTTGGTATAAGCGGCATGATTCTAATGGCAACTATATGTTATTGGCTGATACCAGTCGAAGGGCAACAGGACGGTCAACAGTTGTTTTTGAAATTCGACCTTTTGGATAAACTCACTAAGTACTGGTGGGTACCGGCTTTGATTTTGCTTATCATGGTTGTGGCATTGGGCGGCCTTATTATGGTCAGCAAGACAAGAGCTTTGCTGGTTAAAGCATTTAATTTCTTGCGAAATAGAGGCCTGGCCCTTGTTGGCAGAGTTCACAAGGCAATGGTCGTTTATTACAGGCACAAAATCGCGATGCTATTGGCGCTTGTTTTGACTTTTATTTGTCAGGGTGCTATTATCATTGGAATGTGGTTAGTTGGCAGGGATTTAGGCATCCAGTGCCCGGCAAAGTATTATTTCGTGTTTTTCCCGGTAGCATGGATAATTGGAGCACTGCCTATCAGCATAGGGGGTTTGGGTATCTGGGAAGGGGTTTTGATTTTGCTTTTTGCCAGTGTGGCGGTAGAGAGGGACCAGGCACAAGCCCTGGCTTTGGTCCACCGCGCTCTATGGTTGTTTGGCTCTTTTCCGGGGGTTATTATTCACCTATGCGGGGCTCATTTGCCAAAGGACTTTTCTGTTGACTATCAGGACGGCGAAAGTTAATTTATTAGATTGTGGTTAGGGTCTCGCTCCTTGCGCAAAAACCGCGATAACGAGCTAAAATCGCCGTTTTGGACAAACCTGAGGCAGCAAAGGACTGTTGTTGATGATATGCATTTGACAAGTCGTTTCAGAAGCTACTTTCTCCGTGGTCTGGCGATATTGGTACCGACCATTCTGACCATATGGATATTCATCTGGGGCTACAACTTCATCCAGAACAATATCAGTGTGCACATCAATCGAGGCCTGGCATGGGTAGATGTGCAGCTTGAGGGTGAAGATTGGGGAGATGGCCAAACTGAAATTGCCGTAGATAAAAAAGAACTCTGGACTAAAGGCTGGCATTCGATAGCGGGTTTTATTGTCGCCTTGATAGCTGTCTGTGTAGTCGGGATGATACTGGCCAGTGTCGTCGGCCGAAGCCTCTGGCGATACGTTGAAAAACTAATAATGAACGTCCCGTTCATTCGCCGCGTATATCCCTATATTAAACAGATTACGGACTTCCTACTCGTACAGAACCAAAAGGACCAGTTGTTTGTCCGGGTCGTCGGCGTGGAATATCCACGCAAAGGTATCTGGTCGATTGGAATGGTCACCGGTGAGGGGCTGCCCAAATTGGTCAATAATTTCAGGAAAGAGTTTGTTACTGTTTTTGTGCCGACCTCTCCGACGCCCTTTACAGGGTTTGTAATAATGGTGCCCAAGAAAGAGACAATTGATTTGGATATGACGGTGGAGGAAGCTCTGCGATTTACCGTTAGTGCCGGCGTGATAACGCCCGCTACTAAACTTGAGTACCTGGAGGCGTACAGACCTGAACAGACCGAGAAAGATGACAGTGTAGACCAGCAGTAATGTAATCAATGATGATTGCGTAGCCCTGCGGTTATATAGATTGGAGAAAAGATTCATGGACGCTGAAGATTTAAGGAGCACTAATTTGATATTCAGTATCACAGGCAAACACGTGGAAATAACCGAACCTATCAAGACTCATGCCCGGGAAAAGACATCGAAGTTACCGAAGTTTTACAACAGCATCAATCAGGTTGAGGTCATCATTGACGGCAACGACGGAGGTAAAACAAGCGTTGAAATTATAGCCCGCGGTGAGCACAGCAATGTGTTCGTTGCTACCGAATCCGGCGATGACGCTTACGCCTGTATTGATGCAGCAGTACACAAGCTCGAAAGACAGCTCAGGAGAAAGAAGGAAAAAGAACGTGACAACAAGCACATTGGAGTTAACGAGTAATCTTTTATTAAGTGACTGTGCTGAAAACGGTTTTCTGCACCATGATGTTTTGCTTAGGAAAAGTGGAATGAAGTTAGTTGATTTTGTCTGTTTTGAGGCTAGTGTCTCCATGCTCAAGGCCACCGACCGAAACGGTGTTATAGCTGAACTCGTAGATGCGATATCCAAGGCAGGGCGACTAAGTGAAGATGACAAAGACAAAATAGCCAAAGCCATTATACGTAGAGAGAATGAGGCAAGCACTGGCCTGGGCAAAGGAGTGGCCGTGCCTCATGTAAAGCATGCTGCCGTCACCGCACCGGTCGCCGCGGTCGGATTGAGCAGCGAAGGAATAGATTTTAAGGCACTCGATAAACGGCCCGTTTATTCAGTGATGTTACTGATTAGCCCTGTAAATAACCCTGAGGCCCATTTAGAGGCTATGGAATGTCTTTTTGGGCATTTGCAGAATGATAAATTCCGCAGCTTTCTGCGGCAGGCAAATACAAAAGACCACGTAGAAGATTTGCTGCGAGAGGCTGATGAGAATCCATCGCTGTAGTTAATGCGGTGAAGCACAAGCTCTTTAAGGAATTGAAGCAACGATGCAGTCTGAGGAAGAAACATTGGAACAGGTCTTCTTTGAGGCAGATGTTGAAATAGGAAATGCCGATGGTCTGCACATGCGTCCGGCTATGCAGTTTGTTGATGTCGCCAGCCAGTTCGAATGCGAAGTCACAGTGAGCAACGGAAAAACGAGTGTTGATGGGAAAAGCATTATGCAAATGAGCATGTTGGCTGCAACGTGTGGAACGAAGCTTGCCATTCGAGCCGAAGGAGCTGACGCAAAGGAAGCGATTGACGCACTTCGAGAGCTTGTAGAAGTGAAAAAATTCGACGAACCGGTGCCGGAAGAAAAAAAGTAAAATCGCAATATTTTTCAAGAGCCTCTGATGGAAATTAAGAAAGGAATAGCAGTTTCACAGGGTATCAGCATCGGAAAATGCCTTGTCATCGATGCTGAGGACTACCGTATTCCGCGGCGCTCGATAAAGGCATCGCAGCGGATGATGGAAGCCCATCGCGTTCGAAATGCTTTCAGTTCTGCAATCGAAGAGCTTACAGCCCTGGAATCCGAACAGGACAAGGCCGAACAGCGCAAAATAAAAGATATATTTGCGGTTCACTTGCGTTTTCTGCACGATAGAAGCCTGCGCAAGCAGATTACCGACCTGATTCATGCCGAGTCCGTCACCGCCGAGTACGCAGTCTCGACAATACTACGCAAAATCGCCTCGCATTTCACGCAGGTTAAGGACACTTATATCAGCGAACGAGCCGCTGACATTTATGATATTGAGAGACGATTGCTTCGACAGCTACTCGGCGGTAAACAGGAGGATATCGACCATCTCACCGAGGAGGTTGTCGTTGTCGCCAGGCAGCTTAGCCCTACACAGACAGCGGGTTTTAACCGCGATTTCGTCAAAGGACTTGCAGCCGACGTCGGTGGAAGAACCGGCCACGCCGCAATTGTGGCAAGAAGCCTTGGTATTCCTGCTGTCGTAGGTCTCGAGGATTTCACTGAAGCTGTCAACGGCGGCGATACAGTTATTATCGACGGTAATCGTGGTATTGTCATAGCCAAGCCCGACGAAGATACTATAGCCCAGTACGAAGAATATTCGCGAGAGTTTCTGCAGATGGAACAGAAGCTCGATGCGATTAGAGAAAAGCCCGCTGTAACTCGCGATGGAATACGTATCACGATGCTGGGTAATATCGAATTTCCCGATGAGGCAGAACTGATTCTTGAAAAGGGCGGCGAAGGAATCGGGTTGTATCGAACCGAGTTTCTTTATCTCGGAAGCGAACAGGAGCCGACTGAGCAGGATCATTACGAGGCCTATGCCGAGACAATAAAAGTCTTCGACAATCGCCCCATTATAATAAGAACTATGGATTTGGGCGCGGATAAGTATACCCAGGATAAACGTTTTGTGCGGGAACCGAATCCATTTTTGGGCCTTCGGTCAATTCGCTTTTGCCTGCGAAATCTTACCATGTTCAAGACTCAGCTTCGCGCTGTTCTCAGGGCCTCGGTGCTTGGTGACGTCAAGATTATGTTTCCACTCATCACCAATATCCAGGAACTTATGCAAACCAAGATGATATTGCATGATGTCATGGAGGACCTGGATGATGAGTCTGTCGCCTACAATCGTGATATCGAAATAGGTATCATGATTGAGACACCCTCAGCGGCGCTGACCGCTGCGACTCTGGCGAGGGATGTGAAGTTCTTTAGTATCGGCACCAACGACCTGACTCAATACACCCTTGCCGTGGACAGGGGTAATGAGATGGTTTCAGCGTTGTATTCGTCAGTGGACCCGGCTGTGCTCAGATTGATACGAACTGTTATTCAGGACGCGCACAAATCACGGATAGACCTTAGTATTTGTGGTGAGGTTGCCTCCGAACCCGAGCAGGTAATGTTAATGCTCGGTTTGGGCGTACGAACGCTTTCCCTGGCGCCGCCGATGATTCCTGAAATAAAACAGATCATTCGATCAGTTACTATTGAAGACTGTAATGCAATTGCGAGAAAGGTCCTCGGAATGAACTCTGAACGGCAAATCTCAACATATTTGCGAAGTGCCACACGCGAAGTTCTTCCCGAGGCCTTTTAGGGATTTAACTATGTGTAAGGAGGCTGTCCGATAGATATTTGTAATAAACCTATTCTGGTCATGCTAAAGTTCCGAGTATCTGATAAAATGCGATACCTCTCGCACGCTGAAACGTTGAGAGTATTCCAGCGCGCTTGTTCAAGAGCGGGCATCGACCTCGTATATAGCAGCGGTTTTAATCCAAGGCCAAAAATATCACTGCCTCTGCCGCGTACCGTCGGCCTTGCATGTGAAGATGAAACTTGCTGCCTGCGACTAAATCACACGGCCGAAGTATTAGACGTTGGCAACCTGAAGAGGCAACTTGACGGGCAAATGCCTCACGGTATTGAGCTGTTTACGGTAGAACTGGCCGAACAGAGCATCTCTTTTGAAACAGGGACCGCAGTATACGAATTACCTCTTAAATCCGAACTCTTTTCAGAACAATTGCAGCAGCGAGTCGATGGATTACTGGCAACTGACAGCTTGATGTTATCGAGGCAGCCGCATGACAGAAAAAAAGGCAGAACTGTTGACGTCAGAGGATTCCTGGTCTCAATTGAACTGCGGGAACCTAACGTGTTTGTCACAACCAGCTTCGGACCGGCTGGCTCGATAAGAGTGGATGAATTTCTCAATCTCCTTCAGCTTGACCTGAACGCTCTTGCCGGGCCTGTAAAAAGGACTAAAGTGTTGTTCAAATCAATGTTGAATCAACAGCAATCTCCGGTTGGAAATAATTAAGGGAGCCTCTAAAAATGAATTTTTAGAGGTTCCCATAAACGTGTTGTTCCTGAAACTGTATTGACATAAAAGCCCTGAAAAAAATAAATAGGACGATAAGTATGGCGAGAGAAATGCTGATAAATGTGGCTGAGACTGAAGAATGTCGCGTCGCGGTAGTGGAGAATGGTTCCCTTGAAGAGCTGTACATGCAGCGAGCAAGTCTCGGCAGCCATGTCGGCAACATATACAAAGGCAAAGTCGTAAACATAGAATCTGGAATACAGGCGGCTTTTGTTGATTTCGGTATCGGCAGAAACGGCTTTCTTCATATCAGCGACCTGCACCCCAGGCACTTCGGTAAATCGGGTGCCGATGATACCGAAGTCATAGGCCGGCGAAAGTCCCTCAGGGACCGAATCCCTATTCAGAAGTGTCTGAAAAAGGGTTCTGAGATGTTCATTCAGGTTATCAAGGAAGGTATAAACACCAAGGGCCCGACGCTGACTACATATGTCTCGCTGCCGGGAAAGTATCTGGTTATGATGCCCTGGATGCGGAAGCATGGTGTCTCTCATAAGATTGATGATGAAGACGAGAGAAAACGCCTGCGTGATTTATTGGACCAATGCAAGCCTCCCAAAGGACACGGTTTCATTATACGAACAGCAGGGCAGGGCTGCTCGAAAAGAGATATACAGAACGACCTGATGTATCTTAAACGACTATGGACGGTTATCGAAAAGCGAATCAAACAGGAGAAAGCTCCGAGCGAACTGTATCGTGAGTCGGACCTGGTGATTCGAACTTTGAGGGATACATTTACAAGCAAGATTGATAAAATTATCTGTGATTCAGAACCGGTGGCGCGAAAGATAAAGGATTTTCTTCTGATAGCAATGCCGCGATTCAAAAACCGCGCGGTTTTCTATGACGAGAAAGTGCCTCTGTTTCACAAATACGGCATTGAGGATGAAATTACAAAAATCCAGTCTCGAACCGTCCCCCTTAAAGGCGGAGGCTCGATTGTTATTGAGCAGACCGAAGCATTAGTCGCTATTGATGTCAATAGTGGAAAGTACCGTAAACAGAAAAGCGCAGAGGAAACCGCATACAAAACCAATTTACATGCCGCTGAAGAAATTGCCAGGCAGCTACGCCTGCGCGACTTGGGCGGATTAATAATCTGTGATTTCATAGATATGCAAAGCGAAAGGCACCGCCGCGGAGTTGAAAAGGCTTTCAGACAGGCCGTCAAAAACGACCGTGCCAGGTCAAGGATACTTAAAATCAGCAGATTCGGCGTTGTTGAGATGACACGCCAGAGGATGAGACCTTCGCTTCAGTCCAGCACATATCTGGCCTGTCCCCAGTGCGCCGGAAGCGGATTTGTAAAAAGCCATGAATCCGTAGCTATCGAGGTAATTCGACTGTTGAATCTCGCGGCATCTAAAAAACAAATTACTCGCATCGAGCTGCTTGTCTCTCAGCAGGTGGCTGAGTATTTGCAGAATGAAAAGCGGGCCGCAATATCCCAGATAGAACAGGCCAGCGAAAAGAAAATCATAATTCACGCCGAGCCAAGCTATACCAGTGATAAACATGAATTCATTTGCCACAACGAGCGAGGCAGCGTAGTCAAACTTTGATATTTTTGATTTCAAAATACCGGTTGCTTAATCGTGAGTCTACTGATGAGCAGTTCTAAGAAAGTTAAATTTGATCTTGAATATACTCGGCAGGTTATTCAATCCGAAGCCCAGGCTGTCAAGGCCATGGCAGAGATTGTCGATGACTCTTTTGTTGAAGCACTTGAGATGTTTTATTACTGCAGTGGTTCTGTAATAGTCAGCGGTATCGGCAAGGCGGGTATAATCGGACAAAAGATAAGTGCGACGCTGGCTTCAACCGGCACCCCCAGCCATTTTCTCCATCCTGCCGAAGCTGTCCACGGTGACCTCGGTAGGCTTCGCGAAAATGACATTGTGGTAGTTCTGAGTTACGGCGGCGAAACCGATGAAATTACAAAGCTTATTGGTCTTGTCAAACAGCGGCAGATAAAACTGATTGCCATAACCGGCGAAGCTGATTCAACACTCGCCAGGCATAGTGATGTAGTGCTTTGCATGGGCAAGCAGTCCGAAGCATGTCCGTTAGGAGTGGCGCCGAGCGTCTCGACGACCTGTATGCTGGCAATAGGTGACGCATTAGCGCTGGCCTTAATGAAAGCCAGGAATTTCGGTGTCGAGGATTACGTTCGTTTTCATCCGGGAGGCTCTCTCGGAGCCAGTCTTATGACCGTCGAACAATCCATGATGTTCAGGCCGGGAGAAAAACTCGCTATCGCCGAGCAAAACAACACCATCGGACAGATGCTTGATAAGACAAATGATGTCAAGCGTCATGGCGCCGTGATGATAGTTGACAGTAACGAAAAGCTCGTCGGAATTATTACTGATGCAGATTTACGCAGGCTGCTGACTCAGGACGGTATGTCGGCACTTAAGAAAAAGGCCAGCGAAGTTATGACCGCCAATTGTAAACGAATTCGCGCCGATGCCCTCGCCGCCGAGGCGACAGCAATATTCCACAAATTCAGAATTGACGAATTGCCCGTCGTTGACGAAAACGACAGACCGGTTGGACTGATTGATGTACAGGACATTTTGACAATAAAGGTGGTTGGGTGATATTATAGGTGGGTTTTAATGACAGCCGCTAAAAAGGCAGACCTCACAACTATAAAAATGCTGGTTTTGGACGTTGACGGCGTATTGACCGAAGGAAGCCTGGTTTTGCACGATGACGGCACAGAGTCCAAAGTCTTCAACACTCTGGACGGTCACGGTCTGAGGATGTGGCGACAGGCAGGATTGAAGGTGGCTTTTCTCAGCGGCAGGCCTTCGGAGCCGACGAATCGACGGGCTGAACAACTTGGGGTGGACTATTGCCTCACAGATTGTTACGATAAGCTCCCAAAACTTAAAGAAATTATGGAAAAGGAAAAGCTCGCTGCGGAAAATATCGCGTACGTTGGTGACGACCTTCCTGATTTACCGGTAATCACATTCGTTGGATTCGGTGTGGCTGTAGCAAACGCAGCCCAGGAAGTAAAAGAAAATGCCGACTATATCACCCAAAAGCCCGGAGGAAGCGGGGCTGTCCGAGAGGTAATAGAATATATACTCAAGGCAAACAACAGGTGGCAACCGCTCTTGGATAGGTACCTGCTGGAAAAATAAACGGAATTTTCATGAATCATGATTGGCGCAAATTTAGAGTCGGATTCATAGCGGTCGTTACCGTACTGGCTGTTTATCTGCTCTATAATCAGGCCTTTAAAACCCCAAGGATAAAGGTGAACAAAAGCCCCGGCCCAGTTGCTGTCGACGTAAATCAGGCCTACCTAAACCAGGAGACTACCAAGGTTGGGCAGGTTAGTATCGGCACACTGGAGATGGCCAGGTTCAGTACATTAAACCCAAAGACAAAGCGACTTGAACGGGAATTCGGCTTCGAAAAACTCTTGCACGAAGAGGGCGACCAGTGGGAAATTGAACAGCCCTACATGAACATTTTCCGACCCGAATTGACATGCTACATAACTGCTGAAAAAGGCTTTGTTCTTCTTGAATCAGATGTCAGCCCGCCAAATCCAACCGATGCGATACTCACCGGAAATGTAGTCGCGCATATTGTCCCCACCGGAACTGATGTAAAAGAAAGTTTTATCTATCTCGACGACCTGACTTTCGTCAGCGCAACCAGCCGGTTCTCAACGCTTGGCCCGGTCACCTTCATCTCTGAAGATGCGCAGATGCAGGGCATCGGACTTGAGATGATTTACGACGAACAGAACAAGCGACTTGCATTTCTGCGAATTGATAAACTTGAACATCTCCAGTTCAAGGTCGAACGCGAATATTCATTGGCACAGGCTGACTCTGAGTCGACTGACTCAACTGCTGCTTCTACCGCCGCCGACAGTAATAAGCCACGCAATGCTGAAAGCTATGTCTGTGTATTCAGTAAAAACGTGGTGATTGATACAGGCCGGCAGTTCATCGCCGCCGACCAGATAAGAATCAGCGATATCTTCTGGTCGAGCAGTAAATCCGACGATGGCTCTGAGCAGAAGCCGGTAGAAACAGGCCCACAGCGACCTGCCCAAACATCAGTTTCACTACCCCCGATAAATACAGCAGACCTCATTCATGTGGCCGTCAGTTGCGACAATGGCATTGTGGTGGTCCCCACGGATTCATTGGATACGCTCAAGAAAATCAAAGATTTCCTGCCCAGGCCCGGTAGCTATTCTGCTATGGAAGTAGCCCAACAGCAGCAGGGAATTACAACTCTCGGAGCCGAGCGGATTGATTACAGTGTAGCTACCTCTGATGCAATGGCAATCGGCACGTCAAAGCTCACCTTCTACATCCGCGATATGATGGAACAGGCCGACACCCAGACCATTATCCCCGTGACTATAACCGCTGATAGACTCGCTAAGTTCTCACCGAAATCAAATCAGATTACATTCGAAGGAAATTGCATCTGCCGGATGTTTAGAGGCGACCAGGACATGGTCCAGCAGTATTCACTTTCTGCGCCGAAGTTAATCATTGATTTAGAGGATGAGCAGGTGTCCTCAGGTCGCGCAATGGCCAACGTGCGAAAAATCACTGCCATCAGCGACACTGGCGCCAACGCCAAACTTTCAAGTGTTAAGCGTCTCGACGATGAGTTGGCCGGTGGAATCGAATTAAAATGCCCGCGTTTTGAGTTTGACGTACGAGAGCAGATGTTCGTAGCAACAGGTCCCGGCATCATCAAGGTTGATAACTCGAACGTACCCCAGCCGCCTAAGGGCGCCGGACGTTTCAGCTTGCAAAAACCCTGTTATGCACTCGTCCGCAATTTCGAGCAGCTTCGTTATTATTTAAAAACCGAAAAAATCGTCGCCGATAATGCCCAGGGACGAATCTACATTGATTACTTCCCAATCACCGACGGCCAGCCCGAACAGGTCACGGTTACTGCAGGCCATATTGAAGTTGACCTGGTCGAAACTGCCGCAGGACGCTACAGGCTTTGGACCCTGCTCGCCAAAGACGGCATTAGCTTCCAGGACAGAGATAAACTTTTTGAAGGCAGTGAGCTTCTTTACGACGACCAGCGCGATTTGGTCTGGGCCAAAGGCAGCGACGCAATGCCGGCTTACTTTAATGGAATTGTATTCGACGGTATCGAGTATAACTTGGCAACAGAGGAAGTCAAAAAAGTTGAAATCCGAGGTCCGGGATTCTTCAGAATCGGCAGATAACTCCGCTGCTTAAATGCAAATCTGATTCAAATCTTTTATCGTCAGATCTGTAAGCATATCCACAATTTTATCTGCCGGTTTGAGTTCGTCGGCGCTGTAAGAATTGGTAACTGCTACGGTGTGCATCCCCGCCGCCTTGGCCGCTTCCAGTCCCCAGTGCGAATCCTCTATCGCTACACACTGGCTTGCTTTAATCGGAGGATTCTTCCCTATATTGAGTTTTTCCAGCGCCAGTAAAAAGCCCTCCGGTGCAGGCTTGCTCTTGGCTACATGCTCGGCCGACACTATAGACTGAAAGTATCGACGGAGCTTTGACTTATCAAGCATCAATTCAATTTCCGCAAGCAGGGCTCCCGAACATATTGCAATATCAATACTATTCTGCTCAAGCAAATCCAGGAATTCACTCACCCCGTCGATAATCGGCGCGGTCCTTGCCAGTTCTTCGAAGATCCGCTCTTTCTCCGCTGCAAGAAAATCGATTTGTTCCTGGCCAGCATTCAAAATGCCTTCCTTAGCCAGAGTGCTGATAAGGTCTCTGTCTGTAAGGCCGAGGTATTCTTTAAAGTATTGCTGCCTGGAAATCGTAAGATGATATGGTTCCAGCGCTTTGTTAAAAGCTGCAAAATGCGTCATTTCGGAATCGGCGATTACGCCGTCGAAATCAAAAATCACCGCTCGCAGCATAATCCCGCCCCCTACTGCTCAACCGGAACAGGCCCGACGAGCGCGGCATATTCGTTGAACGTCGATGTGTCACCGGAACACATTACCTCGGCGCGCTCTTTAATCTTCGTGGCGTTTCTGGTTATGTACCGTCGGGCGACCATCTTCTTTCTCTCTTTCATGCTCACGGTGCCGCCTTTACTGCGCCCGCCGTCCGCGTAAACGGGTACGTCCATTTTAACCTTAGTGCTGCCCTGGCTGCAGAACAGGTAACCGATAATCAGCTCCATGGCGATATCAACCAGACCTCTACCGTAAAGGTCCATGTATTCGTTGCCCTTCCCCTTCACGAACGTAATGCACTGTTTCATAGTCTCAGTGCCTTCCTGCAGCAGGGCAATCAAATCATTCATGTCAGGGTCGAATTCCTGGTTGGCTATCTCGTCGAGTAATTTCTGCGATGTCCTGCTGCACACACCCCGCACCGCAGCTACGACCTGCAGTTGAGTTGTCCCTTCGTAAATCGTCGTAATCCGTGCATCGCGTGCGTGGCGCTCGACAGAGTAATCCCGCATATATCCGCTTCCGCCAAGCACCTGGACCGAATCGTAAGTCACATCGATACTCATCTCTGAGCAATAATACTTGCTCATCGGCGTCAGCATATCCGCAAGCCGCTTGTATTTTCTCGCCTTGTTCTTCAACTCCTTTGCCATGGCTTTGTCGTCAGGACAATCGTTCTCAAGCTGCTTCTCGTAAGCCACAGCCATATCAACCACCCGCGAAGTCTCATACAGCAGCGTCCTGCCTGCCTCGATTTTTATCTTCATATCGATGAGCATATCACGTACAGCAGGCAGTCTTTCAATTGCCACTCCGAATTGTTTTCTCGTCGACGCATAATCGCGCGCCACACGGTAAGCCGCTTCTGCAATACCAAGTGACTGACCGGCAATCCCGATTCGCGCCCCGTTCATAAGACTCATTACGTATTTAACAAGTCCCCTCTGACGCTCACCGATTAATTCACACGGCGTATTATCAAAGAATATCTCGCAAGTCGGCGAACCGTGAATCCCAAGCTTATCTTCCAGCCTGCGGATATGCACTGTTGGCCCGCGGTCGCAAACAAACAGGCTCAAACCCAGACCGCCGCTGCGGTCCGGCTCGCTCCTTGCCATAACCAGAAGCACCTCACCACAGCCGTTCGTGATAAATCTCTTGACCCCATGCAAAAACCATTTGCCTTCATTGTCCTGAAATGCTTTCAGTTTCACCGCCTGCAAATCGCTGCCTGCGTCAGGCTCGGTCAGTACCATTGCCCCCGTGAGCCTGCCCGCCGAAAAATCGTGCAGGTATTGCTGCTTGATTTCTTCAGATGCGAAAGCATTAATCGTCTCGGCAATACCCTGTAGCCCGAATAAATTCATCAGCGACGCGTCCGCACGAGAGACCATCTCAATCGCCATCGAGTAAACCATGTTTGGGAAATTCAAACCGCCAAAACGATGCGGCAGTGTAAATCCCATCACATCAGCCTTGGCAAGCTTATCCAGTGACTGCGATGTCCCATCGGCATAGCTAACCGACCCGTCTTCATTGAGTGTATTGCCCTGACGGTCCACATCTTCAGCCCGCGGTGCGATAAACTCGGCACTGAGTTTGCCAAGCGACTCAAGCACCATTTCATAATTAACAAGTGCCTCATCCGCGTCAGCAGGAGCATAGTCAAAATCCTTCGCGAATTTGAACCCTTCCTCCTGTATCTCCGCAATTGCTCCGAAGTCCATGTGCCTGAAAAGAAATCTTATATCGTCGTTGTCCGTATAAAAATTGGCCATAACTCAATCCGTCATCAACCTACTGTTGCAACTTCTTCCTTTATTGTTTTTTCTTTCAGTGCCTTTATCATCATCGGCATCACATCATTCAAGTCACCCAGGACTTTATAATGAGCAATCTGGAAAATCGGCGCATCCGGGTCGTTGTTGATTGCGATAATCTTCTGACTGTCACTCATCCCAGCCTGGTGCTGTATCGCGCCGCTTATTCCCACCGCCACATAAAGGCTCGGCCGCACAGTCGTGCCCGTCTGACCGACCTGGTGGTCATGGTCTATAAGCCCAAGGTCAACCGCCGCGCGCGTCGCCGCAGGAGCAGCGCCCAGAACATTCGCCAAATCCCAGATAAGTTTGAAATTATCCTTACTGCCTACGCCGGCTCCACCCGCGACAATTACCCTTGCCGCCTTAAGGTCAACCTTCTTGGCGCGTTTGTGTTCATCCAGAATCGTCAACGGCAAATCCGCCACACTGAGCTGCGCCTGTTCTTTTATAATCTGTCCCTGCCGAGTGACATCCGGCTCCGGCATCGGCATCACACCTTCGCGCACCGTAGCCATCTGAGGCCATCGGTCATAATTGATAATCGTCGCGATGATATTGCCGCCGAACGCAGGGCGAACCTGGAACAGCAAATTCTTATGCAGCTTCCCATTGCCCGCTTCGGTATGGTCGCCTATCTGCAAATCCGTACAGTCCGCCGTCAGCCCCGCTTTGATTTCGCTCGCAATCCGAGGCGCCAAATCTCTTCCCGCCATAGTCGCACCATACAGAACAATCTGCGGCTTGTGTTTTTCTATCAGTTGGCAAATCGCCTTGGCATAACTATTTGTCTGAAAGTGTTCCAGCAGCGGATTTTCAACAACATATACTTTATCAACCCCGTACTGAATCAGCTTCTTACCAATCTCGCCGAGGTTACTGCCCAGTAATACTGCTGCCAACTTAACGCCGAGTATATTCGCCAGGTGTCTGGCCTTACTCATCAGCTCCAGCGGCGTATCCTCCAGCGGCGAACGCTTTCGGCCGAGCATCTCGCGTACTCGATCCCAAACGGGTATGTCCACGCAACCCAACAGCGGCCAGCGGTAGTATACTTCGGTGGCCTCGAAGAACTTATCGGCCAGACAGCGATTCTCACCCAGCAGATTGGTCATCAAGGCGAACACGTTGCCCGCATGGCTGTGCCCCCACAGCAACACCCGCTTCCCCGCCGTAAGG
>SDBV01000919.1_pt1 | contig 43051 bp, 32 predicted proteins | sample 2277081 | NCBI WGS metagenome assembly SDBV01 (sample SAMN10402039, study PRJNA504765) | marine sediment metagenome | isolation source: marine sediment core GS10_PC15, 223 cmbsf | place: Arctic Ocean: Southern Knipovich Ridge | collected 2010
GTCGAGGAAGGTGCGTTGGTTGTCGCGGGCGGCCAGCATGTCGTAGGCGTTGACCTTGGCGTCGCCCTGTTCCCCGGGATTTGGGGAGTTGCCGCTCTCGCCGACGGCGTTGCCATAGTAAAAGACGTCGGGTTGCAAAAGGCCCGTGTTGCCGTCGGCCAGCACGGTGACTTGCAGCCACTGGTTGCGGATGGCGCCGTCGGGCCAGGTGATCGTCACCCGGTCGCTGCGGCCGACGCCCTCGCCGGGCCGGACGGTGAAGCTGCTCGGGTCCGGCGCGTCGTCCCAGGCGGCCGGGTTGTTGTCGTTGCCGACCTTGAAGACGAAGTCGCCTTCATCGACGGTCCAGTCGGGGTGGGCCACGTCGACGATGATCCCGTTGATGCCGCGGGTGTAGCTCGTGTAGTTGGCGAAGCCGGCCCTCTGGCCGGGCCGCAGGGCCCGTTTGTCGGCGGCGATGGCTGCGTCGTCCCGGGCCCCGGCGGCCGGATCGTTGCCGTCGAAGGCCGAGTTGTTGTAGAACACCTGCCGGCCGACCACAGCGGGAAAGTTGAACACGTAGGCCGCCCCGGTATTCCGTCCGGCGTGTTGGTTCCCCCAGGCGCCGATCAGGAACGTCCCGCCATCGAAGGCGACGGCGCCGCCAAAATAATCATCGGTGGTTGCGTCGGAGGCACGCAACTCGGCCTGTTCGACCCAGCGGCTGCCGTCGAAGCGGAAGACGTGGGCCGATTCGGGGGCCTCGCTGAACATATTGCGAGCGGCCCCCACGATGGCGGTGTCGCCATGCACCGAAACGGAAGTGTAAAACTTGTCAAAATGGCCCAGCTTCTGAAACTCGACCCAGCGGCTGCCGTCGAAACGAAAGACCCAGACGTAGGCCGGATCGCCTATAGAGTCCCCCTGTGCTCCGAGAAATACGAAGTCGCCGCTGACCGACAGGGAGCGGCCAAGGAACTCGGCCTCGATGGGAGGGAAGGCGGTGAGCATCTGCTGCTGGACCCACTGGTTGCCGTCGTAGCGGAAGACGTAGGCCACGCCGTAGCTACCCGGGCCAGTTATTTTTCCGGCTCCCATAATGGCGAACTGGCCATCCAAAGCCACGCTATAGCCGAAGCCGACCGCGTCAGGGGCGTCGGAGAGGACCAGCTTTTGATCTTCGACCCAGCGGCTGCCGTCGTGGCGGAAGACATAAACCGCGCCGGCACGCGGTCCCGCCTCGTCATTGCTGGAAGCCCCTATCATGGCCGTGCTTCCACTAAGCGCCACGGACTCTCCAAAATCGTCTCCCGCACGCGTGTCGGAGCCGATCAGCTTCTGCTGCTCGATCCATTGGTTGCCGTCGAAACCGAAGACATAGACCGCCCCGGCATTGTCTCCGGCTTCGTCGTTGGCCGGGGCCGCCACCATGGCCGTGTTGCCGCTGAGCGCCAGGGACTCCCCAAACCTATCGCCGGCGGCGGCGTCGGAGGCGGTCAGCTTCTGGCGCTCGATCCATCGGTTGCCGTCGAAACGGAACACGTAGGCCGAGCCGGAACGCGCTCCGCCATCGTCGTCCCCAAGAGCCCCTACGATAGCCGTGTCGCCATCGATGGCCACCGATTCGCCAAAATGGTCCAACCTGGCCGCGTCCGAGGCGGTGAGTTTCTGATCTTCGGTTTCTGCCTGGGCCTCAGCGAGCACGCCGGGGGCGTGGAGAGTTGTCGCATCGGCCTGCAGCGCGGTGGGCGCTGGCAGGAGGTGGTGAAGGTCGACGGAGAGCAGCCGGCGATCTTCCAGGCGTTCGACAGCGAGACGTCGCCGGGTGGATGCCCTGTTCATGACGTGGCCCCCGATTGAAGAGCAAGTTGCGTAGGTTATGCTTCAGCATATTGTGATGCTAAGGTTCAGCCGACTCCCAGAGGCGATATACTGAAGCATAACCTACTAAATCACCGTGCGCGATACCGGGACACGGCTGTAGGGAACGCCCTCCGTGGCGTTCCGCGGAGCAGGAGTCGATCTCCCTGTCGCGGAGCACGGAACGCCACGGAGCACGGAACGCCACGGAGCACGGAACGCCACGGAGGGCCACGGAACGCCACGGAGGGCCACGGAACGCCACGGAGGGCGTTCTACAGTATCCACCGGCGCGCCCCACAATCGCGCACGGTGATTTAGAATCACCAAATCGTATTGTAGTGCAAAGCGTCCATGGATGTCAAGTTTTCCCGTTCGGCGGCCGGATGGTGAATTCTCGGAGGCGCTTTCTGGGAGGAATTCCGAGAGTTTTTTCGGGGGGGGTAGAAGGCGGGTTCCGGCAGAGCGAAGAGAGGCGTTTTTGGTATTAATCCAGGCTGACCTTCCCCTGTTTTCGGGGGGGGATTTTTTGGGGCGGATAATCACCACGGAGACACGGAGAATACCGTAAGAAGGGACGCGGGGAGCCGAGTAGGGGTATTTGCACTAGTAGGACAACCACCAGGTCGTGGTCTCGTGCCTTGACCCACCCTACGACTCGACCCGGCCTACGACTGGGAGTCGACGCTGAGCAACTGGTCTAGGGCCCGTCGGGCTGTGCCCTGCTTCTGCCCTGGCAGGCGGCCGACGTCTTCGTTTCCTTGTCGGATAATATCCAGGAAACGTTCGGTTTGACACCGATCGAAGCGATGGCGGCGGGATTGCCCCAGGTGGTGAGCGATTGGAACGGATATCGCGACACGGTCCGCCACGGGATCGACGGGTTCCGGGTGCCCACCGTGATGCCGCCGCCGGGAGCCGGCGAGGAACTGGCGCGACGGTATTATTTCAGCCGGGATAGCTATCACGAATTCACGGGGTGCGCCAGCCAGGCCACCGCCGTGGACGTGGGCCGCTGCGTCGAAGCGTTCACTGAGTTGATCGGCAACGTTGGGCTGAGACGCAAGATGGGAGACGCCGCGCGGCAACGGGCGCGAGAATGCTTTGATTGGGCGGTGATCATCAAGGCTTACCAGGAGCTGTGGCGAGAGCTGGCCCGGCAACGCACGCAATCCCAGGAGTGCGCCCCCCGGCGACCAGACTCGCCGCCCCACCCATTGCACGAAGACCCCTTTGCGGCGTTCGCCGGCTATCCTACGGCGGCGCTGGCTGCGGACAGCACGATCCGACTTTCAGCACGTCGCCGCAGCGAGTATCTCCGGCAGATGCGGGACATGCCGATGCAGCATGAGACGATGCTGCGGACTCTAAGCTGGCTTGTCAAGGGAGATTTGATTCGCGTCGAACAGTTGGCTGTATCTCCCACCGACGCCCGCCAACTGCCCGGATGATCGTTGTCCAGCGCCGGGTTGCTCAGCTCCAGGCTGTAGCCGGGCGGGTCGCCGACCACCGGCCAAGGAAACCCCAGGGCGTAGTTGACTTCGTCCTGGATGATCCCGGCCGCTGTGATTGCTTCCATGAAACTGTGCAGCACGGGCTACCTCCCTCAAGTGTCCGTCCGGCCGCCGGCGATGCAATGACTCGGATCAAGGCGTGGCCGCCAGCCCCCGGTCGATGGCAACAAAATGTTCCGGTTAGGTTCGGGGACCGGCTTAGACGAACAACCGGCTGACCGACTCGTTGCGGTGGATCCGCTTGATCGCTTCGCCCAACAGCGGGGCCACGCTGAGGACTTGGATCTTGGCAGAGGCTTTCTCCGCGGCCAGCGGAATCGTGTCGGTGATCACGACCTCGTCGATCGGCGCGTCCTGGATCCGCTCGACCGCCTTGCCGCAGAGGATGCCGTGGGTGGCGGCCAGGTAGATTCGGCGGGCGCCGAACTTGTGAATCGCCTCGGCCGCCCCGCAAATCGAACCGGCCGTGCTGATCATGTCGTCGAAGATCAAGGCCACCTTGCCCTCGACCGGACCGCCGATGATGTTCGCCTGCTTGGTCTGGCGGGCGCTGGAGCGACGCTTGTCGATGATCGCCAACTCGCCGCCCAACCGGCCAAGGTGGCTAAGCGCCCGTTTGATGCTGCCTTCGTCCGGGCTGACCACCACGAGTTCGTCGGCGTCGAGGCCCATGTTCGTAAAGTGTTCGTCGAGCACCGGGGCCGCGTAGAGATGGTCGACGGGGATGTCGAAGAAGCCCTGGATCTGGGCGGCGTGCAGGTCCATCGTCAGCACCCGATCCGTGCCGGCCCGGGTGAGCGTGTTCGCCACCAGCTTGGCGGTGATCGGCACGCGGCCTTCGTCCTTGCGGTCCTGTCGGGCGTAGCCGAAATAAGGCATTACCGCGGTGATCCGCTCGGCACTGGCCCGCTGAAAACAGTCGATCATGATCAGCAGTTCCATCAGCGTCTCGTTGACCGGCGGGCAGGTGGGCTGAATCAGGAACACGTCGCGGCCGCGGACGTCCTCCTCGATTTTGCAGGCAATCTCGCCGTCGGGGAAATTGCCCATCGCCAGACTCCCCAGCGGCAGGCCGAGGTAGTCGCTGATCCGTTTGGCCAGTTCCGGATGGGCCCGGCCGCTGAAAAGCTTCATGTCGTTCATGGTCCCGCCTCCTTCATGGCGGCCTCGACCGTGGCCAGTTCTTCGTCCGTATTGATGCTTAGCGACTCGCACGGCTTCAGCACGTTCAGCGCCCGTACCGGCCGGGCCTGGTTGACCAGGATCCCGGGGCAGTCGGTGACGTAGTATTCGCCTTGGGCGTTGTCTGCTCGGAGATACTCCAGGGTCCCCAGCAGGTCGTGACAGTCGAAAACGTAGTAGCTCATGTTGACTTCGGTGATCCGGCGCTGCTCTTCGGTGGCGTCCTTTTCTTCTACGATGCCGACGAACTCCCCCTCGGGGTTGCGGAGAATCCTTCCTAACCCGGCGGGATTCTCCTTGCTCGCAGTGCCGAGGATGCAGGCGGCCGGTTGCCGCTCGAATTCGGAAAACAACGCCGCCACCGATTCGGCCCGCATCATCGGCGCGTCACCGGCGACCACCAGCACCGGGCCGTCGTGGTCGGCCAGCAAGTCCCGACAGGCCATCACCGCATGGCCCGTGCCCAGTTGTTCGGCCTGAAGGGCGAACTCGATCCCATCGCGGCCTGCCAGCAGCGAGCGGACGAGTTCTGCCCGGTATCCCACCACCACAATCATCCGGTCGACGCCGCCTTCGGCCAGGGCGTCCAGAACGTATTCGATCATCGGCCGCCCGCAGACCTCCATCAGCACCTTGGGTAGCTCGGACGTCATCCGGGTGCCTTTGCCGGCGGCCAACACGATAGCAACATTTTGGGTCATGGGCCAGGATTCGGGGTCGAGGGTTGCGGGGCAGAAAGTTTCTGGTCGCCGGTCGGTCGCCAGCCACTCATCCTGCCACGAAACGGGCTCGTGTTCCAGGGGGGATCGAGGGTTTCTTGACTTCCAGGCCCCGCTTCCCACGGGGACCTGCGCAAAATCATGCAGTGGAAGTAGAGGGGATTATGGCGAATATAACGACCTTGCAGCCAAGAAGTCCCGATTTCGGCGTTTTTCTAATCCTCCCCACCCGAGGGGTTTTCGGATGAAGACAACGCGCCAATCAAGTTCACCCGCGACGGAACCCATCCGGTCAAGAACCGCATGAATGCGGTCACTACAAACAACCAAGGAATCATCCGGGCTTGCGACGCCCTCGCCGGTGTACACAACAGCACCGATCGCGTAGAATCGATTGAAACCGGCAATGCCCAGATTGGCGCTACCAGACTATTGAACCGTTTCGACCATGGCCACCGTATCCATCCCTTTGTTGCTCAACGACGTCACCGGCGGCAGTCGCCACGCGGAAGTGGCCGGGGCCACGTTGGCGGAGATTATCGCCGCGCTGGATACGATTCATCCGGGCATCGAAGCGCGGATCCTCGACGGCCGGAAAATCAGCCCCAACCTGGCGTTGGTGGTCGACGGCCGGATCGCCGGCGAGGGGCTCGCCACGCCGGTCGCTGAGGATAGCCAGGTGAACATCCTGCCGGCATTCGGCGGCGGGTGAAGGCAAGCGTATAGTAGCCATCTCGCTCCGCGAGATGAAGCCTCGTCTCGCGGAGCGAGACGGCTACTATTCTTGCCGAAGGCTCCTTGGCGGCTCCTTCTGCTGTTGAGATTGCTGCTTCACCCTTTCCAACAGCGCCTGCCTTTGACGGTCTTTCGGCCGTCGTTGCACTCCTTGTTCGGCACATTCGATCGCCCGGGCCCAACGTTTCTGCTCCACGTAGAGGTGGACCAGCGCATTGAGGTAGTCGAACGCAGCGGGGTCCAGTTTGTGGGCGGCCTGGAACTGTTTTTCGGCTTCGTCGCCCCGGTCCAGATACTGCAACACGAGGCCGTAGTTGTAGCGCATTCGCGGATTGTTCGGCGCCAGGCGCACGGCCTCGGCCAACTCTTCGGCCGCTTGGGGAAACTGTTTTTCGTCCTCGGCCAACAGCAACCCCATGGAGTAATGGACTTCGGCCAGGAAGAACTGCAAATCCGTCGGGTCGCGTGATTGCTGCCGGGCGGCGGCGAGTTGTTTTTGCGTTTCCTGAAGCGCCGCCCGGAGCTGCCGTTCGGCCCCCGCCCGCTTTCCCCGCCGGCTGTAGAGCGTGGCCAGGCTGACCCGGGCGGGGAGGAACTGGGGATTGACCCGAATCGCCGTAAGGTAGGCTTGTTCGGCCGGGTCGAGCTGCCCGAGGTTGATGTACACGGTGGCCATATTCATGTGGCTTTCCGGGCGGTCTTCCGACGCCTTCTGGCCGGCCATGTATTCGGCCAAGGCATCGTGGAAGGCCTTGCGGTGCTGCTGTGCAAAGGCCTCTTGCGGCACGAAACTCAACACCCAGGCGGTTTCCGTCCGCACCGCCCGGATCGGATCCCGGAGCATCGGCAGCAGCGCATCGCAACACTGGTCCAACTCGGGAAGCTCCCGCAGCGGATCGCCGCCCCGGCCGCTTCGCAGGTGAAACGCCACGGCCTGCCTTAGTTGGCTCGAACTCGCGTTGAACAGTGGATACAGGCTTCGCACCGCGGCATGGCGGACCAGTTCGTCGGGGTCCTTGAAGTTCCGCAGCGCGGTCTTCCGGGCCGTCAGGGTGGGATAGTTACCCAACAGCACCAGCGCGCTGCCCCGAACCATGGCACTGACGTCCTTGCGTCGGGTCACGGCTTCCAAGAGCTTCTCGCCTTCGGGCCTGCCCTCTCTGCCGGCGGCGATCGCATAGGCAAAATGCCTGGGCTCGGTGCGTTTGCCGTACCATTTTTCCAACTGGGCCTCGGCCCACTCGGGCGTCTCGCCCTTGGAGCGGTCGTGATGGCAGCCGTTGCAGGCATTGGGGACTGCCAGATCGATCGTCAGGTCGGGCCGGGGAATCCGCATGCTGTGGTCGCGCCGCGGATCGACGACCATGTAGGGCGTTTGAGGCATGTGGCAGTCGACGCACAGCGTCCCCGGCTTCGACGCATCCGGGTGGTGGTGATGGGCCGGTGTGTCGTACTTGCCCGCCGCATGGTTGCCCATGTGACAATCCGTACAGAGCCGATTCTTCGGCGGCGAGTCCCACGGCGCGTCCGCGTCGGTGAACTTCACCCTCGCCGTATGGGGGTCGTGGCAATCGGTGCAGCGCACGCCCTGGTGATACATCTTGCTCTGGATGTAGGAGCCGTAGACGTAGTCCTCGTCGAGGATCTGCCCGTCGGGATAGTACAAATGCCGGTCGAGAAGCTCGGGCACGTAGTAGTCGAAGAACTTCTGGCCGGTGATCCCATCACGGGGCCCCGGCGGCAGCGGCCGGCCGTCGCGATGATTGGGATACACCACCCGACGACGCGCATGGCAGGGGGCACAAGTCTCGATTTCCACGCGGGAATCCTCGTCCTTCAGCGGCGGCAGCCCGTAGCCGACCCGACGGTCCCAAAACAGTCCGGAGCCATCGGCCAGCTCTACGTGCAAGCTTCCCGGGCCGTGGCACGTCTCGCAACTGACGTCGATTTCCGAGAACGAAGTATCGAAGGCATCGCGGCGGACGTCGTATTTCTTTTGAAGGTTGGTGGAGTGGCACTCGGCGCACATGTGGTTCCAGTTCTGCGAGGGCCGGGTCCAGTGAAGCTCGTCGCCGGCGGGGATTCGCTCGTCGCAGTAGAGTTGATACCACTGTTGCTGCTCGGTGTCCCAGGCGATCCCCAGACATTGCAGCCGCCCGCCGGGAAACTCGATCAAATACTGCTGCAACGGCCGCACGCCGAAGGTGTACTTGATTTCGAAGGTCTCCATGTTGCCCGAGGGACCGTCGGTGGTGACAAAGAACTTCTCCCCCTCGCGAAAGAAGGTCGACACGACAAGCTTTGAAACCCCGTCCGCCTCGATCCGGATTTCGCCGGCCCGGTGCAGACGGCGGATGGTCTGGGCGATTTGATTTCGGGCGCGCGTAACGTCCGCCGGACGGACGGCACCGGGTTGGGCCATTTCTGCGGCCAGTTCGGCGGCGGGCCCTTCGGCCAGGTTGGCGAGCACGTTCTGTCGCACTCCGGCGTCGGCGTCTCTTAGCGCCAAGGCCCACTGCGACGCGTCGACGTGGTCGATCAGGATGCCCACGTCGTGATCCGTGAGTCGGACGAGGTCCTTGAACATCACGTGCAGGAACTTTTCGTTGTCGAAGTTGCCCAGCACCGTCTTCGGCGTGGCCCGGGCCATGGCCAGATCGTGATCGGAGCCTTCCCAGAGTTGGTTCTCTTTCTGGTGGCATCGGACACACTGCCGTCGGCCCACGTAGTGCGCAACCTTCCCTTTCGGGACCGCGATCCACCAGTCGGCGGCCACCATGACGGTGACCGCCGCCAACAGGCCGCCCAGCGCCAGCCAAACAAGACGTGCAACGCGGGGGCGACGCAGCATGGTTGGGGATTCGGAATAGGAGATGGAAGACTGATGGTCGAGGACGTTGGGGCGGGGGCCGGCGGCCGCCCTCTCTAAATCCTACCCTTATCAAGGTGAGTTTGGCAAGAATAGTAGCCATCTCGCTCCGCGAGACGAAGCTTCATCTCGCGGAGCGAGATGGCTACTATCAAGCGAGATGGCTACTTTTGGCCGTCGACGATCTCGAAGGCGCAGCAGGGGTCCCCGTCGTGGCGGCACGCGGTGCGGCGGACCGGACAGCCGACCACCTTGCTCATCATCTCCTGGTCCACGCAGCAGACGCTGCGCTTTTCGTCGAGCATACTGATGAAAGGGCAACTCCGTTTGTACATCACGAGGTTTCCGTTTTCCTCCGCGATATCGACCAAGACGCCCTCTTTGCCGAGCAGTTTGGTAAGCTGCCGGAGTCGCTTGGCGGGCTCTTTGGCGGTGATTTTTTGTCGATAATGGTCGGCCAAGGAGTTACTGACCCGGCGGAAGACTCTCTTGGTCAGTTTTTCGCCGCCGATTTTCTCGATTGCGTTCCAGATCGCGGGCACCACCAGGCGTTGGCCGTTGGCAAACAACAGCAGCAAGGCGGCGTCGGTAGCCGAATAGAGGTGTCTCGGCCTCCCCCGACCTTCGAGCGGCTCGGTGTCCCGTTCCACAAACCCGGCCGCTACCAGATCGTTGAGTTGCTCGGTGACCGCCGTACGGGTCACGCCCGTAGCGTCGATCAGGTCGTTAATTGTCTGCGGCGGATTACCCACCAGCAGTTTGACCACCCGCATTGCCGCCTCACCTACCCTGGGATCAGGCATCTTTCTCGTTCGCCTTGCATAGAACAGAGTTTCTCTCGGCCCCGCGCGTTGCTGCACCGAGGTGTGTGTCAGAAAGCACCTGCTGATGATACACTTTCTGCGTAGAGCCCGCAAACCCGGATTGAGAAACCCGTCCCGCGAAGGTCTATCTACCCGTTGTGTGAGCCAGTTTGAATGGACAGACCGGCTCAAGACCACAATAGCACCGCACACCCGATCGTTCCGGCGGCCAGCAGGTAATAGGTGGTGGGAATGATCGTCTTGCGGATCAGGGCGCCCTCCTGGCCCGCCAGCCCGACGGTGGCCGAAGCGGCCACGATGTTGTGTACGCAGATCATGTTGCCGGCGGCGCCGCCGACCGCCTGCAGGGCCACCATGAACAGCGGCGACATGCTCAGCCGCTGGGCGACCTCGAACTGGAACAGCGAGAACGTCATGTTGCTGATCGTATTGCTTCCGGCCACGAAGGCCCCCAGGGCGCCGATCACCGCCGAACAGGCCGGCCAGGCGTTGCCAGCCAGTTGGGCCACCGCTTCGGCCAGTTCGGTGGGCATGCTTTCCAACGACTCCAAGCCGGTGGTGGCGTTGACGCCCGATTCGATGAAGATCCGCACCATGGGCACGGCGAAAACCAAGGCCACGGCCGCCCCGGCCAGTGCGCGGCCCGACTCGCCGATGGCCGTGCCGAACTTTCGCAAACTCATCCGGTGCAGCAGCAGACAGGAAAGCGACACCACCAAAAAAATGGTGCCGGGCAGCTTCAGCGGGTTGACTCCCTTGGTGATCTGATTGACTCCCTTGACGGCGTCGGCACTAAGAAACGCAATCTCGAACTGGCTGCCGTCGGTGCTGAGAAACGCAATCTCGAAGGTCTGTCGCGCAAGGAAGTCGGCGACGACGGGCACCATCCGCACCACCACCAGCAGACCGCCCACCAACAGGTACGGCAACCAGGCGGTCCACAGCGACAGCGTGGCATGTTCTTCCTGCTTGTCTTCCGGCGGAAAACTGCTGAGCCACTCAGGTTCCCAAGAGGTTTCCGGCGGGAAATCCCAAACCTCGCGCGGCTGCAGCCAACCCGCCTTGGTCACCGCGACCGTCAGGGCCAAGGCGATCAATCCGCCCAACAGCGACGGAAACTCCGGCCCCACGAACCAGCCCAACAAGGCATAGGGAATCGTGAAGGCGAAGCCGGCGAACAGGGCGAACTTCCAGACCACCAACCCCTCCCGCCAGCAGCGATTGGCGCCGAAGAATCGAGTCATCAGGCACACCACGAACAGCGGAATCACGATCCCGATGATCGCGTGCACCAAGGCCACCTGGCCTCCGATCGCCATCAGCATATCCTGAAAGTTATGCAAGCCGTCGGACTTACCCGCCTCGGCTAGGAACTCGGTGACGCAGGCCTGGTCTTTCAACCCGGTCTTGACGCCCACCAGGATGGGAGTTCCCTGGGCCCCGAAGGAAACCGGTGTGCTCTGGATCGTCAGCGCCGCGACCACGGCCGCCATGGGCGGGAATCCGATGATCACCAGCAAAGGTCCGGCGACGGCCGCCGGCGTGCCGAAGCCGGCCGCCCCCTCGATGAACGAGCCGAACGTCCAGGCCACGATGATCACCTGGATGCGGCGGTCCGGCGAGACGTTGCGAAAACCGTCGCGGATCGTGGCCACCGCCCCCGAGTGCTTCAGCACGAACAACAGCAGCAGGGCGCCGAAGATGATGTACAGCAGTTCGCCGGCGATCACCAGACCTTGCAGGGAGGCCGCCGCGATCCGCACCGGCTCGACCTGCCAATAGGAAAACGCCAGCCCCACCATCAGCACGTAGGCCAACGGCATGGTCTTCTTGGCCGGCCAGCGGCGAAACACGAGTAAAAGGAATACGACGACCAGCGGAGCGATGGCAACTAGCGCGGGCATGGCGGGCTCGGGGATTACAGGTTCGGGGTCTTGGTGGTGTACTACAGTGCCTGCCCGCCGGTGCGAGGATTGCTGCAAGTTTAGGACTCGTATGGGAATTACTTCCAGAATTCGGCGCGTATAGTAGCCATCGAAAACCCAGACTGTTTCGGGCGACATCTCGCGGAGCGAGATGGCTACTATCCGGAAGTAATTCCCATACGAGTCCTTAGCTCCGACGGTTACACCGCGTGGCCGCGGCGGCTAAACGGTTTTTCCTCGCGGAATCGTGCCGTGCCGCTGAAGCCTCACGCGATCTGGGGATACTTCCACGGCGCCCGGTACTCGCGCTTCAACAGCTCGTTGGCCTGCGGGTCGCCGACAATGACTTGCTTCTGGCCGTCCCACTCGACGCTTCGGCCGAGTTTCAAGGAGAGCATACCCAACAGGCTCATGGTCGTCGAGCGGTGGCCGATCTCGATGTCGCAGATCGGCCGCTCGCCCGACTCGATGCACGCGGTGAAATCGGCCCACAACTCAGGGATGTTCTGGTCGTCCGGTGTGTGCAACCGGGGTTCGGCGTGTTGGGGCGTCTGGCCCTTGCTGCTGGGATAAAAGGTCCAGCCGTCCTGCCAGCCGAGGTGCAACGTGCCGGCGGTACCGTAGAAGTAGCAGCCGATGTTGTGCTTCTCGGCGTTGTTGGCCGCGTACCAGCGATGCTCCCAGGTGGCGGTGAACGAGTCGAACTCGAAGTTGACCACTTGAGTGTCGGGCACGTCGGTGTTGTCCTGTTTGATGTACCGGCCGCCGGTGGAAGCGACCGACTTGGGGTACTTCTCCTCGGTCCACCAGAGGATCTGGTCCATCCAGTGGATCCCCCAATCGCCGAGCTGCCCGTTGGCGTAGTCGAGGAACCGGCGAAATCCCTTGGGGTGCATGGCCCGGTTGAACGGCCGCAACGGCCCCGGTCCGCACCAGAAGTCCCAATCGAGCCCCTCCGGCGGATCGGAGTCGGCAACCGGGGCGCCGGGTCCGCCGCCGTAGTGCACAAACGCTCTGACCATGCCGATTTTACCCAGCTTGCCCTGCCGGAGAAACTCCATCGCCGAGATGTTGTGCGGCGACGCCCGGCGGTGCGTGCCGATCTGGACCATGCGGCCGTTGTCCCGGGCGGCTTGGACCATGGCGATCCCTTCGTTGATCGTGTGGCTGATCGGCTTTTCCACGTAGACGTGGGCCCCGGCCCCGCAAGCGGCAATCATGATCAGCGGGTGCCAGTGGTCGGGCGTGCCGACGACGACGATCTCGGGCTTTTGCTCGTCGAGCAACTCGCGGAAGTCCTTATACTTCTTGGGTGTCTTGCCGGTGAGTTTCTCCACCTCGGCGACGGCCGGGTCCAACTGGTTTCGGTCGACGTCGCACATGGCGATCGGCTCGACGTTACCTGCCTCGATGCCCGTGCGAAAGATATTCATCCCCCACCAGCCCGTGCCGACCAAGGCGGTTCGATACTTTTTGTTCTTCTTGGCCCCATGGACGGCGGGAGCGGCCAACGCCACGCCACCGACCGCCGCGACCGCCAGAAAATCACGACGAGTCACACTCATGACGGTTCTCCCCGGATGTCTTGATAAAAACGACCGGACCGGTTTCCGCACGGTAGGTTCCATGAGGATGGCGCGTGGACGGCCGTTTGTCAAGGGTCGCGGTTACGTTTGCCTTGCCGGGGTGCAAATCGCGCTCGGTACACCGTAGGCTGGGTCGAGCGGAGCATCACCGGTAGTTGCAGCCAATCGGAGACGTTTAGAAATAGGCATTTCCGTCAACACTTGGAGATGTCGAGCGAGGCCCACCTTTCTCGGCATGGGGCTTCGGGAAGGTGGGCCTCGCTCGACGAAACGGTATTCTCGGCGTTTTCTCGGCGGCGACGCAACCTAGTCACAGCAACTCTTTGCCTGTTGGTCCGCTCGACCCAGCCTACGATCCCCCGTCAACCACGGATTGGTCTTATTTGCGAGCAACAGCGCACCCCCTCCTCCGAGGTAAATTGCCCGGTTTCCGAAGTTTTTCAATCCACGGGCCAAGAACTGCTTGACAATGACGAATAACGTCTCAGAATCAAAGTCAGTTACCTTACTTACTTATTTTACTTGCCCTGGGCTGTTGAGTTTGGGCCCTTCGGGCTGGCCGATTTGCTGATTTCCACGACTGCAAGCACTCCCACTCCCAAAACACCTTCCAAAATGGATCGAGAGCCCTGAAATGCCGGGCGGGGTTCCGATCCGACGAAACCATCGATCGCCCGGCGAAAGGGAGAATCTTATGGCTCGAAGACTGCTCATGGTGTTGGGTCTGGTATTGCCGGCCCTGCTCTCACAAACGGCCGCCGCGGCGGAGCAATTGCCCCCGGCCAGCCAATGGATTCCCCAGGAGGCCGTGGCCGTTCTGGAGCTATCCAACCCCAAGGCCCTGCTCGATCTGGCCTCCGACGGCAAGTTGACCGAGGCGGTCACGACCCAGCCGGCCTATCAGCAACTGGCGTCCCAGCCCGGTTTCAAACAGTTCCAAGCCATACTGGTCTACCTGGAGACCCGGCTTCAGTGCGACTGGAAGACGGGTCTAGGCAAGCTCCTCGGCGGCGGCGTGACGTTTGCGGCGTGCCCCGATGGCAACGTGCTTCTGATCGTCGACGCCGAAGACGAAAAGATGCTCCGCGAACTGCACGAGATCCTGCTGGGCTTTGCCCGCAATGAGGCCGCCAAGCAGGGCGATCCGGACCGGGTCGTTACCAAAGAATACCAGGGCGTGACCGGCTGGACTTTCAACGGCGACGAAGTGCACGCCATCGTGGGCAAACGGCTGGTGTTAGCCAACAAGCCGGAGGCCTTGAAGACCGCGTTGGATCTTCGCGCCCAGCCGAACGCCAAGAGTCTGGCCTCGCTGCCCGAGTATCAGGCCGCCCGCAAGGCAATCGCCGCGGAAGCCGCCGCCATGGTCTTCGTGAACCTGAAGGCCTTGAAGCAGCATCCACCCGTGCAGCAGGCCCTTCAGCAAAACCCGAATCCCCTGGCGGCGCTGCTGTTCGCCGGGGTGACGGAGGCCCTGCGGCAATCGAATTGGCTGGCGATGGAGTTGCAAGTCAGCGGTAAGACGTTGACGCTAAAAGCGGCCGTAGACGGCACGGTGGCGGACCCGTCCGCCTCGGCAGCCTTTGCCTTGCCCAGCCAGGCCGGCCAGGGGGCGCTGCCGAACCTGTCCGTCCCCCGACGCATCGCCGCCCTGAGCTTCTACCGCGATCTGCACGGTTTCTACGCGGCCAAGGACGATCTGTTTCCGGAAAGGACTTCGGGGCTGATCTTCTTCGAGAACATGATGGGGATCTTCTTCAGCGGGTTGGATTTGACCGAGGAGGTGTTGGGCGAAACCTTGCCCGAGGTGCGGTTCGTGGTCGCCGAGCAGGCCTACGACCCGGCGGTCGGCGTCCCCCAACTCAAGATTCCCGCCTTCGCCGCGATCTTCCGTCTTCGGGACCCGGAGAAATTCGGCGAGGTGATGGAGGAGGCCTGGCAAAAGGCCATCGGGTTGGTCAACTTCACCCGCGGGCAGCAGGCCGAGCCGGGCTTGATCATCGACCGGCCGACCCACGCCGATACGACGTTCACGGTGGCCTATTTCCGGTCGCCGAAGGACGAGAAGACGAACATCGACTCGCGCTTCAATTTCCGGCCCGCGCTGGCCCGGCTGGGCGATTACCTGGTTCTCAGCTCCACCGACGCCTTGGCCAGAGATCTGATCGACGCCCTGAAAAAGCAAACCTCCGACGCGGTCAAGGCGTTGGCCGAGACCCACAGCCTGGTGGAGTTCGACGTCGTCCAGTTGTCCTCGATCCTGGGCGCCAACCGCGAGAACCTCATCCGCCAGAACATGCTCGAAGACGGCAACACCCGCCAGCAGGCCGAGACCCAAACGGACCTGATCGTGACCGTGCTGAACTACCTGGGCCGGGCAAAACTGGACTTCACCGCCGGCGACGGCCAGTCTCGGGCAAGCCTGGAACTGGAGTTGAATTTACCCTAGCACCTCAATTCACTTGAATTTGTGGGTGGCTGGGGTCGAGGTGCGAGGAACGAGTACCGAGCCCCCGGGGCTGAATCACTGGGGGCTCACCACTCGTTCCTCGTGGTTCGACCCCAGCCACCCTCAAACTCAGATGCAATGAGGCATTAGGATTGTGTAAAGAGCAGCTTGTTTTTCGACGGCCGCTGATACAAGAGCCCAAACCAACCCGCGCCGAAAAGTAACATGTCCCCTTTTTTCGCGATTGCCGGCAAGCCGGACGATCCCGCCTGGGCCTGGGCGGCGTACGAACCGGACGACCGGCGGCCCTGGAACTTGCAGCTCGCTGGGCACCTGTACCGACGGGCGGCCTTTGGGGCCGACTGGGGCCAACTCCAGCAGGCCCTGGCCGACGGGCCGCGGCGCTGCGTCGATAAGCTCTTGCGGCCCGAGGCCGACGTGGCCGCGTTCAACCACACCTTCGACGAGTACGACGCCGCGTCCGCCGGCTCGGTCGACACGTTGCGGGCGTGGTGGTTGCGGCGGATGATCCAAACGCCGCACCCGCTGCTGGAGAAAATGACGCTGTTCTGGCACAACCATTTCGCCACCAGCAACGTCAAGGTCAACAACGCCCCGCTGATGCAGCAACACCTGCAACTGCTGCGCAGCCACGCCCTGGGCCATTTCGGGCCGCTGCTTCAGGGTATCTCGCGCGACCCGGCGATGCTCGTCTGGCTCGACTGCCAAGCCAACCGCAAGGCCCAGCCCAGTGAAGGCTACGCCCGGGCGTTGATGGACTCGTTCGGCATGGGCCTGGGCCACTTCACCGAGAGCGACGTGCGGGAAGCGGCCCGGGCGTTCACCGGATGGTTCGTGCTGCGAAGCCAGCTCCGCTACATCGAGCGGGAACACGATTCCGGGGTGAAGAAGATCCTCGGCCAGGAGGGCCATTTCGACGGCAAGGACGTGGTGCAGATCGTGCTTAAGCAGCCGGCCGCACCGCGGCTGCTGGTCAGAAAGCTGTACGGCTGGCTGATCTCGGAAACCGACCAGCCCGACGAGGCGGTGATCGGGCCGCTGGCCGAGTCGTTCGCCAAGGACTACGATATTTCCAAGCTGGTGGAAACGATGCTCCGCAGCAACTTGTTCTTCTCGGCGGCCGCCTATCGCCGGCGGATCAAGGGCCCGGTGGAGTTCGCCTTGGGAATCGTCAAGGCCCTGGAAGCGGTGGTCCCCACGGCACCCCTGGGCCAAGACCTGGCCGCCTTGGGCCAGAACTTGTACCATCCGCCCACGGTCAAAGGCTGGCCGGGCGGCCGCCACTGGATCAACCGCGCCACGCTGACCGGCCGCAGCAACCTGGCCCGTGCGCTGCTGGGGGGAACCAAGCCTTATGGCGATAAGCTCGATCCCTTGGCCGTGGCGCAGAAGCACGGCCACTCGACGCCCGAGTCGGCCGGCCGATTCCTGCTCGACCTGTTCTTGCAGGGCGACGTGGAGGCCGAGGTTCGCGAGAACTTGTTGCCCGGCGCCCGGCAGTCCGGGGGCAACCCGTCCGAACGTCTCCGCCAGTTGGCCCATGCGGTGGTTACCCTTCCCGAGTTTCAGATAGGCTAAGATGCCTCGGTGCGCACAACGGACCACGCCAGTAGCACCAAACGGTTTTCCTGCAACTCGACGTCAACCATGAGAGAACGAACGATCTCGAAGCGCAAGCGAGCGGAAGCCCGGCGCCTCCGCGGTCCCTTGCTTGCGCTTCAGGCCAGTCTAGAATCGCCTTCTTTGCCTGAAACACCGCAACCACCGCCTGACGCCAGTCGCCGGATCGAACACCATCACGCCAAGGTACCCGAGATGCTCGCCAGAAGAATTCTGGACGTAATTGCCGACACGCTCACGCTACTGGCGTTGGCGATTGCCGGTGTGGGCCATTTCCAGCCGTGGTTCGAGATCAAGAAGGACGCCCTCGGCGGGACATTCTCGGTGGTTGACTTCCAACTATGGCACGCCAGCCGAAGCGGCACGGCCTTGGCGCTGGCGGCCCTGCTGGTGGGCGTGTCGCTGGTATTTAATCTGGGAGTCGGAGCAAGGAAGTTCCTGGTGTTGCTGATGTTCCTGGCGGTGCTGGCGGCGATTGGTTTCCAAATGATGATTTACACGCCGTATCCGATCACGGAGGTTCATCCACAGTTCGCCGACGCCGACTGGTATGAACATGACGGCTATCTCGTGGCGCTGATCTCCACCCTGATCGCCGGCGTGTTATGCCTGGCGCGGATGGGGTGGACGATGACGGCGTCGTCTCACGCGAAGGTACCGCGGCTTGACTAGTCCTTTCGGGAGAAAAACATGTCTACTACACGACGCGATTTCTTGAAAGCCTCTTTAGGCGCTTCGACCCTGGTGTCGCTGGGCCCGGCCGTGCCGGCGTTTCTTAGCCGCCGTGCGTTGGCCGCAGGCCCGAAAAGCGACGGCCGCGATACGGTCCTGGTCGTCGTTCAAATGGCCGGCGGCAACGACGGACTCAATACCGTGGTCCCCTATGAAGATGACGAATACGCCCGAAACCGCCCGACCTTGCGCGCGGTGACAAAGAAAGTACACAAGATCGACTCGCTGCTGGGTTTCCATCCGGAAATGGAGGGATTCGCCCGGCTCTACAAGCAAGGGCACCTCAGCGTGCTGCAAGGCGTGGGATACCCGAATCCCAACAGCGACCACGCGGCGGCCATGCGGGACTGGCAGACGGCCCGACCCCATGACAACAGTTGTCAGACCGGCTGGCTGGGCCGGGCAATCGACCTCGCTGGAGATACGGGCAAGGCGAACGTGCCGGCCGTGTTCGTCGGGCAGATCAAGCAGCCGATGACCCTGGGCGCCGAGAAATCGATCGTGCCCAACGTCCGGTCCCTGCAGGACTGTATGCTGCAAGCCATGCCGGGCGCCGCCGCCGGGCGGGACCATCACCAGCGGTTGCTCGAAGCGGCCGAGGTCCCCCGCGCCGGCGGCGAGAACTCGCTGTTAGGGTTCTTGCGGCGCAACACATTGGACGCCTATGCCGCCAGCAAGAAGATCGAGGCCGTAGCCAAGGCCTCAACCGCGGCCAAGGCGGGCAGATATCCGGCCTTCCAACTCGCCGGGTGGCTGGGCACCATCGCCCAACTGATCCGCGCCGAGGTGGGCATCCGGATCTTTTACACCGAAGTCGGCGGCGAACAACCGGGCGGATTCGACAACCACGCCAACCAGTTCGGCAATCATTGCGCGCTGTTGCACGAACTGTCCGAATCGGTGGCGGCCTTCGTCGACGATCTGAAGCGCGACAAGCTGCTGGATCGGGTGCTGCTGATGACCTTTTCCGAGTTCGGACGCACGCTCAAGGAGAACGGCCGGCGGGGCACCGGACACGGCTCCGCGGCCCCCGTGTTCCTCGCCGGCGGAAAGCTCCAAGGCGGCCTGGTCGGCGAGCACCCCAATCTGACCGACCTGGAAAACGGCGGCCAGAAGCACCACACCGACTTCCGCCGCGTCTACGCCACCGTGCTGGACCGCTGGCTCGGCTTCGACGCCCGGGCGGTGCTGGGCGAGAAGTTCCGGCCGCTGGACGTGCTGAGAGCCTAAGCGGCGGCCGAAAAACAACTTCCGCAAGAATTGTAGCCGTCTCGCTCCGCGAGACGAAGCCTCATCTCGCGGAGCGAGATGGCTACTTTGGGAAAACCGGGAAGTTATTTATCGGCCGCCCCTAAGCCGCCGCGGGCAAGCCTGCCGCCGATGGTCCACCACCGGTTTCTCATCTCTGTTCTCCTTAGCGATACTCAGTTCTTTGCCACCACGATCTTCCAGGATCCCTCCACTTTGCCGTAGAGGTCCTTGGTGTCGCAACTGAGCGTCACGGTGAAGGTCTCTTGGTCGCCGGAAAGCTCCAGGTCGGTTGGTACTCGCCACGAGTACGCGCAGAGGCCGCCTCAGCCGAAGGGCATCATGCCTTCGGCCACCTGCTTTCCGGAGGCGTCGGTGACCGTCACCTTGGGAGTCAGCGACGCATACTTCGGCACGATCGTTCTCTCGCCGTTGATCGTCAAGGTCCGCTCGCCCACCTTCTGCGTGGTATCCTCCAGACTGCGCAACAACAGGTCGAGCTTCGGCTCGACGATCGCGGCCGAAAGCCGGACGGTGTCGCCCGGCTTGAACGTCTGGTCCTTGGCGGGGCTGATGGGCAACACCGCCGCCTTGGACGAAAAGTCCAGCACGAACGGCTTGCCCTTGCGGATCCTGATGCTGTAAACGGGCGACTTGGTGGCCACCACTTGGGGCTGCTCCTTGCAATAGCGGTTCTGCGAGAGACCGACCACCAGGTTGCCGAAATTCACCGAAAGGCTCACCGGTGCGTAATCGCCCACGGGAATCCGGTGCTTTCTCGATTTCTCCGCTGCAAACGGCACGGCCACGTCTCCCAGCGGCAACAGCCTTTCCTTCGAGAGCAGGATGCCGGTGGCCCCCAGCTTCTCGGCGTCGATGTCCCGGCCGCCGGGATCGATCCGCAGCGAACCGAGTCGCCCGCGGTACGGGCCGACGGTGAGCTTGTCGCCGGTCGGCGTGGCGGAGATCTCATAAAACGCTGCGTCGACCTCCCGCAGCGTGCCCAAATAGTTGTCGCCATACCAGCGGGCACGTTTCGTGGAAGCATCGACCGGCGTGAGCGTCAATCCGGTGAACGGCCGGTCGAACCGGCCGGTGATCGCGGTCGACTGGTTCAGCAGGGCGTTGTAGCGTTGCCCGCCGATGCTGATCTCGCCTTGCCACGCCACGGTCGGCATGAAGTATACGTAGGCGCCGCTGGGGCTGTACGCGCCGCTGCCGCCGCTGACCCTCAGCCGCGGCACGATCTGTGCCGGCCGGGTCCCCAGCCCGGGACCGTGATCGAATCCTACCTTCAAAGGGTCGAAGACGACGCACCCGGAGGAGGCGAGCCGCGAGGGCGGATCCTCCATCGGCTTGACCACCGGATCGTTGGTCAGGTCCAGATCGCCGTCGGCGTCGAAATAGAGCCGGTCGTACTTTCGGGCCACGGCGCGGGTGGCCGTCGTTGCCGTGTTGCCTTTGAGAGCAACGCCCAAGATTTCTAACACGGACCGATTCACCGTCGTGTCCGTCGCGGCCGGTTGATCCTCACCGGACTCGTCGATGGCGAAGAAGTGGCGCGTCCCGGCGTTGGGGTCGAAGCGGTTTCCGCCGAACATCACGCTGCCGAAGATGGGCCGATCGGACTTCAGTTCGGGATACTTCTTGACCCGATCGTCGCGCTCGAAGCTTGTGCGCGTGTACGACCCACTACCCATGGCAAGTACGGAAGAGCCCGACATGTCGCCCTGCAGCAGCGACAGCTTTTCCATGGTGAACACGGCCTCTTTTTCCACGGCCACAGCCGGCAGCCCGATCGCGAGTAGGACCGCCGTCAGCACGCCGCCAACAACCCACAGTCTGTTGCTCATGTCAAAACCTCCTGGGTAAAAGAAAGGCCGGCTCCAAAGGGCCGGCCGGTGTCTTGTCGGTATGATTTTACGATGGTCTTGCGGGACGCTTCCCGCTTGGCGGACAACTTAAGCGTGGCGGCCAAGGTCTCCGGGCTACCAGAAGGCTCCGGAGTCGTCGGCGCTCGCCACGAGCGCCCGCAGGGGCCGGCTCACCCGAAGGGCATTTTGCGCTCGGCGACCTCTGTTGCCGATGAACTGATAACAATCATGGTCGAATCCAGCGAGACGAATCGGGGGATGCCCATAGACGTCAGTATTCTGAGTATAGGCATTTGGGCCGCCGAAGACAATCGTCCATAAGGCCCTATTTTGGAAAAAGTCATGGATTAGGTCCGGCGTCGGGTGGACTGGCGAAGCGGGGCGTACTGGGATATCTTTACCCCCCAGTGGACGAGCGGTCGCCCCTAAGGACTCGTGTGGGAATTACTTCCCGAATTCGGCGCGTACAGTAGCCATCGAAAACCCAGACTGTTTCGGGCTACATCTCGCGGAGCGAGATGGCTACTATACGGAAGTAATTCCGATACGAGTTCTACGCCTTCAAGTACCGGGTGTTGCCGACCCGGCGGGTCACGCCCAGGCGGTCCAGGTGGTCCAGCAGCGGGATGGCGAATTTCCGGGTGGTGTTCAGCAGATACTTGAAGTCGACGCTCTGAAGCTGGCCCTCCTTGCGGACGTGCTCGATGAGGATTTTGTGGGCCCGCTCGACCGCCTCTTGATGAAACAGCAGGTTGTCGGCAACCTTCACCAGTCGCTGGTGTTCGGTGAGTATGCGGAGGATCTTTTCCACGGTCTTGCGATCGGCGCCGGTCTTGGCGATGATTTCTTCCATGCTCGGCGGGTGAAACCCCGTGTCGCGAAACAGCGATTCGGTGGTCTCGAAGTGCTCGGCGTCCTCCCCGGCGAACGTGGCCCGATGCTGCGAAGCGGCCAGGCGCCCGCTGCTGTCGACCAGCCGGCCTTGCGTCTTCAGCATGGCGATCAGCCCGTCGAGAACGACCCTCTCGATCGGCAGCGCCTGGCGCAACTGTTCGAGCGTAATCCCCGGACTTTCGGGCGAGCGGCGATGGAAGTCGCCGACCGTGTCGAGGACCTGCTGGCACGCCTCGGCCATGGTGTCGCGATGCATGTAGAGCCCGGGCCCCAAGAGCATCACCTTCTTTTCGCTGGTCAGGCCGGCCAGGATTTCCTGGAGTCGAGGGCGGGGGACCTTGGCCCGGGCGGCCAGCTCGGCCTCGCGGGCGGCCAGGGCGTCGGCCCTTCGCACGCAGTACTCGACGAACCGCCGCCCCCCGTCTTCACCAGCAACGCCGACCGCTTCGGCCCGCTGCTGCAAGTCTTCGTAAACGTTCGGCCGATTTCGCTTCAGCCGATTGGGCAGGGCCTCGATGATCGTACCGCCCCCGATGGTCTGCACCGGCGACATGGCCCGCACGATGAAATGGTCCCCCGGACCGGCGACCAGGGGGGTTTCCATTCTCACCTGGACCAGGACTTCCTCGCCGGGGCGGATGAGGTTTCCTTGCATCGGATAGACGGCGGCGATCACCTCGGAGGTGCCGGTGTGGAACTTCACCCGGGTCCCGCTTTTGAGCAGCGACGCGGTGTGTGATTTCAGGTAGCTCTTCTCGTGCGGCAGTAGCCGAAGTTGGCAGGCGTACCACGCACTGGGCGAGAAGAACCCGGGCGCCGCGGCGGTGTGGCCGCGGTCGATCTTCCGCTGCTGCCACTGGGGCACGTTCAGCGCCGCGCACTGGCCCGCCCGCACGGTGTCGCTCTGGCGGCCATAGACCTCGATATTCTTGATCCGCCCGACCAACTCGTGTGGCAGCAGCAGCACCTCGTCGCCGATGCGGGCCGAACCGCAGACGGGGATGCCGGCCACCACGGTGCCGAAGCCCTTGGCGGAAAAGGCCCGGTCGACCGGCAGCCGGAACACGCCGTCGAGTCGTTTCGGGCGGACGGCCCGCAGCAGTTCGTCCAGGGCCTCCAGAAAGGGGCTGAATCCTTCGCCCGTCACGTTGGACAGCGGAAGGATGGGAGCCCCCTGAAGAAACGTCCCCTGCAGGAAGTCCTCCAGTTCGTCGCGAGCGATTTCCAGGTGCTCCGACTCGACGCGGTCGACCTTGGTCAGGGCCACCATGCCATGCTCGATGCCCAGCAGGGTGAGGATATCGAGGTGTTCTCGCGTCTGGGGCATCACACCGTCGTCGGCGGCCACCACCAGAATCACGGCGTCCATTCCGCTGGCGCCGGCCACCATGGTCTTGACGAAGTTTTCGTGGCCCGGCACGTCGACGATGCCTACTTCCATGTCGGAGATCGTGCAAGGGGCGAAGCCGAGATCGATCGACATGCCGCGTTCCTTTTCCGCCTTCAGGCGGTCGGTTTCGCAGCCGGTAAGGCATTTGACCAGCGCGGTCTTGCCGTGGTCGATGTGACCGGCCGTGCCCAGGGTGACGTTGATCTGTTGCGAAGGCATAGTGCGGTTTTCCTTTCTCATTTCCCGTTGGGAGCGGCCTCCGCAACGCCGGACCGCCGAAGGCCTATTCTACGCGGCACATCTTGCCCGATCAAGCCGGCCGTGTTGCTCCTTGCAACCGTGACGGCCCGCATATTGTGCCGGCTGCCTCAATTGTGACCCCCGCTGGTTCGCTCAGGGCGGCCCTTACGGCCGGCGTAGTTTGCCGCATTGGCGCAACCTCCGGCGTCGACGAGTCGGAAGGCCGCGAACCGACATTTTACCACTCTAGGTTGATCGTCTTGCCGATCTCAACAGAGACAGGCCGGTCAAGAAATCGGCTTTCCCGCGGCCGGCCGTCTGAAGATCCCCCGGAGGTAACTCGGCCAACGCTGCTCTCGGCACATCATTTGAGGAGTTATGACTATGCGCTTGTTTGTCCCATTCACGTTGACTTTTTCGATTGTCGTTTCCACCGGCATGATCGTTGGGCAAGCGACGGCCCAGGAGCAGATCGGCGGATGTGGCGAGTGTTCCTCGTGCTGCGGCGATGGCTGCTGCGATGGTTGCTGCGAGCCGTGGATCGTTCAGCGCGAGTCGCTGTTCGATCACTCGTACCTCGACCGCCTGACGGACTTGGGCAACTTCGAACGCGGCCGTTTCAAGCTGCCGATCACCGGCGGCGCCTGGCACTGGTTTCACCAAAGCCTGATCGGCCGAGGCGGCGGCTATGGGATTCCCGGACTGCGGGGCACCTACTACTGGTATCTCTACGCCGACCCCGAATACGACCTGGGCGGCGGCCGGAAGATCGGCAGCCACACGGAAATCCGCCTGCGCGAAGACGGCCTGTACCGCGAATTCATCGCCGAGCAGGTCTGGCCGTACGAGACCTATGGATACATCCACGATGACAACTACGGCACCCTGAAGGCCGGACTGGTGTTCAAGCAATTCGGCATCTTCTGGGACGGGGCGTTCTTCGGCACCACCCAGGAATTCGACGGCTTGACGCTGGACGCCGACTACGGACTGTCGTGGGAATCGACCGTGGAAGTCAACGACTGCTTCAAGATCGATCGATACGTGCAATTCTTCTTCCGCGAAGACGCCTCCAACGGCTCCTTCGAGGGCGGCGACGCCGAAAGCGTGCCCGGATACACCGAACGCAACACCGGCGTGGTCCGCTTCGTCCCCACCTGGACGCTCGGCAGCGGTGCGGTGGTCGAACTGGGCGTCTCGGGCCTGGTAGGCGGAATCACCAGCGACCGGGTCGATCTGGACGACGAAACCGTGTCCGCCTACTCCGTCGACCTGACCTACACGCGGGGGCCATGGAAGGTGTTCGGCCAAGGGGCCCAGACGTTCGGCGTGATCAACCCCCAACGCTACGTCTCCGGCGGCCCCAGCGACCGGCTCACCAACATCCTCGCCGGCGTCCAGTACACCCGCGGAGCCGTGACCTACCGCTGTTCCTACAGCAACTCGATCGACGAGAATCCCGACGCCATCCAACACATGGTCGTCACCGGGGCCACGGTCAGGCTCAGCAAAAACGTCGATCTGTACCTCGAGTACGTGGCCGAACAGGTCACCGACGCCGAGATCGCAGGCCAGAATGGTTTCTTCTTCCACGGGCTGGACTACACCATTAACTGGCATTTTTGAACGGCACTTTTCAGTGGCCGGTTGACGTCGCCGCCGAATCGGGTATCATGAAAAGAGGTTGTGATGCCCCTGGCGGAAAGGGGCGATCGCTCAGAAGCGAAGCGACGAGGACTGCGTGCCATGGAGACACTGCTCGACGGTGACCGTGCCGTGACGTGGCGGGACAGCGCAGCCCGCCGAGGGTTTCACTCTGTGATCCGCGTTGCCCGGACCCCCAGGCCCACGCTGGCCGCGGGGGGCAGGTTCCACTGCGGCTGAGGCCGCACGGGCCGGTGCTCGTGTCGAGCACCATGGGACTTGCCCCGACGGCGCCGGATCGACGTTGCGCTGAATCCTCCTTCGCCGGACGTGTCAAGTGAGCTGCCATGGCGCACCGCGGAACCAGCCGGCCGTCGCCCAACACGACCCTCGCAACGAGGGCGGCCGGCGGTGCGCGCCCGCTGACGCCGCGAGATCGCTTTTCTCGGTTCTTCAGGCAATTTCGTGTCTGCCCGGAGAGACAGCGGATTCACTTGCCGAAAAAGTACGGGTTCCTCTTCTCTGGGTTCACGACGCTCAGAAGAGGTGGAATCAGAGAAGAGGAACCCGTACTTTTCCCTGCGGTCAGCTTCGGTGGAGCTACGAAAACTCCTGAAGAACCCTTTTCTCAGATACTCGCGTACGCTCCAGTCGGATGCGTCTCAATTCAAAGCGTCCGCGAATTCTGTGGGAGGCGACTCCGTCGGCGATGGGCGCCGGTTTGCAGCGTCCATCGCCGACAGAGTCGCCTCCCACAAGCAGATTCCGCACAACGGAATTCCCGAACCGCCTCGTTTGGCTCACCGTACGCGATTGTGCAACTCCCTTTTCTTGTGGTACCCATCAAATGAAGAGCACGACGAAGTTCGTTTTGGATGACGTTCGGGCCGTCTACAGCGGGCCCGAAGGCGACCTGTGGGAACTTATCATGGGGCAGCAGATCCACATCGGCGGTTTCCAATCGTCGATGGACCTGGCCGACAAGGCGGGCGTCGGGGCGGGGATGAGTGGGGTCGATTTCTGCTGCTGCAACGGTGCGGGAATGCGATTCCTGGTTCGCTTCCGAGAGGTGGCCCGAATGCACGGCGTCGACGCCACCGAGTCCGTCGTCCAGCGCGGACGCCGGCGTTGTCAGGAGGAAGGGCTCAGCGATCGAATCGCCTTCACCGTGGCCGACGTCTGCCAAAGCGGCCTTCCCGACGAGGACGCCGATTTCGTCTGGGGCGAAGACGCCTTTTGCTACGTGACCGATAAGCAGAAACTGATCGCTGAAGCGGCCCGACTGGTCAAGCCGGGAGGCACGATCGCGTTTACGGATTGGATCGAAGGCAGCGCCGGACTGAGCGACGAAGAGGCGGACCGGCTCTTCGCGTTCATGAAGTTCCCCAACGTGCAAGACCTGGACGGTTACGCCGGGCTGCTGAGCGAGTCCGGCTGCGAGGTGCTCGTGGCCGAAGACACCGGCCGGTTTGCGCCCTGCGTCGACCTCTACTTGAACATGCTGAACATGCAACTCACGTACGATGCCTTTCGGGTCATCGGGTTCGATCAGGCCTTGATGGAGACGCTGGGCGCCGAGATGGCCTTCATGCAGCAGCTCGCCCACGCCGGCAAAATCGCCCAAGGACTGATCGTCGCCCGGAAGGAGAGATGATAGTAGCCATCTCGCTCCGCGAGATGTGGCTTCGTCTCGCGGAGCGAGACGGCTACTTTAATTGCGGCTTCGCGACGGCTGCGGAAAAGACGATAGGTGACAAGATGGCAAAGTGTTGTGCTAACGAAAACGACCGGGACCCTTCCTGTGGTTCGGCCCACGCCACGGAAGATCCCCGCGGGTGGTTCGGCAACATGATCCAGAACTGCCACCAGTACGCGTCGGCGGCCAAGGCGGCCGGGCGGCCGATCGTCTGTATCATGTGCGAGTACACGCCACGCGAGTTGATCCTGGCCGCCGGCGGCGTGCCGGTGTGTCTCTGCGGCGGATCGGCCAAAACGATTCCGGCCGCCGAAGAGCACCTTCCCGCCAACCTGTGCCCGCTGATCAAGTCCACCTTCGGATACCACGTGCTGAAGAACAACCCGTTTCTGGAAATGGCCGACCTGATCGTGGCCGAGACCACCTGCGACGGCAAGAAGAAGATGTTCGAGCTGATGGCCGAGTCCCGGCCGATGCACGTGCTCGAGTTGCCGCAGAAGGCCGACGACGACGATGCCCGGCAGCGGTGGATGGCGGAACTGAAGAAGTTTCGCGTGTTTCTGGAGAACCGCTTCGACGTCGAAATCACCGACGAGCGGATCCGGGAAGCCATCGCCCTGATGAATCGAGAACGGGCCTTGCGGCGCGAGCTGGCGGCGCTGATGAAGTCCGACCGGCCGCCCCTGTGCGGACGGCAATTGCTCGAATTCAAGAGCGTCATCTCGGGCATCCCCGCCGACCTGCGCCAATACGAACGGGCCTTGCAGCAGCTTCGCCAAAAACAACCCGACACGGACGTGTCCTCCCGGGTGCGGGTGTTGATGACCGGGGTTCCGCTGGTACACGGGGCCGAGCGGGTGCTGGAGATCATCGAGGATAGCGGCGGGCTGGTGGTCTGCATGGAGAACTGCACCGGGCTGAAACCGTTGCTGGAGGACGTCGACTTATATGTCTCCGATCCGTTGCGGGCGTTGGCCGACAAATACTACCGGCTGCCTTGCTCGGTGATGACCCGAAACGACCGCCGGCTGGACGTGCTGCGCGGCATGGCGGAGGATTATCGTCCTCAGTGCGTGATCGATTTGATCTGGCAGGCCTGTCTGACCTACGACGTCGAATCGCATCGAATCCGACAACTGGCCCAGCAGGAGTTGGGGCTGCCGTATCTTCGCATCGAAACCGACTATTCACCGTCCGATTCGGCCCGGATCGCCACCCGGGTGGAGGCCCTTTTTGAGACGGTTCTCGCCGCAGCGCCGGCCGCAGCGCCCCCAAGCCTATGAAAACCGTTGCGTATAGCAGCCCGTTCGTTCCGTCGGAGTGGATCGCTGCCCACGGCATGCGACCAGCGGGGGATTGGGGACTAGGGACTAGGGATTGGTTGGGAACCGAGGGTCTAATCCCCAATCCCCAATCGCCGATCCCTCGCTGCGGCTCGGCGGCCGATGTTTCCAAGTCAGCCGGTGTCGTTCAGGGAGTCTGCCCCTATGCGCGTGCCTTCCTCCATGCGGCGTCGTCACCGATGGAAGCTTCCGCTATGGTGGCAACCACCACTTGCGATCAAATGCGCCACGTCGCCGGGCTGATCGCCCACCGCGGCCAGCGCCCGGTGTTCCTGCTGGACGTGCCGGCCACCTGGCAGACCCCCGTCGCCCGACGGATGTATCTGGACGAACTCAAACGGCTTGGCCGGTTCCTGGTGCAACTCGGCGGCAGTGCTCCGTCGCCGCAGGAATTGGCCGGCGTGATGCTCGAATCCGACGATGCTCGCGCCGCGTTGCGAGCATCCCCAACAAGAACCGACGGCCCCGAAGCCGACGGTATTGCCCTGGCTATTGTCGGCGGCCCGCTGCTGGAGCAGGACTACCAGGTTTTCGAGTGGGTTCGACAGGCCGGCGGCCGCGTGGTGCTGGACGCCACCGAAGGCGGACAGCGGACCACCCCGGCGGTGTTCGATCGCCGGCGACTCCGGGAAGACCCCTTGGCCGAGTTGGCCGACGCCTATTTCGGCGGTATCCGCGACGCCTTCCGCCGGCCCAACCACCGGCTCTACGAGTGGCTGGCCCGCGAAATGCTCGCCCGGCAAGTGCGCGGCGTGTTGTTGTTGCGATACGTATGGTGCGATATCTGGCACGCCGAGTTGCATCGCTTGAAGCAGCACAGCCGCGTGCCCGTGCTGGACGTCGACCTCGGTCACGACGACGGTTCGTTCGCTCGCACCATGGGACGGATCGAGGCGTTTCTCGAGATGTGCAGAACCATGGAAGGGGTTGACGCCTCTAGGGAAATGCTCAGATGAAACACACCGCCCGTCGAATCACGCTCGATCAGTGGGACCGTCGCTATGAGGAGCTCCGTGCGGCGGGGCTGCCCGTGTCGGCCGATGACGGGCCGAGCTACGGCGGGCCGCTGCGGCGGCACGTAGCCGACGGCGACCTGCGGCTGCTCTCGCTGCGGATGGACGACTCGGCCGCCTCGTTGCGGCTCTGGAATTTCCTGCTCACCGAGCAACAGCGGCTACACCAGGCCCGGGCCGAGGGTAAAAAGATCGTCGGTACCATCAAGGACCTCGGCACGGTGCCCGTGATGGCCTATGCCATGGCGAACCTGGTGGCGTTCTATCCCGACGGGGCATGGTGGATTCCGTGTGTGATGCAGCATAGCGCGGGGTTGCTTCAGATTGCCGATTCGCTGGGGATCGACGACTCGTTTTGCCCGGTCCGGGCGATGTTGGGCGCCTTTGTCAACGAGGCCCATTTCCCCATCCCCGGTCTGCTTACGTGCAGCGTGGGGGCGACCTGCGACGACGTTTCGGCCATCGTCCAGCGGCTGGAGGACCTCGGCCACCGGATCCTCTGGTGGGAGATTCCTCACCGTCGCCGCCCCGACCCCCACGAAGTGGCCGTGGACCTGCCCGGTGGGTTTCGGGCGCCCGAAGACCAAGTCGCCCTGGTGAGGTCCGAGCTAACGCGGGTCCGCGAGGCGTTGGCCGTGTATGCCGACGAAGAGTTGACCGATCGGCTACTTGCCGAGGGAATTGCACGCGCCAACCGGGTCCGCCGTCTGTTGGCCGAGCTTCGCCAGCTGGTGTTCACCGCCGCGGTGTGTCCCTTGCCGGCGCTGGAGATGTTGATTGCCGAAATGCTGGCGATTCACTTCTGCAGTGACCAGTCCGAGTCGATCGAGGTATTGGAAGACTTGCTCGAAGAAGCCCGGCGGCGGGTGGACGGCGGAGTCGGCGTTCTCGCGGCCGACGCCGTCCGTGTATTTTGGGTCAACCCGGTGGCCGATCTGAGAGTGATGAATCTGTTGGAAGACGCCGGCGGCCGGGTGTGCGGCACCGAGTATCTTTTCTGTCACGCCTTGGACCCCATCCCCGAGGACCTGCCGCCCATGGAGGCCTTGGCCCGCATGGCGCTGGCCGATCCCATGGTGGGTCCTTCGTCGGACCGGGCCGAGCGGATCTGCGCCGACGTCCGCCGTTTCGGCGCCGAGGCGGTGGTAATCTCGCGCATTCCCGGGGCCAGCCATTGCGCGACTGAAGGCGTGGTCATCGGCGAGACGATTCGCACCCGGCTGGGAATCCCCGCCCTGGAAATCGAAGTGCCGCCGATCACCGACTCGATGGAGCCCACCTTGCGCACGCGGCTGGAGGCGCTGGTCGAAACAGCGACAGCCCGCCGCGGGTTTCACTGACCGAAAGTAGAACAGGATGATTTGTGCTGGAATAGACGCCGGATCGCGAACCGTCAAGGCCGTGCTGCTGGATGTCGACAGCCTCGAAGTGGTGGCCTCCGGCGTCCGGGATCAGGGCGTCGAGCAGGACGCCTTGGCCGGGCAGCTCCTGGAAGATCTGCTTCAGCAAAACGGCAGCAGCCGCCGGCACGTCGGCCCCATCGTGGCCACCGGCTACGGCCGGAAGCTGATCCGGGCGGCCGACCGGGCGATCACCGAAATCACCTGTCAAGGCTGGGGCGTGCGGCACTGCGTTGCGGACGCCCGCACCATCATCGACATCGGCGGACAGGACAGCAAGCTGCTGCGGCTGGGTCCCGACGGCAGCGTGCGAGATTTCATCATGAACGACCGTTGCGCCGCCGGCACGGGCCGATTTCTCGAGGTCCTGGCGACGCGTCTCGGCGTGGAATTGGGATCTCTCGGCGAGCTGGCCGCCAAAAGCCGCCAACCGGCCGTCATCAGCAGCATGTGCGTGGTGTTTGCCGAGACGGAGATCATCGGGCTGCTGGCTTCCGGCACCTTACCCGAGGATATCGTCGCCGGCGTGCAAGCCTCGATCGCCGCGCGCGTAACGGCCATGGCCGGGCGGGACGTGACGTTGCCGATCATCTTTACCGGCGGCGTGGCCATGGTACCCGGCATGGACGCGGCGTTGCAGTCGGCGCTGGGCAAACCGGTAACCATCGCCCCGGGTCCACAAATAACTGCGGCCCTGGGGGCGGCCCTGCTGGCCGCGCGGGAGGTGAAGTCAAAAACGGCTACACAGTAAGCCCTAAACAGCCCGTCGGAGAAATGTCGGATCGCTCGTCGTATCGCGAAACGATCAGGGCCACGTTCTGTCCGCCGAAACCGAAGGTGTTGCTCATCGCGTGCCGGCACGGCACCTCCCGCGCCGAGTTGGCAACGTAGTCCAAATCGCACTCCGGGTCCGGGGTCTCGTAATTGATCGTCGGCGGGATCACACCGGTGCGAACCGCCATCAGCGACACCGCCGCCTCGACCGCTCCGCACGCCGTGGTCAGATGCCCCATCATGCTCTTCGTGCTGGAGATGGGCACCCGGTACGCTCGACGGCCGAACACCTGCTTGACGGCCCGCGTTTCCATCTTGTCGTTGAGCTTCGTGCCGGTGCCGTGGGCATTGATGTAGTCGATATCGTGGGGATTCAGCCGGGCGTCGTTCAGGGCCCCGGCCATGCACGCCGAGGCTCCCCGGGCTTCCGGATCGGCGTCGGTCAGCCGGAAGGCGTCCTGGGCCGAGCCGAAGCCGGTAAGTTCACCCCAGATCTCGGCTCCCCGTTGCCGGGCATGCTCCAGGGCTTCGAGCACCAGGATGGCGCCGCCTTCGCCGATCACGAATCCGTTGCGATTGCGGTCGAAGGGGCGGCTGGCCGTCCGGCCGTCGCCGTTGCCTTCGCTCAACACGGAAAGCTGATGGAAGCCGGTGACCCCAAAGGGATGAATCATGCTGTGGGCCCCTCCGGCAAGCATCACGTCGGCCTCGCCGCGACGGATCGTCTCGGAGGCTTCCCCGATGGCCTGGCTGCTGGACACACAGGTCGCCGTGCAGTTGACGTTGGGGCCCTGGGCGTTGAACATCCCGGCCAGCAGGTAAGCGGGCATGTTTGGCTCGTACTCGAAGACGGGGCCCGCACGGACGCTGCGCAAGGCTTCCTCGATAAACGAACTCGGTTTGCTCGAGCCGTTTCTGCCGGCGGCGCACAGCCACCGGGCGAACTGAGAGAAATCCTGATAGGTCTCGCCGCAGCCAAGGTAGACCCCCAGACGCAAAGGATCGAGCTGCGCCTCGGCCAGTCCGGCGCTGCGCACGGCCTTCATGGCGGCCGCCACCGCGAAGGCCGTCTGACGCGGATGGTGTTTCCAGTCTTCGGGGGCCTCTCCCACGTCCGAGATGTCCCAGTGGCGAACCTCGGCGGCAATCTTCACCGGAAACGTGCTGGCGTCGAAAAGCGTGATCGGTCCGATTCCGGAGCGGCCTTCGGTCAGCCCACGCCAGAGCGTGTCCACCTCCACGCCCAACGGGGTGACACATCCCACGCCGGTAATCACTACACGCCGCCTCATTTGGAAACTCCTGTTCGATGCAACTCTACACCGCGAAATCTGACATGCCGGCAAGAATCCGGGCGCCGGCGTGATGCGGACAGGAGCCAACCGGGAAATACCGGATGCGTAAACCGGATAGCCCCTTTTGGGTGGAAGGGTGGTTTCTGGTGCCCCAAACTAATTGGCTCGGACCCCACCCACGGCCCGCCAATCGCGAAGCGCCCAGGGCTGCGTTGGACAAGAATAGTAGCCGTCTGGCGGAGCGAGACGGCTACTATCTATCATTTTACCGTCACTTCGCCTGCACGTCGTCGACCCAACTGATCGCGGCGGCAACCTTGGGGAATCCGATTGTGCTGACCAATAGGACGATGGCGTGATAGAGTTCCTCGGGCGCGGCGCCCGCCTCGATTGCCCGGTGGACATGGCTATGAACGGCGCCTTCCGACTGGATCGCGGCGGCCGCCGCCAGTTGAACCAGGTGCGCGGTCTTGCCGTCCAAAGGCCCGTTGTGCCGGACGGCTTTGCCCAGCGCTTCCAGTGAATCGGTGACTTGGGGAAACCGGTCCTTGATCGATGCGTAATGGACCGGCAGGCTGCTGCTTGACATGACTTTCTCCTGATCCGTTCAGTTGACGCCAAACTCTACCTCGACACTCCACGCGAGGATCGGCAAGAATCAGGATCACGGCAAAACTTCCAGCCCCGGCCAGCTGCGGACGATACCGCAGACGGGAGCTTGCCGCTATGCAGAGGCCGACGGCCATTACGGCCGGTTTTCGCCGGCCCCGTCACGGGCCTGCCGACAGTCCTTGACGAACCGATTGAAGAAGTCTCCCACGCCGTCGCGCAACGGTGGAGGAACGGTCCCGCGACGCAGCACTTGGGGCGAGACGGCGCCTATCTGCTGCTGATGTCGCCAGACCTCGACCGATTGCGAACCGGCACGGCGGCACTTCAACTCCGCCGACATCACGAAGCCGATCAGGCCGTCGTCGGCCGTGGTGGTCGCCACCGTCAGGTACAGCACGGCCGAATCGCCCTTCGACGGGGTCAGACCCGCACTCTCGACGGCTTCCATCGCCGTGCGCTGCACCATCAAATTGAATATGTTGTTGCGATTGGGATAGACCGACTGGAATTGGCAGGACAGCTCCGTAATCCGGGCGAAGAGTGCTTGCGTGTCGACCGGTTTCGCCTCGGCCGTTTCGGCTGGCTCCGGCTTTGGCGCGGTCGGTTCAGGTTTCGGCTCGGGTTTCTGACGCTGCGGCTCGGCCGACTCTTCGCCGGACGGTTTCTTCGTATCGCCGTCGTCTGGTGGTTTCTCTCGAGGCTCTTCGGAGGGCGCCAGCAGCCCGATCTCCCCCGCGTCCGGCTTCTCGGCGATGGGTCGCTGCGACGCTTCGGGCGATCTCCCGAGGGGGGCTTCCGCCGGCGGCGACGTCGGGGCCTCAGGCGCCGCCTTCGTCGGCAAACCGGGAGTATCTTCCTTCGGCGAGCCGCTGAAGATCAGCGCCGCGATCAGCACGATCACGATGAGTGCTCCGGCGCTGATCCAAAACAGCGCCGAGTTCAGCAACCTCGTCACGAAGCTCTCCTGCCGACGCTTCTTGGAATCCCGTATTTGCAGAGCGGGTCCGGCGACGGCCGGCGCCGACGCGGACGAGACTGCTGCAAACGCCGACTCCGGGTCGTTCTCCGCCAACGCCGACATCAAGTCGTTTTCCAACTTCGCCAAGTCGGGAAGCTCGCCGGAGAGTTGGGCCTGCACGTCGGCTCGAGCATCTTCGGGCTTCGAGGTGTCCTGCGGCGTCGACGGCGCCGCTTTGGCCGATCCGGACGGCGCACCACCGCTGGAAGCCGATGCCTTGTCGTCCTGCTTTGCTTGTTTTGCCGCAGCGCACTCGCTATCGCTCGGTGACGCTGGCTTCTCGTCGTCCAAGGGCGCCAACTCCAACTCCGTTTCTTCCGAGGAGGCCGACGCACCGCGGGTCGGTTCTCCCTGCGAGAGCGACGACGGACGAGATGCCTGCTCCAGCAGCGTGGCAACCCGGGAAAACCCGCCGTCGTCGGCATGGTTGCGCAACCACTGGTCCATCGCGTCGGCCACTTCCCGGGCGGTTTGGTGCCGGCGCTCGGGTCCCTTGGCGGTCATCTTGTCGATGATCGCCAGCAGATCACCCGGCGCGTCGGGGCGATCTTCGGCGATCGGCCGGGGCGATTTCGTCTGGTGGGCCAGCAACCGCTCCGCGATCGTGCCTTTGGGAAACGGAGGGCGGCCGGTCAGCAGGAAATAGCCGGCCTGGCCGAGACTGTAAATGTCGGCCCGCGCGTCGACGGTGTGGCTGTTGCGGGCCTGTTCGGGCGCCAAGTAGTCGGCCGTCCCCAGGATGCTCTCTCCGTGTTCGGCCGACAGCCGGGCCTCCTCGTCGTCGAGGAAGAACTTTGCCAGGCCCAAATCGAGGATCTTCACCACGCCGTCGCGATCCACGAGCAGATTGGCCGGTTTGACGTCGCGGTGCACCAGGCCGCGCTGATGGGCATGTTCGAGCCCTTCGGCCGCCTGGCGGAGGAAGTTGACCGCTTCGCGATACCCCAGCACGCCTTGCCGGTCCACCATCCTTTGCAGATCTTCTCCCTCGATGTGCTCCATCACCAGGTAGTGGAATTCGGTCTCCTTGATGCGGATCTTGTTGACGTCGTAGGCCCGGACGATGTTCGGATGGTCCAGTGCGGCCACGGCCTGGGCCTCGCGATAGAAGCGGTCCACGATCGTCGATTCGTCGGTTCGGTGTTTCGACGGCAGGACCTTGACCGCACAGCGGCGGCGCATCATCTGGTGCTCGGCCAGGTACACCTTGCCCATGCCGCCTTGGCCCAACAGGCCCAGGATGCGGTAGGGGCCGAGAAAGAAACCGCGGTGCTTGCCGGCCAAGAGCTGGTCGGCTTGCCAGCGGGTCAACAGGTCGCGGGCGACGAGTTCGTCGGCGATTCTCTTGGGGTCGCCCAGCGCGGCGGGATCTTTGCCGAGTTCTTCGAGCACACGCAGCAGCTTCCGCTCGGCAACAACGCCGCTGCGCCCGATGAGCTTCAAGAAGGTTTCTACGGCAAGTTCGGTCGGCATAGAATGCGTCCCCGCCTGTCGAGCAGGTGTTGTCACTCGTTTCCTCCATTCTACCCAAACCCGCGGAGTTTGGATACCCAGGGAACCCAAAATACCACACTACGGTGTGGATACAATTAACCCGACGTGTGGGTGAGAACGTTTAGCCGCCGCGGCCACGCGGTGTTCGTTGTCGGTGCGTTTCTCCTCAGTTTTCGCTTTCACCGGGTGGCCGCGGCGGCTAAACACGTTGGCAAAGTAGCCCGTCGATCAACATTCAGCCCCTCTTGTCTCGTTTGGGAAACCACGGTAGTTTAGGGCATCAATGGGCGCGGCCGGCAGTCCGGCCCGGCTGGAAGACGCCCGCGAGACTCGATCAAGGAGGACGATGCCAGCATGTCCGCCGAAATGCAACGACTCTACGCCGAGCGGATGGCCCGGTACACCACGGCGATGCGCAACGAGAAGCCGGACAAGATCCCCATCCGTCCGTTCGTGGCCGAATTCACCGCCCAATACGCCGGCTACACCGCCCAGGAGGTGACCCAGGACTACGAACAGGCGTTCGCCGCCGCCCGGAAGTGTGCGGCCGATTTCGACTGGGACGCGGTGGTGGGCAACATGGTGTACGGATGGAGCGGTCTGACGCAAGCCATCGGGTTGAAGTACTATGCGGTCCCCGGGATCGATCTGCCGCCGGACACCGGCTTCCAGTACATCGAGCCGCCCGAGCAAGACGCCTGGATGCAGCCGGACGAGTACGACCAACTCATCGAGGACCCCACCGGATACCTGTTCAACGTCTGGCTGCCGCGGGTGTCCACGGACGTCGGGGCCATGGGCGAGCCGACCTCCTTTCGCAACAACCTGTCTTTCCTCAAGGGCGGGATGGCGATGCTGCAGTACTTCAACGGGTTCGGCACCCAGGCCGCGTTGTTGCGAAGCGAGTCGGGCACTGTTTCGGCCATCTCGGGGATTCTCAAGGCGCCGTTCGACATCATTGCCGACAAGCTCCGCGGCTACAAGGGACTTTGCATGGACATGTTCCGGCAGCCCCAGAAGGTGCTGGCCGCCTGCGAGGCGATGATGCCGCACCTGCTGCACGTGGCCGCCGGCGGCGCGGACCCCGACCGCAACGTGCCGGTCGGGTTGTGGATGCACCGCGGTTGCGTGCCGTTCCTTTCGCCCGCGCAGTTCGAGAAGTTCTACTGGCCCACGCTGAAACAGATCATCGAGGGGCTTTGGCAGCGTGGCATCCAGACCTTGTTCTACGCCGAAGGCGAGTGGAAGGCGAACCTCAAGCACATTGCCGAGTTGCCCGAGCGGAGCATCGTCTTTCACGTCGACCGGAGCGATATCTTCGAGGTGCATCGGACGCTGGGACACAAGTTCTGCCTAAGCGGCGGAATCCCCAACGACCTGCTGGCCTTCGGCACGCCGCAGGACGTACGCGACTACTGCAAGAAAGTGATCGACGGCGTGGCCGGCGACGGCGGATACATCATGGACGCCAGCGCGATCATGCAGGACGACACCAAGACGGAGAACCTCCGGGCCATGACCGAGTTTACCCGTGAGTATGGGGTGTATTGAATCGGGTTTTGTGATTCCGGGAAGTCCCCACCCGTCAACCACCTGACACGGAGCGAGTGCTATGCCTGATCCACAGCGGCCGAAAGTCGAGCCGGGGGAGTGCATCCCCTGGGCGGAGAAACGCCGGGAGATTCCGGAGATTTCGGGGGATGAAGAGTTGGTGAAGCGGGTTTGGAAAGATAATGACGCGCTGGCGTATATGTATATTTGGCAGTGCCTCCTCTCCTTCTGAAAGGGAACTCCATGGTGCCGGAAGACAGCCTCACCGGGGCGATTATTCGAGCCGACGAAGAGGCGGCCTTGTCGGCCGTCCGGCAGAAGATCGCCGCCGCCGTCCCGGCCGACGAGATTCTGGCCGAGTGCAATCGGGCCATGGCCGAGTTGGGGGAACGCTTCGGACGCGGCGAATGCTTCCTGCCGGAGTTGATGTTCGGCGGCATGCTGATGAAGAGCCTCATGGCCGAACTGGCCCCCGTGCTTCAAGGGCGAGCGACGGCCATCCCGTCCCTCGGAAAAGTGGTGATGGGCTCAGTGCAGCACGACGTCCACGACATCGGCAAAGACATTGTGACCATGATGCTTCGCGGGGTGGGATTTGAAGTGATCGACCTGGGTATCGACGTGCCGCCGGAGAAGTTCGTCGAAGCCATCCGCGAGCATCAACCGGACGTAGCGGGAATGAGCGTGCTGCTGACCACCTGTTACCAGTCGGTGCTGGCCACCGTCGAGGCGATCCGGCAGGCGGGCCTTCGCGAAAAAGTCTCGCTGATGGTCGGCGGAGCGGCGGCCAGCGAGCTGTTGTGCGAGAAAGCCGGATGCGACTTTTACGGAAAGACGGCCGTCGACGGCGTGAAGTTCGCCGGCAAACTGGTCGGGGTCGGCTAGATGCAACGGCGAGACTTCTTGCTATTCCCCTGGTTCCCAAGCTCCAGCTTGGGAACCAATCGGCTTGACAGCACATGAAAACTGAACACCGGTTCCCAAGCTGGAGCTTGGGAACCAGAGGAGAAACGGTCCCCCGAGAATCCGCATGAACCTTCGAACCTGGATGAAAACGAGCTGCGCGGCCGTGCTCCTGCCGCTGCTGGCCGGTTCCACCGCGGCGGGCCAGCAGTGGGCCACGGAGATGTTCGATCACACCAGCTACGACTTCAAAACCGTGGCGCGGGGGGCCAAGGCGGAGCATACCTTCACGATGGAGAACATCTATGAAGAAGACGCCCAGATTGCGTCGATCGCTTCCACGTGCAAGTGCATCAGCGCCAAGTACCCCAAGGGGACCCTGAAGACCTGGGACAAGGCCCAAATCGTGGTCGAGGTGGATACGCGCGGCTTCGTGGGCAAGAAGGAGGCCACGCTGAAGGTCAAACTCAACAAGCCCTTTTCGGCGGAGGTCCGGTTACACGTCTACGCCTACATCCGCCGCGACGTGGTCGTCCACCCGGGGGTGGTGAAGTTCGGCACCGTCTACCAAGGGACCAGCCGGCTGCAACAGGTGAAGATCGACTATGCCGGCCGGCCCGATTGGAAGATCCTCCGCGTCGAAAGCGCCAACCCTCACCTGCAAGCCCAAGCGGTCGAAACCTCGCGGGGCGACGGGCAAGTGACGTACGATCTTCTGGTCACGCTACGCGGCGGCGCTGCGGTCGGGTACCTTCAGGATCACGTGGTCCTGGTGACGGACGATCGCAACGCCCGGGCGTCTCGGGTGCCGGTGGCCGTCGAAGGGGTCGTGGTGCCCGCGGTCACCGCCCGACCTTCGCCGCTGTCGGGGGTGGTGGTCACCGCGGGAGAGAGCGTCACTGAACGATTGATCGTTCAAGGCAAGGCGCCCTTTCGAGTCCTCGCTGCCACGTGCAGCGACCAGCGATTCCGCTGCACCGTGTTGGAAAGGACCGACACCTTTTACACGGTCAACGTGACCTTTACGGCCGGGCCCTCGCCGGGGCGCGTCAGCAGCACGATCCGCATCGAGACGGACCTGTCCGGCACGGTGCTCGAGGTCCCGGTCCATATCCGGGTCGTGCCGCCAAGTGCGGCGACTTTTTGAGCCTTTCCCGCCTGGCTGCCGCCGGCGCGGCGACTTCACCCGTAACGGTACTGTTCGCGCGGTCTTCGATGGGCCGGCCCGGATAGAAACGCGCCCAGGTAGGTGGCCAGATTCGTATCCGTCCCCGCGATGTTCAGTTTCCTGCGGATGCTTTCCCGCTGCCGGGCGACCGTGGCGGGAGAAACGTGCCTTAGCTGTGCGATCTCCTTGGTGCCCATCCCGATGCGGACCATCTCACAGACGCGGATCTCCACCGCCGTGAGGTTCGTAAACGCCTTGGAAATCCCGTCGACAAACGGAGAGGTGATCTCTTCGAGGTTTTCTTTCAGCCAGGCCACGTACTTTTTCTGGCGTGGAGGTATTTCCGTCTCCAAGGCGTGCAGCACCGGCATCAACACCTTGTCGACGTTGGCCATAATCGAGTCTTGCACCTCCCTTTTCTCGTCTTCGATTCGGGCCAGCATCGCGTGAAGGGCCGCGTTGGCTTGTCGCAGCGAGGTGCGTTCCGCCTGCAATTGCTTCAGCGTGTCGTGCAGTTGTCGCTCGGTCCGGGCGCGCTGAACCACCTTGCCCACCTGCTCGGCCGCTTCGTCGCGCGGACTGGCCGCCGCATGCACTTGCGTGCTCATGATAGAACTGCCCCTGAGCTAATCGAGAGTGTCCGGGAATTCCGTACGTCAGGGCTTGCCCTGACGCAGCGGAGTCATGACAAACGACAAAACATCCGTCAGGGCAAGCCCTGACCTACGGGGATTTCTGCTCTCCGAATTCCCGGACACCTTCACCTAATCGGTAGGTTGCGGCAGGTGGCTGCAACCTGCCTTTGGAAATCGGCATAAAAAGAACTCTTCCTTGGGGTCGTATCCGACGATTTTTCGACGACGGCCGATGGCATCAACCGAGCATCTCGGCCAGCAACTCCATCGGCATGCCGACGACGTTTGACTCGCTGCCTTCGATTACGTGGACCCAGCCCAGACGGTCCTGATAGCCGAACGCGCCGGCCTTGCCCTCCCAGCCGCCGCCGGCAAGGTACTCGTCGAGTTGCCGCTGGCTGAGCCGGTCCATTTGCAGCGTGGTTACGGCTACCCGCACGTCCGGTTTGTGGGAGGCGACTGCGTCGGCGGCTTTGCGGGGGCCGACCTTCCAGAGACACACTCCGCTGAAGACGCGGTGCCGGCGGCCACTGAGCGCCTGAAGCATCGCTCGGGCGTGGTCCTCGTCCTTCGGTTTGCCGAGGATCCGGCCGTCGCACTCGGCCACGGTGTCGCAGCCGAGGATCCATCCGCAGTCGACCTGCCCGGCCACGTCGGCCGCTTTCTGGTAGGCCAGCCGGGCGACCAACTCGGCCGGGCCCTCCCCGCTACACACGCCGCACTCGGCCTTCTCGCTGGGCGGGCGGACCTCGAACCGATACCCGGCCGCCGACAGCAACTCCCGCCGACGCGGAGATCGGCTCGCCAGGATCAACTTGGGCGGAACGCTGGGCATGACGGGCATAGAGTGGAGAACCTCGTCGAAGGCCGGGAAGTTTGATAGGATGAATATACGCTGCCCCCGTGTCCCCGCACAGTCCGGCCGGAAGATGAATCCCACCGCGTTGCAGGTCCTCTACGAAGACAACCACTTGCTGGCGGTGGTCAAGCCGGTGGGCCTGGCCACCATGGGTACGCCGCCCGGTCGGGCGACCCTGCTCTCGACGGCCAAGCAGTACATCAAGCGGCGGTACCACAAGCCGGGCAACGTCTACCTCGGCGTGATGAGCCGGCTCGACGCCCCGGTCAGCGGCGTGGTGCTGCTGGCGCGAACCTCCAAGGCCGCCCGGCGGATGACCGAGCAGTTCCGCGGCCAAACCGTGAAAAAGACCTATTGGGCGATCGTCGAAGGCCGCCTGCAGCGGAAGTCGGGCCTGTGTGTCGATTGGCTGGCCCAGGACGAGCGCCATCGCCGGATGCACATCGTCGAGCCGCAGTCGCCCGGCGCCAAGGAGGCCCGCCTTGGGTATCGGAAGATCGAAGCTTTTCATGGGGCATCGCTGTTGGAAATCGAGCTTCTGACGGGCCGAAAACACCAGATTCGGCTGCAAATGGCCGATCGCGGCAACCCGATTCTCGGCGACCGCAAGTACGGCAGCCGGCGACCATGGCCGGCCGGCATCGCCCTGCACGCCCGGCGCCTGGTGATCGCCCACCCGGTCAGCGGCGAGCCGCTTCAGCTGCAATCCCCCCTGCCGGATGCTTGGCACGAGTTCGGTGTGGTGGGTTGACAGCCGTTTGCGGCTTCGCCCGTGCCCGACTACAACCGCTTGCGGCTTCGCCCGTGCCCGACTAACGTGATAAATAGGAGGAGTTTTGCCTTTTTCTGCGAGACGCCCGTGAGTACGTCTGACCGATCTACGTTCGAACAGTGTGCGTTGGCCAGCGGTCTGCTCAGCCAGCAGCAGATCGACGAGGCCCGTACCAGCGTGGGCTGGTCCGAAGGCGCCGAGCCCGACGCAGACGCCCCGATGAGCGACCAGCAGTTGGCCGATCGGCTGGTCGAGATGGGTCGGCTGAATCCCTGGCAAGCGAAACAATTGCTCGACGGCCGGACCAAATTCACGTTGGGTAAGTACCGGATCGTCGATTCGCTCGGCCAAGGCGGCATGGGCCAGGTCTTCAAGGCGGAGCACGGCGTGTTGGGCCGGGCGGTGGCGATCAAGGTCCTGCCGCTGAGCAAGACCACGCCCGACGCGGTGGCCAACTTCACCCATGAAATCCGCGCCCTGGCCCGGCTGGATCACAAGAATCTGGTCAGCGCCTTCGACGCCGATCAGGACGGCAACGTTTATTACCTGGTGACCGAATACGTACCCGGCTGCGATCTCCGCCGCCTGGTCCGCCGCGACGGACCGTTGAGCATGGAGGCGGCCGCGGCGATCATCTTCCAGGTGGCCGAAGGGCTCGCCCACGCCCATGAAGTGGGCCTGATTCATCGCGACGTCAAACCGGCCAACGTGCTGGTGACGCCCGAAGGCGAGGCGAAGTTGTCGGATCTGGGGCTGGCCGGTCCCTTGGAGGGGAATGCGGAAACCGACCCCCGCTACGGCAAGATCGTGGGCACGGCCGACTACCTTTCTCCGGACCACGTCAAATCGCCTTGGGACGCGACGCCGGCCTGGGACATCTATTCGTTGGGATGCACGCTCTACTATGCGGTGACCGGCAAGGTCCCGTTCCCCGGCGGATCGACCCCGTACAAGGCCCGGGCCCACTGCGAGCTGCGTCCGTTGGACCCGCGGCGGCTGGCCAAGGGGCTCAGCGACGAGTTTGTCGATTTGATGGCCGACATGATGGCGAAAAACCCGGGCGAGCGGATCCCGTCGGCCGCGGAGGTGATGGAGCGTCTGGCGCCTTGGGCCGGCCGGCCGATGCCGCCACGGATGCTCGGCCACGGCCCGGACGCAGCGGTGGACTTGGAGGGCCCGGCCCGGCCGCCCGGGGCGGCTGTCGCGCCCCCGG
>SDBV01000920.1_pt1 | contig 43044 bp, 36 predicted proteins | sample 2277081 | NCBI WGS metagenome assembly SDBV01 (sample SAMN10402039, study PRJNA504765) | marine sediment metagenome | isolation source: marine sediment core GS10_PC15, 223 cmbsf | place: Arctic Ocean: Southern Knipovich Ridge | collected 2010
TCGGCCAGGGTCCGCATGAATGCGATCACGTTGTGGATCTTCTGATCCGAAAGCCCCAGTGGTGCCATCATCGGAGATTTTCCCACGGACGTGCCGCCAAACTTGATGACCTTGAAGAGGTAGTCATCCGTGAGCGGATTCATGTAGGCGCCGTCGCTGTGTCGGGCGGGCTTCGGATTCAAGGCCTGGGAGACGGGTCCGTCTCCCGCACCGGTTTCGCCGTGACACGACGCGCAGTAGATATGGTAATCGACTTTTCCGGCCTCGGCGTCTGCTTTGACCACCGCGCTCTTAGTGGACGGGGTGTCCGGGGCCTTGGCCGGAGCCGGTGGCGCCGGCGGCGGGGCCGGGGGCTCGGCGGGTGGCGGTGCGGGCGCGCGCTCGGCTGGTTTCGGCGGCGTCGGAGCGTCCGATTGCTCACCACATCCGAATGCGAACAGAGCCAGCGCGGTGCCGACTGCGGTGGAGAGAATGGCTCGCTGGATGGCACTCATTGGCAGTGCTCCTCGGCACCTTGAAACGCCTTGCGCAACTCGTCGTAATCTCGTGCGACCGGTAGCTGGGGAAATTCGCGGATCACGTTCTCGGGCGGGCAGAAGAGAATCCCCGCATCTGCTTCGAGCAGCATGCTGGTGTCGTTGTAGGAATCCCCCGCCGCGATCACCTTCAGATTGAGATCGTGAAACGCCTGCACGCTCCGGCGCTTCGGATCCGGCAGGCGCAAGTGGTAATCGACGATCTTCCCCGAATCGTCGACTTCCAGGTTGTGGCAGAGCAGGGTCGGATGGCCCAACTGGCGCATCAGCGGTGCGGCGAATTGGTAGAAGGTATCCGACAGGATGACCAGCTGATAACGCTCGCGCGCCCAATCGAGAAATTCCGCCGCACCCGGAAGCGGACTCATCGAAGCGATGACTTCCTGGATCGCCGGCAGACCCAAGCCGTGCTTCGAAAGGATTTCGAGGCGCTGCCTCATCAGCACGTCGTAATCCGGCTCATCGCGGGTGGTGCGCTTCAGCGCTTCGATCCCCGTTCGCTCCGCGACGTCAATCCAGATTTCGGGCACCAGGACACCCTCCAGGTCGAGACAGGCGAAAATCATCGAATCTCCTCAATCAATTTGGCGACCAGTGGGCGCGAGGGTGCTGCCGCGTGAACGAGTTTCTACCACAAAAGGGGAGCCCCTACCGGAGGAGGAGGCGGCAACCTGGATCTCGTGGTTGGTGTCTACCTCGGGCTGATCGCATTCGATAGGATCGCCGCGGGTGTTCGCGATGGGGGCGCGATTTGGCCGATACCCCCTAGCCGAGCTGTGCGAAGCCTTCGACGTGTCGCCAGGGGGGCGACGCCGCAAAGGGAAGTCGAAGACTTCCCCGCCAGGGGCGCGACCCCGAAAAGGGGGTTGCGCGCCGCCGCAAGCGAATCCGTAGGATTCGCCAGCCAGGAGGCAGCTTGACGGAACTGGAAGCGTTCATCCTGGGCTTGGTCCAGGGTTTGACGGAGTTCCTGCCGGTCTCGAGCTCTGGACATCTCGTGGTGTTGCAGGCGCTATTCGGCGCCGAGCAACAGGGAATTCTCATCGAGATCGTCGTCCACGTTGCCACGCTGGCATCGGTGTTGATTTTTTACCGACGGCGCGTCGGAGCGCTGATCGCAGGCGCGATTCGCGGCGACGCAGACGCGCTGACCTACGGCCTCAAGCTGGGCGTCGCGACCCTCCCGGCGGTGCTGCTCGTTGTGGCCGCGGGCGACTTCCTGGATGCGCTCTTCGAGTCTCCGGCTGTGGCGGGGATCGGATTCTTGATCACCGGCGGGATTCTATGGAGCACGCGCAAGACCGTCCCCTCCGCGCGGTTTTGCGGACCTGGCTGGGGGGCCGCTCTGTTGATCGGCTGCGCCCAGGCGTTTGCCATCGTGCCGGGGGTCTCGCGAAGTGGGGCCACCGTCGCCACCGCTCTCGCGCTCGGGGTAGCGCCCGTTGCCGCCGCTGAGTTTTCTTTTTTGATGAGCGTCATCGCGATTTCGGGAGCGGCCGTTCGGGCTCTCCCGGAGCTCGGCTTGGCAGCCTCCGGCGCGATCGCGCCGCTCGCGATCGCGTTCGCGTCCGCTCTGGTTTGCGGCGTCGCTGCGATCTGGATCTTCGTGCGCCTGCTGCAGACCCGCGGATTCCACTATTTTGCCTACTACACCTGGGCGCTTGGCCTCGCGGTGTTCGCTGGCCTCGCAATTACCGGGAGCCGTTAGTGGCTGGACGAGCGCGCCGCGAAGGTCGGCGCGAGGGGAGAACGCAGTGATCTACGACAACCCAACAGCGGAGCCGTCGATTTGTGCGACGCGGGCGCGGCGCCCCGCGACGGCGAGGCGCGGGCGCGCGCTGGTCTTAGCGCTCGCGCTCGCGAGCCTTGCTGCGACCTTCGCGAAGGCCGCGGAACTATCAGCGGCCCAGCTCGCCCGGGTGCCCGAGGTGCTCCCGAGCGCACCGCCGCTCCCGTCCGCCATTCGCAAGCAGATCGCATTGGAACTCGCATCCCGGCCCTCGGACTACGAGCCGCGCACCCGGAATCTGCGCCCCGATGGCTCGCCAGAGTATTCGAATCGCCTGCTCCTCGAGGCGAGCCCCTATCTCCAGCAGCACGCCCACAACCCCGTCAACTGGTATCCCTGGGGTGACGAAGCCTTCGCAGACGCCAGGCGCCTGGGCCGGCCCGTGATGATCAGCATCGGTTACTCGACGTGTCATTGGTGCCACGTGATGGAAGAGGAGTCATTCGACACCGTCGCCGCCGCCTCGTATCTGAACGAGCACTTCATCTGCATCAAGGTCGACCGAGAGACCCGCCCCGATATCGACGCCGTCTACATGGCGGCGCTGCACGCGATGGGCAAGAGTGGCGGCTGGCCGCTGAACGTCTGGCTGACTCCCGATCGCGAGCCGTTCTTCGGCGGAACCTATTTTCCGCCGCGCTCCGTTGGTGGGCGCCCGGGTTTTCTCGACGTTCTCCGCGGGATCAACGAATCCTACATCAGCGATCGCGCGCGGGTTGCCGAACTTTCGAAGCGGATCACCGGCGCCATCCAGCAGCAGCTCGCCGGCCAGTCCGCGCGGCAATCGCGCATCCCGGATCGGTCGGTTTTCGACCTCGCGTTGGCGATGACCGCGCGGGCGGCGGATCGGCAATGGGGTGGCAGCCGGGGAGAACCGAAGTTTCCGTCGTCGGTCCCGTTGCGTTTTCTGTTGCGCCACCACCGACTCACCGGTGAGAAGGACGCGCTGACGCTCGCGACATTGACGCTCGAAAAGATGGCGGCGGGGGGAATCTACGACCACGTCGGAGGTGGCTTTCACCGCTACTCGACAGACGCGCGATGGCTCGTCCCCCACTTCGAAAAGATGCTCTACGACAACGCACTTTTGGCGGTCGTGTACCTCGAGGCCGCGCAGTTGACCGGGCGCGCAGATTTTGCCGCCGTCAGTCGTTCGATCCTCGACTACGTGGTGCTGGAAATGACCTCGAGCGATGGCGGGTTCTTTTCGGCGACGGATGCGGACAGCCTCAGCGCCAGCGGCGAAGCCGAAGAGGGCTGGTTCTTCACCTGGACGCCGGCTGAAATCGAGTCGGCGTTGGGTGCGGACCTCGCGAAGGTCGTGACCGCCTACTACGGTGTGACGCCGCGCGGAGACTACGAGGGGCGCAACATCCTCCACGCCTGGCGCAGCCGGGAAAAGGTCGCCGCAGAACTCGGGATGTCGACGCAAGCCCTCGACACGGCGCTCGATCGCGCGCGTGAGCTCCTGTACGAGGTGCGGAGCCGTCGACCTCAGCCGCTGCGCGATTCCAAGGTTCTGGTTTCGTGGAATGGGTTGATGATCAGCGCCTTCGCGCGGGCGGGATTGGTGTTTGGTGAGGAGCGCTACGTGGCGGTGGCCGCGCGCGCGGCTGGTTTCATCCTCGACGAGATGCAGGCAGACGGAGTGCTGCGGCGGGTTCATCAGGGAGGTCGCGCCGCCGGCCCCGCGTTTCTCGAGGACTACGCGTTCCTGATCGCCGGCCTCCTCGATCTCTACGAGGTGGATACCCAGGCCCGCTGGCTGCGCGCAGCCATCGCCCTTCAGTCGACGCTGGACGCCCACTACATCGACGCGCTGGGAGGTGGTTACTTCCAGACCGCCGACGATGCCGACGCCCTGCTGGCGCGTGAAAAGCCCAGTCGAGATGGCGCGATTCCATCAGGAAATTCGGTGGCGGCCCTCAACCTGCTGCGGCTCGCGGAACTTACCGGTGACCAGCAATACAGTGACACGGTGATCCCGATCTTCTCGGCCTTCAGTGATCTCATGGATAGCCAGCCGACCGCGATCTCGGAGATGCTGCTGGCGCTGGATTTCTATCTGAGCAAGCGCGTGGAGATCGTCTTGATCACGCCGCCCGACAAAAACGGTCTCGACGCGATGCTCGCGCCGCTGCGCGCCACGTTTTTTCCCAACCGCGTGCTGGTGGCTGCCGCCGAAAGCGAGCAACTCGAGAGCCATGCGAAGCTCAATCCGCTGCTCGAGAATCGGATCGCTCGCAATGGCCAGACCACCGCGTATCTGTGCCAGAACTTCGTGTGCGGATTTCCGACCGCCGACCCAGCGACGTTCGCCGAGCAGCTCGAGGCGGTTGCTAGAGACGAGGATTGACCGGCTGATCGGTGCGGCGTGCGGATCGCGTCGCCGCGGCCTGCGCGATCCACTCGCCCGCCGGGCGCGCGTCCAGCGATGCCAGAACGGTGTCCGCGGCTTCGAACGAAAGCGTTCGCGTCATTGGCCCGGGCACCGCGACGCAGAAGAGGCCAGCGGCCTTCGCAGATTGGACGCCACTGGGTGAATCCTCCAACGCGATTGCGTCGCTGGGGTCCACGCCGAGAAGTTCGGTGGCGCGAAGGTAGAGATCCGGTGCCGGTTTCGCGGCCTCCACGTGCTCGATGGTGACCACCTGGTCGAAGAAGTGGGCCAATCCCAGCCGTTCGATATGGCCGGTTACCCAGCTGTAAGATGAACTCGAAGCGATCGCGGTGCCGATCGATTCCGCCCGAGCGTGCTCCAGGCACGCGCGCACGCCCGGCATCTGGTCGAGCCTCGCGATGTGGGCTCGGTGGAAGGCCATGCGTCTGCGTTGGATTCGCTCCGCGTCCAGGGCTTGGCCGACCCGCGCGCGAAGTTCGGCCAGCGGATCGAACGCGGAGCCGTCGGTACCGATTCTCGCCAACCAACGGTCCTTTGGAAGCACCTGATCGTGTTCCTCGTAGACGGTCCGCCAGGCCTCGTAGACGCTGGTTTCGGTGTCGAGGATCAACCCGTCGAAGTCGAAGATGAGGGCGCGAATCATGCTGCTCCGGCGAGTTTGGGGAGCGGGGACGTTGGTGAATATTCACCCCCCCAAACAGGGTCGTTGATAATGAGAGGAGAGCCGCTGGCGCGGGGGTGAATATTCACCAACGTCCCCGCTCCTAAACGGGGTCGCGCTTCCTAGGGCTCGAGAATTGGGTGTAGGCTTTGCGCGGGCATGGTCTCTCGGAGCTTCTTGAGCGCGCGGGCTTCGAGCTGGCGCACCCGCTCGCGCGACAGGCCGAGGGATTGACCGATCTGCTCCAGGGTGTGTTCTTCTTCCCGACCGAGCCCGTAGCGCAGGCGCAGGATCAGCTGCTCGCGCGCGGTCAGCACGCCGATCAGGAACCCGACGCCCGAGCGCATCCGCTCGCCATCGAGGCCGTGATCCGGGGCTTGCGAGAACGGGTCGGCAACGAAGTCCTCGAGGCGCTTCTCGGTGCCCGCGACCGACGATTCCAGTGAGATCGCCTCGCGCGACAGCAGGTCCAGCGCCTCGATCGCGCCCGTGTCCGTGCCCAGCTCCGGCGCGAGTTCCGCCGCCGTCGGGTCGCGTCCGAGCTTGCCGGTCAGCTCTGCGCGCACGCGCTGGCTGCGCTGCAGCCGGTCGTGGACGTGCGAGGGCAGGCGGATCGTGCGCGAGTGGTTCTGGATCGCGCGAACCAGCGCCTGTCGAATCCACCACACCGCATAGGTCGAGAACTTGAAGCCGCGGCGATGGTCGAACTTCTCCACGGCGCGGATCAGGCCGAGGTTGCCCTCCTGGATCAGGTCCGGAAAGGAAAGTCCGAGATTTCGGTAGTCCTTCGCGATCGCAACGACGAGCTTCAGGTTGTGCTCGATGAAGCGATTCTTTTCGGCGGTCATCCGGTCGTGGGCGTCTTCGACCCTGCCCACGAGTTCAAAGAGTCGGGTCTTGGGAACGCCGGCCTCGGCCTCGAGTTCCTTGAACTTCTTGGTGCCCCTTCGCGTGCGCCTGATCTCCCTGGAAAGTTTGAGCACCTTCTGTCGCAGCTCCGCGAGCAGCACCAGGGACAGGTGAGCGCCCTTGAGATCCTTGACGATTCTGGCGTCGATCTTCGCGATTTCCTTCTCGTGGTCCTTGTCTTCTGCAACCGGCGCCTCGCGCCGAGCGAGCAGGGTGCGAAGTCGCTTGACGGCGCGTTCGACCCGGGTGGCGATTTCACCGGTTTCTTCGTCGCCGACCGATTCGGAAAGCTTGGCGCCCGTGTGCGAGAGCGCGCGCAGCGCGTCCCAGCGGGCGACGACGTGTCGCGCCGAACATGGAATGGCGTAGAGGGCCTCGCGTAGCTCGATGGTCGCCGATTCGAGATCCTTGGCGAGGATCACCTCTTCTTCACGTCGAAGCGTTCGCGTACCGCCGATCTCCTGGAAGTAGGATTCCAGCGGGCGTCGCTCTCGCCCAGGATCGAGTTCGTCCGCCGAGGCAGCCCGCATCGCGCCGGTCTTCTCCAGCGGTTTTTCCGCGTTTGCACCGACCCGCTCGACGCCGACCGGAGCCTTTGCGGTCTCCGTGGATCCCTTGACTTTTTTGTCCTGCAGCTTCACGGCTCTACCCTCGATTTTCCGATGCGATTCCAGCCTGGTAAGTCGGATACCGCTCGGAGCAATCCGGTTTCAATTATCAGCGCAACTCAGCGCCTGCCCCGTCGGCCCGATTCGAGCATTCGAAGATGCGATCCAGCTCCGCCGGGTTGGGCACATTCGACGCGGGCCAAACTCGTCTAACCAAGCCAGCGCCGGCTGCTTGCTGTTCTGGGGGGGGGCAACCAATCGACCCGATAGTCTGATCTCTTTGGCTCTAAATTGCCAGAACAATTCGCAGATTTTTCCGGCGGGGCGTTGCCCCAGCCCCGCAGGACGATCATTTTTCAAGAATTCACGCATCTCTGTAGCTAAAAAGCCCCATATTCTCATCTATCGACCGTTGACTTCTCGATCAGGAGCGCGAACCACAGCCCGGGCTCGGCGACTCCCGATCTCTTGGGGTGAGCTCGGTCCCGGAACTCCCCATCCCCACACTGTTAGTGCCGCAAGGGCAGGTGCGGTGACGAGAATCTTGGCCTCCCCCGGGGGGATTTCGGTTGCGGCCGGCTCTGCTGCCGCAGCTGCCTGGAGGTAACCGGGGGGCGCGGCCGCTTCAGAAGGGCCAGAAAACGGGAATCAGCGTGATCGCGATCCCCGCACAGATCGCATTGAGCGGGAGGCCCACGCGCACGAAGTCGGTGAACCGGTAGCCGCCCGGGCCGTAGACGATCAGATGCGTCTGGTAGGTGACTGGCGAAGCGAACGCACAGCAGCCGGCGATCGCCACCGCCATCACGAATCCGCGCGGGTCCGCGCCCACGAGGTTGGCGGTTTCGACGGCGATCGGAAACATCAGAGCGACGGCCGCGTTGTGGTGGAGCAACTCCGCGAGCAGCAGGGTCGTCAGATAGACGACGATCAGCGCGGCGACGGGTCCCAGCGATCCAGCGGCAAACGCAATCAGCGCCGCGACCGCCCCGGCGGCGCCCGTCTTCTGCATCGCGAGCGCGATCCCGAAGCTCGCGCCGATCACGATCAGGATCGACCAGTTGACACTGCGGCGCGCAGAGCCTCCGGTGATCGAACGCGTCGCGAGCAAGAGGCCGGCGGCCAGAAACGCCGCAATCGAGACCGGGTAGGCGCCGAGGCTGGCTGCGAGCACCATCAGGACGAGGATTCCGATCGCGATGCCCGCGCGGTCGTAGCGCGGTGTTTCGGTCCCCGCGATCTCGCTCACGAGATAGAAGTCCGGGCTGTTGCGGTGGGCGCGCAGAAACCCAGGAGCGCCCTGGAGCAGCAGGGTGTCCCCAGCCTCGAGCACGATCTCGCCGATCTTGCCCGCGACCCGCTCGCCATTGCGATGAACGGCGATGACCGCGGCGTCGTAGAAGGTGCGGAAGTTCGCCTCGCGGATGCTTTGATTGATCAGCGGCGATGACGCGGAGATCACCGCTTCGACCAGTCGATGTTCGGGGCGGGTCGGTGCCGGGCCCTCGTCGTCCGTGGCTGGCACGAGGCCGCGGATTCGCTGCAGGTCGACGATCGTCGATACCACGCCCGCGAAAACCAGCCGGTCGCCCGCGCGGATCAGCTGATCCGGGCCGATGGGCGTGATGATGCGGCCGGCCCGGCCGATCTCGACGAGGAAGAGGCCCGGCAGATGTCGGAGTCCGGCCTCTTCGACTGTCTGGTCGATCAGCGGACACTGCTCTTCGACGATCATCGAGGCCGTGTATTCGCGGCGGCGGTCGCCGAGATCTTCGCCGGGTTCGTGGCGTGTGGGGAGGAGCTTTGGTGCTGCGAATTGGATGAACGCGAGGCCTGCGATCGCGACCGGGATCCCGACCGGCGCGAGTTCGAAGAAGCCCATCTCCTCGAGCCCTGATTCGCTCATCAGGCCCGCGATCGTCAGCGTGGTGCTGGTGCCGATCACCGTGGTCGTGCTGCCGAGAATCGACGCGTAGCTGAGCGGGATCAGAAATCGGCTCGGAGACAGGCCCCGCCGCCGCGCCCAGTCGATCACGGTGGGCGTCATCATCGCGACGATCGGCGCGTTGTTGAGAAAGGCCGACAGGGCCGCGACCGAGGGGCAGATGCGCGCGAGCCCGCCCGGCTCGCTGCGGGTGCGGTCCATCAGGCGCCCGACAGTCGCCTCCAGGGCGCCTGTTTCGCGCAGCGCCGCCGATACGATGAACAGCGCGCCGACCGTGGCAAGGGCCGGATTTGCGAAGCCCTCGAAGGTCTCGCGCGGCGTGAGCACGCCGCAAGCTGCAAGTGTGAAGAGGCCGGCCATCAAGATGAGGTCCGGTCCAGCGAGCTCTTTCACCATCGCGCAGAGGGTGAGGAGCACCACCGCAAGTGTCAGCCAACCCTGCCACCCCATTGGCGCGGCACGATACACCAACATTCGCGACACTGTCGCCGCCATGGCGTCCGAACCCACGAGCCGCAGCCGCGTCGCGCCCTTTACCGAGAAGGGTTTCTATCTGAGCGAGCTGCGCGATCGCACCATCGCGATCGCCGTGCCCGCGGGCCTGCTGCGCGAAGGCGCGGTCCTCGAGCCGGTGCTCAAGGACCTGGAATCGAATCGGACCCGCGTGATCCTGATTTCAGATGGCGCGGAGGCACTCGCGTCGCTCGCGGGGAGCGAGCCCCTGAGCGCGGGCGAGCCCGCCACGCTGCCCGGGCACGTCTGGCGGAGGCTCGGCCACAATCTGCGGATCGGCGTCCTGATGGACGACTCGCAGTGCTTCGGGGCGGCGTGTTGCCAGATCGTCCTCGCCCTCGGGATCCGAAAGCTGGTCTGGGTGGATGCGCAGGGCGGTTTGATTCGCGCCAATGGCGAGCGCGATTCCTTCATCGACGCCGCTGAGCTGCGCGATCGCATCGCGGAAGTCGAGCCGAGTGGTCCACCCGGAGAGATTCTGGTGCACGCCGAGGCGATGTTGAGCGCCGGTGTCGCCGCGGTGAACCTGTGCACTCTCTCAGGTGTCGCTGACGAGCTCTTCACCTACGACGGCTCGGGTACCCTGTTCACCCGCGAGGGCTACGTGGTCGTGCGCAGACTGGGCCTCGACGATTTCGATGCGGCCGCCGATCTGATCGAGCGAGGTATGGCAGAGGGATATCTCGCCCCGCGCACGCCGGAGCAGATCGAACGGGTGCTCGAGAGCGCCTTCGGGGCCCTCATCGGCGGCAATCACCTCGCGGGCCTGGGAACTTTGTTGACCTACGGCGATGACCAGGCGGCGGAGATCGCATCCCTCTATACCCTCACGCGGTTTGTCGGTGAGGGCGTTGGCAGCCATCTGGTTCGCTTCGCGGTGGAGCGGGCTAGCGAGCAGGGATGTCGATTCGTGTTCGCGTGTACGACTTCGCCGCGTGTCACGGCGTTCTTCGAACGCAACGGGTTTCGAAAAGTCGACCGCGGCGAAGTGCCCGAAACGAAGTGGCGCGCCTACGACCCGACCCGTCGTTCGCAGGTTGTGTGCCTGCGCCGCGACCTCTAAATCGGCGACTTCCGGCCGCCCTTCTCCGGCTCGAAAGCGGTATCGCGCGTCGGTCAGGACTTCGGTCCGTTGGACTCGAAGACGCTGCTTTCGGGGTGGAAAGCCATCCAGGCGAACCAGAATCCCTCGATGACTTCGATCCCTTCCGGAATCTCGAAGTCGAAACGTCTCGTTTTCGAGTCGTAGCTCACCGACACTCGTCGACCGGAGAACACGTCGTCGACCCGCCCGCCCGCGCGCGCGATTTCCTCGCCCGGATAAGCGCGGCTGGGGCCGTTGGGGATTCGAAGGCCGAGGGTGGGCATCTTCGGGTGCCGCCGGGTGTCGGCCTTTACGGGGAAGTAGAGCTGCTTCGAGGTTTCGTAGCCCTCGTAGGGTGTCTGCCCGTAATCGCGCTGATATCCGGTCTGCTTTGAAAGGACCGTGGTTTTGGGGTGCGCTTTCCGCCAGGCTTTCCACGTCATGATTCTCGAACGCAGCAGCTCGAGGTTCTGCCCCATGAGCGCGCCAGTCACCGCGTTGGCGCCTATCTGCGACCAGAGGCTTTCGGTTTCGCGATCGTACATCAGCAGATCGCTCTGGTAGAGCAGGCCCGAGACGCCGAACTTGCGGGCGCTCCCCTGCAGTCGGCGATCGAACACCAGGGCGGTTCCACAAAGAGGACAAAAGGACACCAGGATAGGATCGCCGCCGAGTTCGTCATTGACGAGTTCGTGCCAGACGAGAATTGCGATCGGGTAGGCCCGGGTCTCCTTTCCGCGAACCACTCCGACGACGAGTTCGTCGTCGCCCCAACTGGCTTCGCGCGCCACATCGTGGTCGGGGTGATCGAGAGCGGGGATCCCGTCGCGAGCGGGGCCGCCTTTGAGAATTTCGTCAATCGGGATGAGGGAGGGCTCGAGCCTGAAGCCATTGACGCGCAGCGACTCTGCGCTCCGCGCTGCTGTGGCGAGGGGTAGCAGCGAAACTGCTAGCAGCAATCCAAGCCACCGGGTCGATGCATCACGGGTTGAGAAACGCGGCCATTTCATCTTCGGGCTCTCTTGGCAGACGAGTCGCGGTTGGTCGTCAATACGAGCAGAAAGGCGCTTGGGTTACTGCGAGCCCTCCTTTCGAGTAATCCTCCAATGTTTCCATCTAGGCGTAACTCGAGGCCAGGGCCGAGCGTATCTCGTTCGGAGGAGCGCTGGTGGATACCCAGCTCCTCAATGGACCAACTCCTGCAGCTTGTACATCTGAACGCGGATGAAACACTGTGTCGAAAAATTTCTCCATCCAGATTGATCGCGGCACACTGTGGCGGCGGCGCCAGCTTGGGCTTTCGTGGTTCAGGTTGACCTGCGCATTGGTGGCGTGGGGCACGGTGGGTGCCGGTTGTGCGGGCACCGTGTCTTCGAGCGGCTGGATTCGGTTGCAGACCGCACACTTTGAATTCATCAGCAGTGTGGATGCCGACGAAACCCGACAGCTTGCAGAACGGCTCGAACTGTTCCTCGATGTGGTCGCGCACGTCGTTTCACCGCTGGAGCTCCAACTCCGACAACCCATGCGGGTGTACGTTTTTTCCGATCGAAAAGCGTTCGATCGAATACGACCACGCTCGAAAGCGGCTGGCTACTTTAGTCATCGAGAAGACGCGATCCAGATCGCAATCGATGCAAGCGACACGGAAAAATCTCTCGAAAAGCTATACGTTGACCTCGTCCACTTTGCTCTCGGGCACGAAGCGCCCCGCTCATTTCCGCCGTGGTACACCGAAGGGGTCGCGGAGTTCATGAGTACGACTCGAAGTTCGCAGGGCGCTGTCTGGGTCGGCGACATCTCGGGAGAGCTGGCGACGTGGCTCCACTATGCGTCGCCACTGCCCTTGAGGCTCGTCATGACGGTGTCCGACATCCGAGGCTGGTCCGAGCCTGCGCGGGCCCGATTTCGTGCGCAATCGTGGGCGCTCGTGCACTTCTTCAACACAGCTCACCTCGCCGGGTTTCCGCCCCGCAGCCAGGATGCGGGGCGATTTCGCGCGCTCATCGAACGTGGCATGAACCCCGATGAAGCCTGTCGGGAGGCATTCGGGACCGATTTCAAGGGTTTGGAGGGCGATTTTCTTCGCTACATGGCGATGGCTCAATTTCCCATCTTGACGCTGCCTCGCTCGATTCTTCCCACTCGTACTGTTGGAAACGCTCAACCGATCGAGGCGTTGGAGATGCTGACGCTGCTCTCCGGACTGCCCGCCGCGTTTGAGGTTGACGACTCCGAGCGGGCGCGAGTGAAACCGGGCAAGTCGACATTGGATGATGCCCGCGGGCCACAGATCGCCGTCCATGAGCCGAAGGAAGGCGAAGTGATCCGCAGCGCGATCGAATTCGCCCAGATAGCGGGAAGTGGTGGGATTGGCACGGTGATCGGGCAAGACGTCGTGATCGCAATTGACGAGTCGGTGAGCACCTTCGATGCCACGGGCCGTGATGTGGACGGCGACGGCAAGGTGGGCCGCGCAGGGGCATTTCCGAAAGGCCATCCGTCCACGCCGCGAGTGGTTTCTACAGGGCGGGTGAGTCTGCGACCAGTGCGTCGGCGCGATGCGAATAACGTCTGGAGATGGTCGAGCGATTTCGGTGACACGGTGATCGAAGCGGAGCTTCTTGCGGCCCGCAGGCTCCTGGAACAGCTTGATCCGGATACCACCCGCGTTGCGGTAATTACGTTTGCGGGGAAAACAAATGTTCTATCGCAGCTGACCACGCCAGACGAAGCGTTGGAAGCCCTGGATCGCTACGAGGTCCATCTCGACTGGGGTGGAACGAACCCTACGAGCGCACTGCTCGAGGCCGTCGATGTTTTCACCCAGCCTGGTAGATCGAGCGAATTGAGACAGCGGACCGTGCTCCTGCTATCGGATGGGCGGCTTCCGCATTCGCGCCGGCGGATTGTGAGAGATCGCACTCTGCGTGCCGCTCGGCTCCTCGGTCAATTCGGAATCCGGGTGCACGCGTTTTCGCTGGGATCGTCGTCGGACGAGGCGCCCGAGTTTCTCGGGAAGATTGCGAAACACAGCGGCGGAAGATTCATTTCAGTCGAGAACGCCGCTGAAGTGGTGAGCGAACTCTCCAATCTTCCGCTCACTGGGCTTGCAAATGTAGCAATGCGCAATCTTCGGACCGGCGAGTCAGGCCGAGCGGTCCGAGTGTTTCCCGATGGCTCATTCGATGGGTATCTGCGCCTCGAGCCAGGTGAGAACGAATTCGAGGTGATCGCCGAGATGGAAAGTGGAGATCAGATCGCCTTGAAGAGAAAAATTTTCTTTCAAGCTCCGGATCACCCCACCACCGAGGACTTGGCTGCTGCAAGGCGAATGCAAGAGGAGCTTGGGCTGCGTACCACCGAAATCGAGCTGCTCGCCGAACGCCGGGCTCGCCAGAGAGGAGAGCTAAAGATCGAGGTCGAGCGTTGAACGCCACTTCGTCCATGGCGCCTTGCGAAGGCATCGCGGCTGGCGCGATCCGTGTCCACGCGCGGCCTCGGATTCCACGATCTTCCGAACGCATCCATCGTTTTGATGAAGACGCACGGCTGGATCCGAAGAACGATCTCGAACGCGCGTCTTCACAAGGCGGAACGTTGGCTGCTGGAAGAATTGACAGTGCCAGCGCGATTGCTCATCGTTCTGGCTGTCGGGGGCCCGGTTTTGAGCGGGTGGATTTACGACTCATTTCTGTGGGTGCGCCATGGTTCGCATGAAGGATGTCTACGAGGGGCTGCGGCTCTACCTCGAAGACGTGGAGTGCATCACCTTCGAATCGACTCCCTGGGTCGGTGACGGCCTGCCGCTTGGCGAGCGCCGCATCGCCATTGTCTCGACCGCCGGGCTGCAGCGCCGGGGCGACCGCCCCTTTGCGGCGGATGCCGCCGACTACCGCGTGCTTCCCGGCGATTCGACAGCCGCCGACATCGTCATGAGTCATATGTCGTTAGAATACGACCGCACCGGCTTCCAGCAGGACCTCGATGTGGTCTTCCCCATCAACCGCCTGCGGGAGCTCGCCGCCGAGGGCATCATCGGCTCGCTGGCGGATTTCCACTACTCGGTCATGGGCGCGACCTCGCCCGACGAGATGGAGCCGGCAGCCCACGAACTCTCGGGCCTGTTCAAGGCGGACGCCGTCGACACCGTCCTGTTGGTGCCTATCTGACCCCTCTGTACGCACGCCGTGAGCGTGCTGGCGCATTACTTCGAAGGCGACGGCCTGGCGACCACGCTGATCAGCCTGACCCGCGAGCACAGCGAGCAGGTCAAGCCGCCGCGCGCGCTCTGGGTGCCGTTCGACTTCGGCCGGCCGTTAGGCGTTCCCGGCGACACCGATTTCCAGCGTCGCGTGTTGTTGGCGGCGTTGGCGCTGCTCGATGCCGAGGCGGGTCCGGTGCTGGTCGACTACCCGGAGGAGGCGCCCTTGGCCGAGGAACAGACCGGCTGGGCCTGCCCGGTCAACCTCAAACCGCCGGCGGAAGTGGATGAACGGGGGCCGCTGCTGGCCGCGCTCGAGGACGAGCTTTCGCGGCTCCGACCCTGGTACGACCGGGCGGTCGAGAAGCGGGGGGGCACCACGCTGGGTGCGAGCGGCATCGCCATCGAGAATATTCCCGCCTACATCACCGATTTCCTCGACGGTAATGTGCCCGAAAATCCGCGGCCCGAAGTGCTGTTCGCCGACATGCTGGTCTTCGCCTGCGACGATCTCAGGACCTATTACATCGAGGCGGCCAGCGCCCAGCCGGGCCGAGCCGTGGGCGGAGAGGTTCTCGACTGGTTTTGGGACAAGACCACGGCGGCCAAGGTGCTGTGGTCTCTGCGCTCGCTCTGCCGCGACAGCGACGACGAGGCGATGCGTGAGATCGTGGATCGCTTTGCGCCGGACCCTATCGTCACGCGGCTCTCGGCCGATGATGTGAGTAGCTGGCGAACCTGAGGGCAAAGCCGGGTCGCATCGCCAACAACGAAGCCCATGCCTCCCATTCTCCAAGACGACGTTGCCCGCGAGGCCTCCGAAATCGCGTGGGCGGTCGGCTGTGCGATGGATGACCCTGTTGTTAAGATGGTTGCGGCGTAACCGTGGATCAATCCGAGTCGTAGGCAAGCTATCGCACCTTCAACTCGAAAAAATTCAGCTTGCTAGCCCGCCGGTTGGGCGGGCCGATAGCATCACAGGAGACCGATTCGAATGTACAAGCTCTACTGGGCACAAGGCAGCGGTGCGATGGCACCGCAAGCACTCTTCGAGGAAATCGGCGCCGAGTACGAAAAGATCGTCATCGACTTCGAGAAAGAAGAGCACAAGAGCGAGGCGTTTCTGTCCGTGAACCCGATGGGGCAGATCCCGGCGCTGGTTCTACCCGACGGCACGCTGATGACCGAAACGGCGGCCATGCTGGTTCAAATCGTCGACCGACACCCCGAAGCCAAGCTGGCGCCGCCCGCTGGCAGTGCCGAGCGTGCTCGCTTCTTGCGCTGGCTCTTCTTCCTGGCTTCGAACGTCTACCCCACGGTTTTGCGCTTCTACTACTCCGACCGTTATTCGACCGATCCGAGTGCCGCGGAAGGCATCAAGGCCGCCGCCGAGGCGGACCTGGGCGAACAATTCAAGATTCTCGAAGACGCGCTGGATCCGGGACCGTATCTGGTCGGTGAAGCGTTCAGCGCGGCTGACATTCTGCTTTGGATGTTGATCCAGTGGCATCCCGACCCGGCGCGCTTGTTCGAGGAAGCTCCGCGCATCAAGCAAATTGCCGAGCTGCTTCACGCGCGACCCGCTATCGCCCGAACCTGGCGAGAGCATGAAGAAGATTGACTTCACCTGATGGGCCCGTATTTCTGGGCTTGGGGGGCTGCGTTCCTTCCGCGCGGACGTCAGCCCCGTCTCCCGCGGATGTAGGCGGCCGTCAGTTCCTGCACGGGTGCCTCGAAGATCTGCGCAACGGCGCCGTGCTCGATCAGGCGGCCCGCATCGTCCTGCTTCCAGAAGAGCGCGGCCCAGTCGGCGATGCGGCGGGCCTGCGCCAGATTGTGGGTGACGATGAGGACGGTGATCCGGCCCCGCAGCCCGGCGATGAGTTCCTCCACGACGCCGCCGGCCAGCGGGTCGAGCGCGCTGCACGGCTCGTCCATCAGTAGGACCTCGGGCTCGAGGACCAGCGCCCGGCCGATGCACAGGCGCTGCTGCTGACCGCCCGAGAGCGCGAGCGCCGGATGTTCGAGTCGGTCTTTCACCTCGTCCCACAGCCCGACATCGCGCAGCGCGCGCTCGGTGGCGTCGGCGCGGCGGGCCCGGCCGCGCATGCCGTGCTCCTTGAGCGGCAGGTCCAGGTTTCGCCGGATCGAGAGCGGGAACGGGTTCGGCTTCTGAAAGACCATGCCCACGCGACGGCGCAGCGCGATCACGTCGATGCGGGGGTCCAACAGATCGACGCCAGCGAGCCGCAGCTCTCCGCTCACCTGTGCCCCGGGGATCAAATCGGTTAGGCGGTTGATGCAGTTCAGGAAGCTCGTCTTGCCGCAGCCCGACGGCCCCACGAGCGCGGTGATGCAGCCCGCATGCACGTCCAGCGTGACATCTTGGAAGGCCACCGTCGGGCCGTAGCGAAGGCTGAGCCCCCGCGCGCGCAGCAGAGGGTGCGGCTCGCAGCACGCGGCCTGCTTCTGCAGCGGAAGCCAGGGCTCGAGACTCGGTCGCCGGCGTTCGTCGCTCATCCGAGCACCAGCCCCTTTCGCCTCTGCCAGTGCTGCACGAGCCCCGTGGCCAGGGCGTTCATCGCCAGCAGCAGGCCGAGAAGGACGAGGGCACTCGCGTACGCCATGCTGTCTCCGCCGGGCACGTTCATCGCCAGGTCGTAGATGTGCACGGAGAGGGCGCGCCCGGAGTCGAGCAGCGAGGTCGGCATTCGGACCACGTAGCCGCTGGTGAAGAGCAGGGCGGCCGTCTCTGCTAGCGCGCGCCCGATGCCGAGGATCAGCCCCACCGCGAGCCCCGGCGCGGCTGCCGGCAGCAGCAGCGAACGGATCGTCGTCGTCTTCGAGAGTCCAAGCGCCGCCGAGGCTGTGCGCATCTCGTCGGGGACTGCGCGCAGTGCGGCTTCGACCGAGCGGATCAGCACCGGGAGCACCATGCAGGCGAGCGTGAGTCCGCCCGAGAGGATCGAGAAGCCGAGCCCGAGTGTGCGACAGAAGAACGCGTAGCCGAAGAGTCCGAACACGATCGAGGGCAGGCCGGCCAGCACGTCGAGGCTGCGCCGGACGAGGCGGCCATAGCCGTTCGCGTTCCGGGAGAACTCGCCGAGCAGTACGGCGCTGCCGAGCCCGAGCGGCAGCGCCACCGCCATGCACACGCCGAGGATCAGGGCCGTGGAGACGAGGATCGGCGCGATTCCCCCCGTGCGGCCGGCGTTCGCGGGCGCGGCGGTCAGCAACTCCAGCGAGAGGTGAGAGGCTCCGTGTGTCAGCACGTCTGCAAGGATCCAGGCGAAGGCGCCGGTCACAGTCAGCGCAGCGCCCCATATCGCGAGGTGGGCAGCGGCGTCGTGGGGCACGGCCAGGGCGCGCCATCGCCACGAAGCGTCGAGCCACGCAGAAGGACGGAGTCTAAACCACATCCGCGCTCCTCTCGTCGAACTGCGCCGAGCGTCCGAAGCGATCGATCGCTGCGACGAGTCCGATCGTCAGTAAAGCCAGCACGAGACCGCTCACGAAGAGCGCGGAACGGTGCGCATCGGTCGCGTAGGCCATCTCGAGCGCGATGTTCGCGGTAAGCGTTCGCACCGGAGCGAAGACGCTGTTCGGCAGCTGCACCACGTTGCCGGTCACCATCACCACGGCCATGGTCTCGCCGAGCGCGCGGCCGGTGCCGAGCAGGATCCCGGTGAAGATTCCGGACCGCGCCGCCGGCAACGCGATGGTCCGTACGATCGCCCAGCGGGAGAGACCGGCCGCCGCGGCGCCTCGCAGATGGGTCTCGGGTACGGCGCCGAGCGCCGCGTCGCCCACCAGGGCGATCGTCGGCAGAATCATCAGCGCCAGTACCAGCACCCCGGCCAGCAGGCTCTGCCCAGGCGGTCCAACGCGCGCGATGGCCGGTACCAGGACCATCAGCCCCCAGAGTCCGTAGACGACCGACGGGATCCCGGCCAGGGTCTCCAGAACCCGCCGGTGCGCTCGCGAAAGGGCGCCCCTGACGTAGAAGCGCCCGAATACCGAACTCGCTACGGCGAGAGGTGTTGCGAGCAGGACGGCGCCGACCGCCACGACCAGCGTCCCGACTAACATGGGTGTCACGTTGTAAGCCCCGTACACCGGGTTCCAGCTGGGGTCGGTGAGGAAGCGCAGGGGCCCCACCGCTCGGAGCGCTGGCAGGCTCCCGAGCAACAGGAAGACCACGATCCCGATCGTGATGCTCCCCGCTACGGCGGCGGCGGCCCTGAGGACCGCGGCGAGAGCGCGGTCCGACCCCGTGTCTGCGTTTGCTCCCGCCATCACCCGCCCAGCTGGACGAAGTGCTGCGCTTCGATGGTCGGCGTTGTCGCCGGCGAGCGCACGAAATCGATGAAGGAGCGCGCCAAGCCGGCGGCGGGCTCGCGGGTCACCAGGTTCAAGGGCCGCGCGATCGGGTAGACGCCGCGCCGGAGGTTCTCCAGCGTCGCCGCCACACCCCCGATGCCGAGGAGCTTGATCGGCACGCCGTACTCGATGTCGACCGCGGCGGTCCCGATCGAGACATAGCCGATGGCCTCGGGGCTTCCGGCCACGGTCTTGATGGCATGCTCGTTCTCGCCGACGATCACGTCGGCTTTGACGTCGCGGTTGTCGATCCCGAAATGCCCGAGGAAGACCTCGAGCGTGGCGCGCCCCTCCGCCTTGTGGACGACCACGATCTTCGCGTCCAGGCCGCCCACCTGCTTCCAGTTTCGGATCTCTCCCCGGTAGATGCCGGCGACCTGCGCTTCGGTGAGCGCGATGACCGGATTCTGCGCGTTCAGGATGATCCCTACACCGTCGCGCGCGATGGGATAGGCGTGGAGGTTCTGCTCCGCGCCTTCGAGCGCGCGGGAGACCATGCCGATGTCCGCAAGTTCGCTGCGAACATCGCCGACCCCCCGCGAGGAGCCCCCGCTCTGCACGTCGATGCGCACGCCCGGGTGTGCGCGCTCGTACTGCTGCGCGATCTCCGCGATGACGGGAGCGATGGTGCTCGACCCGGTGAGGACGAGCGTGTCGTGCTCGGCTCGAGGCGAGCACGCGCTGCCCGCTCCGATGGCCACGCCGATCGCGCCGAGTACCCACACCGCTCGCATGCTCGACCGGCTCACGCCAGTGCTCCGCCGCAGCTCGACCCCGCGCCCGCGCTGCAGCCAAAGCAATGCTCGGCCGTGGCGATGGGCCGGCCCTCCAGCGCGCGAAGGTCGTCCACTTCCCAGATCGTCTGTTCGGGCCCGAAGAGCCGCAGGTCGAGGGCCTGGTTGAAGTCGCAGTCGTAGAGTCGCCCGGCGTGATCCACCGAGAGCAGATGGCGGCACATGAGTTCGGGGATGGTGGTGGGGTTGAAGTGGTTGACGAGGAGCGAGAGGTAATCGCCGTAGCGGCCGCTGCGCTCGAGATCTCGCGCGAATCTTCGGATCGGCATGTTGGCGAGGGTCAGCAGGTGGTGAAACTCGATCCCGAAGAGCTCCCGCAGCTCCGCGCGGTAGCGCATCTCGAGCTCGATCTGCGATGGGGGCAGGGCAGGGCCCTGCGGGTTGTAGACGAGATCCAGGCGCAGAGGTGAGCCCGGCGTTCCGTAGCCCAGCCGATTGAGCAGGCGCAGGCCGTCAAGGCTGTCGCGGAAGACGCCGCGACCGCGCTGCCGGTCGACGTTCTCTCGCGAGTAGCAGGGGAGGGAGGCCACCAGTTCCACGCCCTGCGCCGCCAGAAACCGGGCGGTGTCTTCCTGCCCCGGCTCGAAGAGGATGGTCAGGTTGCAGCGGTCGATCACGCGGCGGCCGAGCCCGCGGGCCCCTTCGACGAGGCGCCGGAAGTGCTCCGAGAGCTCCGGGGCGCCGCCGGTCAGATCGAGCACCTCGACCTGCGGATTGGTCTTCAGTAGCTCGAGCACCCGCTCGGCTCCGCGGCGGTCGAGAGCCTCGCTGCGTTTGGGGCCGGACTCCACGTGGCAGTGGTGACACGCGAGGTTGCAGCGCCGGGTGAGGTTCACCTGCAGCGTGCGCACCGGTCCGCGACACGGCGCTGCGAGGCCCTCGTGCGCCAGTCGGTCCGCGAAGACATCGGTGTCCGCGCGCGCGGCTAGCAACAGCTCTCGCCCAGTTTGCAGGCCGGCGCGTCTGTCGCGTGGTCGGCGCCCTGATCGCCCGTGTGCGCCGTCACCGTGACGGAGCGGAACTCGATCCCCTCCACCACTGCAAACGGCTCCTCCGCCCTTGTCTCGACGCGGATGCCGCGGAAGCCCGCCGCCTCGAACGCGCCCAGCAGCTCGCGCTCTTGAAACGCACCGGAGATGCAGCCGCTCCAGAGCTCAGGGTCCGCCTTCAGGTGCGCGGGCACGGGCTTGTCGCTCACGATGTCGGAGATCGCGATTCGCCCGCCCGGCTTGAGGACGCGGAAGATCTCGCGGATCAGCCGACTCTTGTCCGCCTCGCGCACGAGGTTGAGGACGCAATTCGAGACCACGAGGTCGACGCTGGCGTCCGCCACGAGCGGCGCCTCGCGCCGCAGCGCTTCTTTGTGAGACTCGAGCGCGGCCAGCGAGCTGACGTCCCGCACCGGGTGCTCGCGCAGCCAGGCCTCGAGCCGGTCGAGATCGAGATCGAGATCCTGGATCCGGCCGCGCCGGAACTCGACGTTGGCGTAGCCGAGGGCTTCCGCCACGTGGTGTCGCGCCTGGCGCGCGAGAGCCAACATGTCCTCGGTGGCATCGATCCCGATCACGCGCCCGTCGGGCCCCGCGATCTGGGCGGCGATGAAGCAGATCTTCCCGGCGCCGCTGCCGAGGTCGAGCACCGTATCGCCCGCTCGCACCCAGCGCGAAGGGTCGCCGCAGCCGTAGTCCCGCTCCAGCACCTCCGCGGGGATCACCTCGAGGTGGCGAGGGTCGTACTCGACAGGACAGCAGAGGGCGGGTTCGAGGCGCGCCGCGGCGGCCGCGTACCGCTCGTGCACGGCCTCCTCCAGGGTTGGGTCGAAGGGCGCAGAAAGGTCGAGAGTCATGGGTACTCCTTGGGCATGAGCCAGCTTTCAGAAACAGATGCCGCGGAGCGGCGCCAGGTTACGCGGGGCGAGCTGGATTTTGATTCGCCAGATCGCTTTGCGCTTCACGTGTAGGCGCTCCGGCGGATTCCTGCGTAACATCGGGGCGGCTCACGCCGTAGTGAGAAACGCCACGCCGTGCGGCGCTCGGTGCGGTGGGCCCCGGGTTATCGCGGAGATGGGAACCTGACAAGAGTTTCGGACGAAGTCCTCCCGCGCGGCCCTTCGACGGCCGAGTCCGCGCAGCGCGACTCGAGCGCGAGCGAATCGTCGCTGCTCGTGCGGCTTCAGGCCGGCGAAGACGCCGCCTATCAAGAGCTTCTGCGAATCCATGGCGGCCTTCTGCTGGCCGTGGCGCGCCGCCTGATGCGCAACGAAGAAGATGCCCGCGACTGCCTCCAGGATGCGTTTTTTTCCGCCTTCCGTGCGATCGACGGTTTCGAAGGCAAGGCGAAGCTCGGAACCTGGCTGCACCGGATCGTGGTGAATGCCTGCCTAATGCGGCTGCGGTCCCAAAAGCGCAAGCCCGAAGAGTTGGTGGATCCCCAGCTTCCAGAGTTCGACGACTACGGGTTCCGGATCGGGCCCACGGAAACGGCGCCCGCCAGCGCGGACGAGCTGCTGGCGAGCGAGCAGGTGCGCCAGCGGGTGCGCAAGGGAATCGACGGCCTCGCGGAAAATTACCGTACCGTTCTCATCCTGCGTGACATCGAAGACTTCAACACCGCGGAGACGGCAGAGATGCTCGGCGTCACGACAGACGCCGTGAAAGTGCGGCTCCATCGAGCGCGACTCGCCTTGAGGAGCAAGATCGGGAACCTGGTCGAATGAGCGGACTGCGCAAGATGATGGTTGGGCTGTTGCGGACAATGATGGGTCGCCATGAGGATGCCAGCCCCGCTGGGCTTCGCCTGCGCGCCTGGCTGATGCGACGTATGCCCGGGCAGCTCAGCTGCATCGAACTCGAGCGCTTCGTCCACGACTATCGGGAGGGGTCCCTCAGCGCGCGTGAGCGGCGCGCCTTCGACCTCCACATGGAGCTGTGCCCGATGTGCCGGGTCTATTTCGCGTCGTATCTGCAGACGATCGAGTTGGGAAAGAAGATCTGCGCCGCCGATGATGCGTCGGCTCCGGCAGAGCTGCCCGAAGATCTGGCGTCGGTGATCCTTGCAGCGCGCCGTGCCCGCTGAAGCTGCCGTCGCACGCGAAGCCGGCGCGAGATGGCCCAAGAGCTGGGTTGGCTTTCCGATCGGCTTTCCCAACGAAAGTTGGACCTCGAGGCCCTCTGAAGATCGCACCCAGCATGCCGGGATTCCTGCGGGGCTGAAACGGGTGGGTCCAGGCGGCATCTCAACCTTCATGGGAGCGACCAATGAGGGCTGATCCGCAGCGGCTTCAGTGTCTGGAGGTCTGGGGGGGAACGACGGCCGTCGAAGAGGCGGTCAGCGTTCCCGGCCTCGACCTCTACGTCTTCAGCCAGCCCTTCCACGATGATCTTGCGGGAGGAGACGTGTACCTCGTATCCATGTGCGGCGCGGGAAACATCGCCCGGATCATGCTCGCCGACGTGGCGGGACATGGAACGGCCGCGAGTTCGCTGGGGCAATCCTTGCGACGGCTGATGCGCAAGCACATCACCACGGTGGACCAAACCCAGCTCGCGCGCGAGCTCAACGGAGAGTTCACCCGGAGGGCTACAGAGGGTCATTTCGCGACAGCCGTGTTGGCGACCTACTTCGCGCCGACCGATCAGCTGATCGTCGTCAACGCTGGCCACCCGCCGCCTTTGTGGTACCGATCGGACCGGGAGACGTGGGAGCTGCTCGAAGCGCCTCGGCCGGAGGCGCGTGAGACCGCGGGCACGATCCAGATCGGACCGTCGAACCTTCCCCTCGGAATCATCGAGCCCACGCCCTACGCGCAGTTCGCGGTGTCGCTGGAGCCGGAAGATCTCGTGGTGTTCTACACGGACGCACTGATCGAGGCTCGAGACGCCGAGGGAGAGCTGCTCGGGACGAGCGGGCTTCTCGACCTCGTCCGGTCGCTGAACGTGTCCGCGTTCGAGACACTTTCGAGCTCGATTCGAAACGCCTTGGACGCTCTGCGGGGTGGCGAGGCATCAGACGACGACTTGACCGTGCTGGTGCTTCACCACAACGCCGCCGATCCCCCCCGTTTGTCGATCGGCGAGCGCATCCGCGTCGTGGGGCGAATGATGGGCGTTGGGCGGATCGATTCGCACCCGTAACGATCTGAGAGCGACGCGTCGGCAAAAGAGCTTCAGCCTTGCGCATGCGCCGGTCTCCCATCGGCGCCCGAGCTCTTGAAACGACCCCGATCGCCGCTGCGGGTGAGCCCCGATCCCATCGATACGCCGGGCGCACCTCGCTGGTGACGGATATCCCGTTGTGTAACGGGCGGGGCGGCGGGGCATCGAACCCTGGATACAATGGAGGTAGCGCCCATGACACCGACCGGAACCGATGCCGCGAGTGATGCCGCACCCACGGCGCCCAGCCGCGGCGGCATTCCGTTTGTGAAAATAGGGATCGGCCTCGTCGCTCTCGTCGCGCTCGTCCTGATCGGACGCGAGGCGGGAGGCTACGTACCGCGCTTTGCGCAATGGGTCGACGCGCTCGGGCCGTGGGGCTCGCTGGTCTTCGTGGTGGGCTACGCGGTCGCCGTCGTGGCCTTCATTCCCGGGTCCATCCTGACACTTGCAGCCGGCGCGATTTTCGGCCTGGTGGAGGGCACCGTCCTCGTCCTGGTGGGAGCCACCCTGGGGTCGACGGCCGCCTTTGTGATCTCTCGCTACCTCGCGCGAGATGCCATCGCCCGCAAGGTCGAGGGAGATCGCCGCTTCGCGTCGATCGACCGCGCGATCGAACGCCAGGGCCGACGGATCGTCTTCCTGCTCCGCCTCTCGCCGGTTTTCCCCTTCAACCTGTTGAACTACGTGCTCGGTCTCACGCGGGTGCGGCTCGTGGACTACGTCGTGGCATCTCTTGGGATGCTTCCCGGGACGCTTCTGTACGTGTACTCGGGCAAGGTTGCGGGAGAGTTGGCGACACTCGCGGGTAGCGGCGCGGTTCAGCGCGGAGCCGGCTACTACGCTGTGATCGGGGTCGGCTTCGCAGCCACCGTAATCGTCACGATCTTCGTCACGCGCGTCGCGCGACGCGCTCTTCGCGAGGCGACGGGTCAGTAGTGGTTTGCCTCGTTGATCCGCAAATTGTCGGGCCAGCAGCCCGCTCCGGGAGAAACCCTCAGCATGCCTGAACCCGTCCACGTCCTGCCGCGCGATCCGCACAACGAAGCGCTCGTCGCAAACGTGCACCCCGCCGACTGGCTGAACCCAACGCCTGACGGCCGCTACAACCTCGTCGTGATCGGCGCCGGAACGGCGGGCCTGATTACGTCACTGATCGCGTCGAGCCTGGGTGCCCGCGTGGCGCTCGTCGAGCGGCACCTGATGGGAGGGGATTGCCTCAACGTCGGCTGCGTGCCGTCGAAGTCCGTGATCCGCGCGGCGCGACGGGTGCACGAGGCTCGCGCGGCGGCGGAGCTGGGCCTCGGTCTGCCCCATGAGAGGCTCCCCGACTTCGGGGCGGCGATGGAGCGCATGCGCCGAATCCGGGCGCGCATCAGCCACGAGGACTCGGCGGCCCGCTACCGCGAAGAGTTCGGCGTCGACGTGTACCTGGGCCAGGGCCGTTTCACCGGAAACAGCAGCGTCGATGTGGATGGCACGGAGCTGCGGTTCAAGAAGGCCGTGATCGCGACCGGGGCCCGCGCGGCCGCGCCGCCGGTCGAGGGGCTCGCGGAGGCCGGCTACCTCACCAACGAGACCGTCTTCGAGCTGACCGAGCGCCCTGAGCGGCTCGCCGTGATCGGCGGCGGTCCGATCGGCTGCGAACTGGCGCAGAGCTTCCAGCGGCTGGGTTCGCGCGTGAGCCTGTTCGAGAAGGCACCACAGATCCTCGTTCGCGAGGACCCGGATGCAGCCGAGATCGTGCAGGCAGCGCTGGCCCGTGAGGGCGTCGAACTGGTTCTCGACGCGAGTCTTCAGAGGGTGGAACGCAAGGGCGACGAGAAAGTGCTTCACGTTACACGGGGGAACCGCGAGGAGCAGATCGTCGTCGACGAGATCCTGGTCGGTGCTGGGCGGGCACCGAACGTCGAGGGCCTCGGCCTCGAGAAGGTTGGCGTCGTGTTCGATCCGCGCCGCGGCGTGGAGGTCGACGACCGCTTGCGAACTGCGAACAAGCGCATCTTCGCCGCGGGCGACGTGTGCATGGATTGGAAGTTCACGCACGCGGCGGATGCGGCAGCCAAGATTGTGGTCCAGAACGCGCTGTTCCTGGGTCGGAAGAAGCTCTCTTCCCTGGTGATGCCGTGGTGTACCTACACCGACCCCGAGGTGGCGCACGTGGGGCTCTACGAGCGCGATGCGCGCGCGCGGGCGATCGAGGTCGACACCTACCAGGTCCCCATCGCGAAAGTAAACCGGGCGGTCACCGATGGCGAGGAGGAAGGTTTCGTCAAAATCCACGTGCGCAAGGGCAAAGACGAGATCGTCGGCGCCACCATCGTTGCGGCGCACGCTGGCGAGATGATCAGCGAGATCAGCGTCGCGATGACGAACGGCGTCGGGCTCGGCGCCCTCGCGAATGTGATCCACCCGTACCCGACCCAGGCCGAAGCGATCAAGGCGGCCGCCGGCCTTTATACGAGGACGCGGCTCACGCCCCGCGTGAAGGGACTCTTCGAGCGGTGGCTGCGGTTTTCCCGATAGGAACGTTCGCTCGGGCGCGTCGCATTCGCGCTCGCCGAGCGGGTGCCGCCCGAATCTTGAAGGAGCGGATCATGCGCATTGCGATTTTCGCCACACTGGTTATCGGATTGGCTGTCGGGGATGCGCGGGCGCTAGACGAAGCGCTCTACACCACCATCCTCAAAGAGCAGACCGTGGCCGTCGACGACATCGCCTCGACGCGCGTCGACTACGCCGCGCTTCGCGGCGCCGAGGCCTGGGAAACGTTGCTCAGGAGCCTTCGCGAATCGGACCCGCGGCGGCTGCGCTCGAGAAACGAGAAGCTCGCCTTCTGGATCAACGCCTACAACATCCTCGCCATCGATCTGGTGCGACGTCACTACCCGATCGACAGCATCCGGTCGATTGGCAGCTTCTTCTCTCCCGTGTGGAAGAAGACAGCAGGAGAAATCGGCGGCCGTTCGTACACGCTGTACGAGATCGAGCACGAGATCCTGCGCCCCATGGGTGAGCCCCGGATCCACGCGGCGATCGTGTGCGCGTCGCTCTCGTGTCCGCCACTGCGGCGCGAGCCGTACCGGGCGGCCGAGCTCGAGGCGCAACTCGAAGACAACGTGCGCCGCTGGCTCGCCGACCCACGCAAGGGCGCGCGGATCGACCGATCCGCGCGGACGCTCTATCTGAGCCCGATCCTCGACTGGTTCGCAGACGACTTCGGTGACGGCGTCCAGTCGTTTGTGACCGCGCACCTGCCCGACGCGGACGCGAGTTGGATCCGGGCGCAGCAGGGCGCGCTGCAGATCCGCTACTTCGAGTACGACTGGAGCCTCAACGACGTGGGCTCCGGCCCGCTGCGGCAACCAGGATCGGTCGAGCCGCTCGGCTCCTGATTTGGTTATTGCCAAGATCGAACTTGTATTTCCTACAAAACGATCTAGATATCTGTTTATCTATTAGCTAGCATCCAGCCAAGTTTGCGGAACCAGTCGGCGTCCGCTCATTTTTGACCGAGCGGGCTCGGACGCCATCCACCAAGGAGGCGGATCCCGATGGACGATGCATCCAGAATCAGCCGGCGAACATTCCTCCGCGGGGCTTCCTCCGGGTTGGCGCTCGTCGCCGGGAGCGAATTGCTCTCCCTCTCGGTGCTCCGTCCCGCCTCCGCGGCGACGAATCCACTCGCAGATTATCCCGATCAGAACTGGGAGCGGCTCTACCGCAATGTCTACGCGCACGATGACTCTTTTGTATTCGTCTGCACGCCAAACTGCACCCACAATTGTTACCTGGAGGCCTATGTAAAGAACGGGGTGATCACGCGCTGCGGGCCCACGCAGCGCTACCACGAAGCGACGGATCTCTACGGAACCAAGGCGTCTCAGCGCTGGGATCCCCGCCACTGCAACAAGGGTATCGCCGTGGTGCGGCGCTTTACGGGTGACCGCCGGGTAAAGAGCCCCAAGATTCGCCGGGGCTTCATGGAGTGGGTCGAGCGCGACTTTCCGAGAGACGAAAATGGACTTCCGCCCGCGGAGCTCTTCCGCCGCGGCGAAGACACCTTCATGACCGTCAGTTGGGATGAGGCCTATGCCCTGATCGCCAAGGTTCAGGTGCATCTGGCTCGCTACTACTCTGGCGACAAGGGTGCGAGTCGACTACTGGCGCAGGACTACCACCCGGAGATGGTCGAAGCTTGCGAGGGTGCCGGTACGCGGACCTTGAAGTTCCGCGGCGGCATGCCCGTACTCGGTTCAATCAAGCTCTTTGGCCAGTACCGCCAGGCCAACTCCATCGCGCTTCTGGATGCTTACATTCGCGGCGTGAAACCGGGCGAGGCCAAGGGTGGCGTGGGTCTCGACAACTACACCTGGCATACCGATCTGCCGCCTGGTCATCCGATGGTCACGGGCCAGCAGACCGTCGACTTCGACCTCAGCAATGTCGAGTACTCGAAGGTCGCCATTTGCTGGGGGATGAACTGGATCTCGACCAAGATGCCCGACGCGCACTTTCTCACCGAGGCGCGCATGAAGGGAACGAAGGTCATCTCGATCACCACGGAGTACAGCTCCACCTGTTCGAAATCCGATGAGATCATCGTGATTCGCCCGGGGACGGATCCAGCTTTCGCGCTCGGTGTTGCGCGTGAGATCATCGACGAGGGGCTCTACAACGAGGAGTTCGTCAAGGGACACACGGATCTGCCACTCCTGGTGCGGATGGATACCAAGGAGCTGTTGCGGGCTGCAGACGTCATTCCCGACTACAAGAACGCCGAGCTGAAGCGCACGAGATTGCTGAAGCCCGGCGAGAAGGTCGCCCCCTTCGCCACGGACGAAGGTCTTCCCGTCGTGACGGAAGAGATGCGAGAAGAGTGGGGCGACTTCGTCGTCTGGGATGCCATGACGAAGGCACCCGCCGCAGTCTCGCGCGACGACATCGGCAAGTTCTTCTTCGAGCGCGGTGTGGATCCCGCACTCGAGGGAACCTACGAGGTTGAGATCGACGGTAAGAAGGTGAAGCTTCGGCCGGTATTCGACCTCGTCCGGCAGCACCTGCGCGACACCTGGTCGCTCGAGAACGTGACGAAGGTGACCTGGGCGCCGGCCAGCGCGGTCAAGAGCCTGGCGAGGCAGTGCGCAGCGAATCCGGAGGGGGTGCTCTTCGTCTGCGGTATGGGGCCCAACCAGATGTTCAACGCCGACCAGAAGGATCGCGCGATCTTTCTGGTTGCCAGTCTCACGCGCAACGTCGGTTTCCGAGGGGGAAACGTCGGGAGCTACGCGGGCAACTACCGGGCTGCCTACTTCAACGGCATGCCCCAGTACATGGCCGAGGACCCCTTCGATCCGGAACTCGACCCGAAGAAGAAGGTTCGTATCCGCTCCACCTTCCGAATGCAGTCGGCGCACTTCTATAGCCACGGGGATACGCCGCTGGACGTACACGGAAAGGTTTACAACGGGAAGAGTCACATGCCTCTTCCCACGAAGCACCTGTGGTTCTCGGCATCGAATTCGCTGCTGGGTAACGCCAAGGGGCACTACGACGTGGTGATGAACCTGCTGCGTCACCCGGCTTATCGTTCAAAATCCCAGAGCAAGCGGATGATCGACGCGGTGATCGTGAACGAGTGGTGGTGGACGGGGAGCTGTGAATACGCAGATGTCGTCCTGGGCGTGGATTCCTGGGGTGAATACAACGTCCACGATATGACGAACTCCTGCACGAATCCCTTCATGCAGGTCATGCCGCTCTCGAAGATTGATCGCATTCACAACACGCGATCGGACACTGAGACCTACGCCGGCGTGGCGGGCAAGCTGGCAGAGATCACCGGGGATCAGCGCTTCAACGACTATTGGAAATTCATCAAGGAAGACAAGGCCGCTACCTACATCCAACGGGTTCTGGACCACAGCAACATCACCAAGGGCTATCGATTCGAGGACTTGCTGGAAAAGGCTGAGAAGGGTGTGCCCGTCATGATGATGGGGCGAAGCTATCCGAAATTCATTGGCTACGAACAGAGCGTAGAGTGCCTTCCCTGGTACAACCGCACGGGCCGTCTCGAATTTCTCCGCGATGAGCCCGAGTTTCGAATTCACGGTGAGAATATCCCCCTTCACCGTGAACCGATTGACTCCACGTTCCACGAGCCCAATGCGATCGTTGCGGCAGCGCACCCAATGATCCGGCCCGATACACCAGAGGATATGGGATTCTCCCGCGAGGATCGCAGTGGTGAGACGCGCCAGGTGCGCAACGTCGTGTTGACACCCGACGAGCTCATGAAGACGGAGCATCCGCTGATGAAACACGGATTCACCCACCAGTGGATCACGCCAAAGTATCGTCACAGTGTTCACACGCTGGTTGCGGATCTCGACATCCTGGCGGTCTGGTGGGGCCCCTACGGCGATATGTACCGCCACGACAAGCGATCGCCCTGGGTGGGTGAAGGCTACGTGGACATCAATCCGCACGATGCCAAGGAGCTGGGTATCGGAGACGGTGATTATGTCTGGGTGGACGCAGACCCCGAAGACCGCCCTTTCCGCGGCTGGCAGGACCGACCCGCGGAGGCCAAGGTGTCACGGGCGATGATGCGTGCCCGCTATTACCCCGGAACTCCCCGCGGTATTGCTCGGACCTTCTTCCACTTTCCCGGAGCTTCTTTCGGCAGTGTAAAGGGCCACGAAACCCGAGCGGACGGGCAGGCAAAGAGTCCGACGACGAATTACCAGGCGATGTATCGGTATGGGAGTCATCAGAGCGGTACTCGGTCATGGCTGCGCCCCACGCTCCTTACCGACTCGCTGGTACGGAAGAATCTGATGGGGCAGGAGATAGGGAAGGGCTTTTGCCCCGACGTTCATTGCGCAAATGGTGCGCCGCGCGAGGCCTTCGTGAAGTTCACGAAAGCGGAAGCGGGAGGCAAAGACGGATCAAGCCCCTGGGAGCCGATTGCTCTGGGAATCCGGCCCACGCAGGAAAGTGATCGAATGAAACGCTTCCTGGAAGGGAAATTCATCACGGTAGTGAAGGGGAGCTGATCTGATGGCAAAGGTTTTCAATTGGCAGCTGAATCGAGAGATGGACTTCCCCTATGAGGACGCTCGTCCAGCGAGGCAGATTGCTTGGGTTTTCGACCTGAACAAGTGTATTGGCTGTCAGACCTGCTCGATTGCCTGCAAGATGACATGGAGTTCTGGCCGCGGTCAGGAGTACATGTTCTGGAACAACGTCGAAACCAAACCCTATGGCGGCTACCCGAAGGCATGGGATCTCGCGGCGCTGGACATGATCGGGCCCGGCAGCTGGAAAGATGGCACCTACGAAGGAAAGACGATCTTTGAAGCTGCCGATCAGATCAATGAGAAGATGGTCGGTTACCGACCGGGAGACGAAGACTGGAACCATCCCAACATCGGTGAAGACATCATTGCGGGCGGCGAAATGCCACGGGGTGTACATATCGAAAGCGACACCCACCCCCTGTGGTTCTTTTACATGCCTCGTATTTGCAATCACTGCACGCATCCCGCGTGTCTTGCAGCGTGCCCCAGAAAGGCGATCTACAAGCGTAAAGAAGACGGCATCGTGCTCATCGACCAGAGCCGCTGCCGTGGATATCGCGAATGCGTGAAGGGGTGCCCTTACGGAAAATCGCTGTTTCGACCCAATCACGAAGTGTCCGAAAAGTGCATTGGCTGTTATCCGAAGATCGAAAAGGGACTGCAGACCCAATGCGTGGAGAATTGCATTGGAAAGATCCGGGGCCAGGGCTTCATGACGGACCCGAAGAAGGGGAAGCCTCGCGAGGACAATCCCATCGACTACCTGATTCACGTGCGAAAGATGGCGCTGCCGCTCTATCCGCAGTTTGGAACGGGGCCCAACGTGTATTACATCCCGCCGATTCACGCGCCGTCGAAATTTCTACAGCAGTGCTTCGGCCCCGGAGTGCAACACGCTATTGACACCTACCGGAAGATTTCAGAAGACGAAACGCTGGCGGGTTTGTTGCAGCTTTTCGGGAGTTCACCCGAGATCATGGAGACTTTCGAGGTAAAGAAGAAGATCGCCTACGGGTATAACCGGGCTGGCAAGAAAGTCGCCGAAGTTCCGATCACAGAGCCCCCGACAATGCGAAAGAGCTACGACGCCAAACGGAAAGTCTTCCGCCTCGACGTAACTTGAGAAGGAAAGGCGAATCATGAGATCCTGCTGCAGTCTTGTTGTCACGTACCTGCTCTGCCTCGCGCAGGGAGCGGCGGCTGAGACCGCTCAATTCGTTCAACCGGCCGAGGCTCGCGTGGTTTTCGTTAGAGATGGGGTCTTCGCAAACCCAACGGATGACGCCTGGAGCGAAATCGCGGAGACCACCTATACCCTCATGCCTCAGATAATCACTCCCCCCCATGGAGGAGGGGGCGTTTCCAAGGTTTCTGTTCGCGCAACCCACGATGGCGAGGAAGTCGCCATCCGTCTCCAGTGGTCCGATTCCAGCGCGGATCGAGGCGTGGGAGTGGACACCTTTCGCGACGCAGCGGCAATCGGTTTCCCGGTGGGAAAGCCGAGGGTGGCGCCGTCGCCGTTCATGGGGGATTCCGAACATCCAGTCGTGATCTGGCAGTGGGCAGCGGACTTCGATGCGAACGCGGAAGGCAGGAGCCGGTTTGGAGAGCGCTACCCGCACAGCGAGGGCGTCTGGATCTTTCCTCAGGATCTGAGCGTGCGAAGACAGGTGCGCGGCTGGAGGGGCGCGGAACCCGTCATCGAATACATCGCCAAAGGCTTCGGAACGCTCACGCCGCGGATGGGCGGAACCGTGGAGGGGATCAGCGACTACAAGCGCGGCCAATGGGCGGTGGTGCTTCGCCGCGAGCTCACGACATCGAACGAGGAAGATGCCGCTTTTGCTCCGGGTGAGACGACGCAAATGATCATCGCGATCTGGAACGGTGACAAGAAGGACGTCAACGGTCGCAAGTCAGTCACCTACGCATGGATCCCGGCCAAATTCGATGGGATTTCCTCCACGACCGCGAGGTCCGATCTCGGTGCATCACGTGCGAACCAGTAGTGAAATTGACCAAGATCTGTCGCTGAGCCTCGATCGCGCGCGAGTTTACCGCGCGCTGGCCCAGGTCTTTCGCACACCGGATCCAGAGTCCATCCAGCAGGCGCGCGATCACTACCTACCGGAACTCTGCGAGGCCCTCGAGCGTTTGACCGAGGACTCGAATTCGGCCGAGACCCCTGACCTCGTAGCAAGGGCGCGCGTGCTCTCTGAAATCTGGAGTGACAGCGAAGCGGAGGCGCTGTGCAAGGGGCACCACGACGCATTCGATGAGAGCAGCGGAAAACGCTCTGCCTCGACCGAGATGGACCAGTTGGACGGCCCGCCCCAGCTGGAGATGACACGGACGTTCGAGATGGCGGACGTTGCTGGTTTCTACAAAGCCTTCGGGGTGGAGGTGGGTCCGGGCGGCGAGCGGGTGGATCACATCACCACGGAGCTCGAGTTCATGAACCTGCTGGCCGTGAAAGAGTCGATCGCGCTGCAGCAGGAGGGTGAAGGTGAGCACGCGCGAATCTGCCGTGACGCCTCGCGCTCGTTCCTGCGCGATCATCTCGGACGCTGGGTACGCCCATTTGCCGAAAAGCTCGAAGCTGCGGCAGCCGCCCCGTCCTACACTGCGGCCGGAGCCTTCCTGAGCCTCTGGGTGGCGCACGACGCCGCCACTCTCGGGGAGGGTTGAGGCCAATCGACGCGGACGCGAGTTGGATCCGGGCGCCGGGGGGCGCTTTTCGAGATGTGAAATCTGCCTGTTGTGGAATTGCGTCGCTTTGTCGCGCTTGGATGTTGCGGTGGCTGCGCTCAGGTGTTTTCGATCGAGCAAGCCGCAGTACCGCGGGCCGCTCTGGAAGTAGCGGCGTGTACCTCGAGACTACCAAGGGCGCGATACAGCAACTCGATCGCGGTTCCGGTAAGCCCGATGAGACGCGTGGGCGCTCCGTCGAGCGAATAGGCGTAGATGACCAAGCGGATTCGATCTCCGATCGCATTGATGGTGACGACGCCCTTGCTCTCTCGGGTGCGGAAGCGAAACGATCGCGGTGGCTCGGTGTTGGACTCCACACGATTCATCAGTGACTCGATGGTGCGCCAGTTGTGGGGCCGCGATCGGCGCCAGGAAATGTCCTGCGCATCCGGTGCCCACAGCGCGATGGCATCCTCAAAAGATTCTTCCGGTGCGGCGCGAAAGATCGCCAAGGTGCCCTGCTCGATGGCCAGCAGACAGTGATCTGCGCACGTTTCGCAGATCTGGCCCTGCCCAGATGCAATGGGCGCGCGAATCGAGAAATTGGCGACCTTGATCAGCGGCCAGCCGATTGATGGCGCTGCGAAGTCCGTGAGAGTCTTTGCGTGTAGGCGTGTTGCGTTTGCGTGCGCTTCGAGAGTTGGCTCCACAGTGAAGTGCCAAACCATAACGGGTCGCAGGTACCAACCAACCACCAGGGTGAATGCGATCCCGGAAATGAGCGTAGCGGCGATGCGCTTCATCAACGTGCGGTCATCCGAAGGGAATGTCGTAATTTACGCAAGGCGCCAGTCTCGCTTGCACGATTTACACGCCCCGAAACTTCGGTGGGCGCTTTTCGAGGAACGCCTGCACACCCTCTCGATAGTCCGCGCTGGCGAGGCAGGCCCGGATGGACTCTTCGATGAGCTGGACATCGCGTAGCTCGGGAGATCGACCGAGTTCGCGCAAAACCAGCTTGGCGCTGCGCAGGGTGAGCGGCGCATTGGTGGCGATTGTCGTGGCGACATCGCGAACGAAGGTCTCGAGTTCCGCCTTCGGCATTACGGCGTTGACCAGGCCCACCCGCAGGGCTTCCTCGGCTCCGTAGAGGCGCGCCGTAAACAGCATTTCAGCGGCTGTCGACGGCCCCACGAGCCGAGCCAGAGACTCGATTCCCTCGGTCTCGTAACCCAGGCCAAGCCGGGCGGCCGGAATCCCGAACTGGGCGTCATCCGCCGCATAACGCAGATCTGCGTTTAACGCGATGGCCGCGCCCCCGCCGACGCAAAAGCCGTGCACCATCGCCACGAGCGGCTTCGCGATGCCGGCGAGGCCCGCGAACGCGCGGCCGGTTAGCGTCGCGTATTGTGCCGCGCGATCTGCGTTTCGGGCTTCCCCGAACTCGGAGATATCGGCACCCGACACGAAGGCGACGTCGCCCGCGCCGCGCATGACGATCACCCGCACGTCCGGGTCGCCATCCAGCTCGCCCACCGCAGCGGGGATCGCGGCCCACATCGCGCTATTGATCGCGTTTCGCCGCTCGATCTGGTCGAAGATCAACCAGCCGATCGCTCCATCTCGCTCCACCCGCACGCGTCCGGCCATGGCGCGAAGATAGCCCGCAAAATCTGAAACCCAGCGACACGAGCGCGGCTGAGTGATAGGCAATTGAAGCTGTTTTTTTTCGGCAATGCCCTTGAAACGGACACCAAGCTTCCCGTTCACGTAGTGATGTGAATATACGGGTGGAAAAATTTGGGTTCCAACAGGACCCGGGTATATTCTTGCGAATCTTGAATTTGAGAGAGGCGGAGCTAATGGGCTTGTGTCTTCGAGGGGTCGTATTGATCTCACTCTCTGCGATGCTTATGACCTCGTGCGTATCGAAACCGATGCGGGAAAAAGCGGCGAACCACACTCTGATGACTGATCAGGTGTCAATCGGACTTTCTCGGCATAAACCGACAGTGAAAACAGCCACTCAGCTCCGGGCGTCTCCGAGCCCGAAGGCCCGTGTAAGCGTGGTGACAACACTCGGGGGCGGAGCCCCTCTCACGGGAACTCTGGAAGTTGCACCGGAAAAGTGGGTTTAGTATGCGCGCACACTGTCTGGGACATTCTGCCACAGCCAAGGTCGTTACCTGACTTGAGATGTTGCCACAATGCTGTGGAAGCCCAGGCCACAATATGCAAGCTACCGGTTCGATTTAGGTATTTGCTCTAATTCCAGTGACACGGGGTCAGCCGCCTTCCTCGATCGTGTGGCTGTGAGGACCTGATCCCCAACAAAAGCGCAGGCCCCCGGCCCCCAAAAACCCGGGGCGTTTTTGTATATATAGCACCGCCCCCCGCATGATTTTCTAAATACCCAAGACATACACATTTAAGTTTCTAGGGGGCACTCCTGAGCGATCTTGTCGCGTCCAGTCCTCGCCTATCGCGTTCGATCGGGTTAACTTCTCGTCGATGGCGCAACATCAGAGTGAAAATACCGTGCTCACCCAGATGGAGCGAATAGGCGAAATCGACGCCGAACTCGACGATCTCAGCATTTATGCCACTTCCTCCGAAGCGATCTTCGATCGGCTCGAAGAACACGCGCGAGTGCGGCTGGAGGTAGCGCTGGAACTCGCGCCGGAGGAGCGTCAGCTCCGGCCAATCCCCGCAGACCTCGATCCAGCATATCTTGATCGCCTCGAAAATTATTTCGAGTCCCTGTATTCCGGCGCCCACGAGCAAGAGGAGCCGGGAGGGCGAATAGTAGCCGAGTCAGCTGCGAACGACGGAAATCTCGCAGTCGAGCAACTCCAATGCGCGATCGAGGGCCGCCGTCGACTGGCCGAGGGAAATACGGAAGCGGTGGGCCGGCTTATGTTCGTCTGTATGCGCGCGCTTCGCAGTTATGACGGGCGGCTGATGTCGACCTATAAGTGCGTAACGAAATCTTTGCTCGTCCGTCGGAGAAGCAACGATTGGGACACCAAGGGAAATAGGCGGGAGCGCAGGCTGCATGAATTGCGCGCGGAGAGGTGTACGCCCACAGAAGCGGGGCAGAAGATCGCGAAAGAGGAAAATCCGGGTGCCACGCGCGAAGAGATCCAGAAGAAAGGCGCGAACGTGATCCGATCGCTCCGAGAACGGTTCAAGCGACGCGGAGAGCCTTTCCCGAGCCCCACGAGGCAGGCGGCGGAAAGCCCCAACTAATTTCAGAAAGCCCCAAAAAAAGACGGACATTACGCGGAATTGTCCGTGGTAGGTGTGCTCCATTCTCCGCATGGAACACACGGAAACACCTTCCCCGGATGCAACTTTTACAACAAACCAGCTGACCGCCACCACTCGCAAGCTCGCGGGCACGCGGCGGGCACCCGTCGGCCCCCGCACGATTCGGGCCGCCATCGCCAAGAAAGAGCTGCGCGCGGCCATCGTCAATAACCGCCCTGTCATTCAATGGTCGGATTATTTGGCGTGGCTGGACGGCTGCAAGGGTGCATCGTGAAGCCGACCGAGCAAGACCCGCTCGATCGCTGGGAATCGCGAAAAGCCACCAGCGCATTTATCGGCGTGAGCCAGAGGACGATGGAGGGCTGGACGCGAGCGGGGATAGCTCCGCCCGGCTCGCGTCTCCCTAGCGGGCAATGGCGATTCAACCTGCGGCAGGTCGACGATTGGATGCGCGACCGTCAGCGGAGTACGCCGTGAGCGTCAAAGCACCGCGACGCTACCGGGGGCCGGGGGGACTGGCGAACTTTGGGGCCGACCTGCGCGCGATTGGCTGCGATCCGAATTCGGATAACGATCGCGCCCGCTGCCCCGGGCACGACGGCAAGAACCGGAACCTTGCCTACAAGCTGGAAAACCGCGGCCGCCTATTGCTGAAATGCCACTCGGCCGGGTGCTCGCGGGAGGAGATTTTCGCCGGCCTGGAGCGGCGTCTCCAGGAGGGGGGAGGGGGGTCTAAAAAGAAAGAGTCTCTCTCTCTTACCCCCCGAACAGACGCAACCGCGCAACCGCTCGGAATCACGCTCCCCGACTACGTCGAGGCGAAGGAGCTGCGCGAGGCGTTCCTCCGCGAAATGTTCGGTCTGGAGGACTACACCTATGGGGGAGTCTCAAATATTCGCATCCCCTACTACAACCCGGACGGCAGCCCCGGCCCCATTCGCATTCGCAAGTGCCTGAAAAAGGGCAATCCCGACAAGCGCTTCATCTGGCCAAATGGCTCCCACGTAAGCCCCTACGGTCTCTGGTTACTGGAGGTGGCCCGCAAGGCCGGGTACGTCGTGATTGTCGAGGGCGAGTCGGACGTGCAAACCCTCGTACACGCCGGCATCCCTGCGCTCGGCATCCCGGGCGCGAACATGTGGCGCGACGAGTGGGCCGAGTACCTGGACGGCATCGAGCGCATTTACGTCGTCGAGGAGCCGGACGCGGCGGGTCAGAAGCTGGTGCAGGACCTCGTTGCCTCGCCCCTGGCCGATCGACTCTCGATCATTTCGCTGGCACCGCACAAGGATCCGTCGGACCTGTGGCTCTCCGACCCGAATAAGCTTCGATTCAGGCAGAGGTTCAACAAGATGTTCAAGGCCGCGGTCCCAGCCGCTAAGCTCGCCGAGCACGAGCACGAGCGGCTGACCCAGGAAAGCTGGGAGCAATGCAAGTCGCTCGCGCAGCGCTCCGACATCCTGCGCACATTCGACCGCGACGTGTCGCTGATGGGAATCGTCGGCGAGCGACGCGCAACGCGGCTCGTCTTTTTGGCGCTCATCTCGCGGCTCCAAGAGCGGCCCGTGTCGATCATCGTCAAAGGCCCAAGTTCCGGGGGCAAGAATGCCGTTGTGGACGTCGCTGTGCGATTCGTTCCGGCGTCTGCTTGCTACAAATTTTCGACCATGAGCCCGCATCACTTGATCTATTCCGAAGAGGAATTCAAGCATAGAACCATCTATTTCGCCGAGGCGGGGGCGGCCTTCACGACCCGCGGCGACGACCCGCGTGCAGAAGGCGGTGCCAATACGATGGCGCTTTTGCTGCGCACACTTCTGTCAGAGGGCCGCCTGCGCCACGGCACGGTCAGCAAGGATGCAGACGGAAATCAAGTCGGCCGGGTGATCGAAAAGGAAGGCCCGACGAACGCGCTCGTAACGACGACACGGATTCGTGTGGATGCCGAGCTTGAGACCCGCCTCGTGTCCGTTCAGATCGATGACTCCCCCGAACAAACCGCTCGAATTGTCAAGGCGCAGGCGAACGGCCACGACCGGGAGCCGGATCTCACCCGATGGCACGCACACTCCAATTGGCTTGAAAATGGCGAGTGCCGTGTCGAGATCCCATTTTCCAAGGCGCTGGCGGAGTTGATTCCCCCCATAGACGTGCGGATTCGCCGTGACCATCTCACAGTGCGGAGCCTCGTCAAATCTCATGCGCTGCTCCATCGTGCGACACGCAAACTTGACAGCGAAGGCCGGATCCTCGCCACGATCGACGACTACGCAGCTGTGCGCGAGCTGATCGTCGATCTGATTTCCGAGGGCGTTGCGGGCACGGTCCCGCCGCGAATTCGCAAGACGGTTAAGGCGGTCTCGCGGCTCATGGCCGCGAGGGAAGCGCCGCACATCGCGGAGTCGGTCTCAGTACGGGAACTCAGCGAGGCGCTCGGTCTTGACAGGGTCACCGCTTGGCGGCGCGCACGGGATGCCGTGTCACGCGGCTACCTACGCAACCTGGAGGACCACCTGGGTCGTCCGGTGCGGCTCGTGCTCGGGGAGCCGTTCCCGGCTGAGCGGGAGATATTGCCGACCCCAGAGCGGTTGCGCCGTTGCGTCGGTTCGGAGGGGGAGAGCGAGAAACAAACACTTAAAAAGCCGCGGAAGAAGAAGAAGGGCGTCGCCACCCCGAAGCCGAGACCTCGCCGAGGGGATTCCCACCAACCTGTAGGAGATCCCCGATGACCACCAATTTCACCAGACTGCAGCGCCTTACACCGTCTTTCGCGAGAGCCCATCAGACCGAGCGCACGAGAGACGTGTGCCTATTGGTAACCGGGGGCCTGATAAGGGTTAGGCGGCGGCCCCGAAATAGGCAAAATGATCAGGTATTACTTCGGGATTCGCCAAGCTCTCCGGTGGAAAGGAAATTCAGCTCTGAATCAGTGAATTCGGATTGAGCGAGGATCCAGCGCGCCCGATGTGCCAATGATGCTTCGACAAAGAGGTGGAAATTAGTCTGAACGCCCGAAAGAAGAGATCCGCAATCAATGGCGGTAGTAACGCCTTCGGACTCTAAATAGGTCGCGACGAATACTGCAGATGCGCGATCTGAGAACTCAAGTATTGGCTGCATTTCAGAGTCAGTCACGAGCTAAGGGAGTATCTAACCTCTGGGCGCTCAGCCGCACCGAACAGGCTAGCCGTTAGCTCTGCGGGCGGCAGCGCTCGCCGCCAGATTGTAGCATGGAGCGATTGGCTGGGCTGTTTGGTGTCAGATGCAGGGCATTGTCAGGTGGCGTCGCGAGATACGATGATCCGCTCTTCAAGGCGCTCCAGGCGAAATGTGCTTGCCGCGTCAGCGGTCGCCGTGATGCGAACCGTATTCTCGTCGTGGTCTTCCCGCTCTACGAGAACGTCGATGATTAGCTCCTGCCCAGAGTCTACGCGGACACGCTCAGATTGACGGTTTCCGATCAGCGCTTCGAGATCGCGGAAGGGGCGGTTTTTGAGAGCCGCCAAAACCATCGACAGATGCTTGTAGGCCACGTGCCGATTCACCAGCGCCACCTAAAACGTCTGTGCGCTCAGCCGAACCAAACCGCGCTAACCGTTAGCTCTGGGGTCAGGAGCGCTCGCCGCCGAAACGCTAGCACGCGCCCTCCCCACGCCATTCCTCCCGCCTTCGATGTCGCGTCGATGGCCGGACCAGCGCGGTCAAGAAGGCTCAGATTGGCGTCATCCGGCACCTGAATCGCCACCTTACGGATCGGCGTTAACCGGCGGGCAACAGCGTTGACCGATTCCAACCCTGCCACCGAAGTATGTCGCTAGACGACAACCAAGTTCAACTGAACCGAGCTGTCGACGGCCCGGTTCAACGCCTGGTTAGACCCAACTAGCCATTGTTGTTTTCGCCGTCGCGCCGAGGCCAGGGCTTGGGTGGTTCGACTCGTGCCGGTATCGGACGCCCTTTGTCCTTCCGTTCCGGCTCCGGCTCACGACTGGGGGCGGGAGGGACGGGGCGAGTCGGCTCGGGGCGAGTCGGCTCGGGGCGGGGCTGTGGTTTGGGATCACGCTCTTGTCCACTCATGTTGCCTCCGGCGGGAAATAAAACTTGTTGATGGGATGTTCGAGAGAGATTCGCTCGTAGAGTTGGGCGCGAAGCGAGTTGTCAGGGGGTTCGATAGGTTCGCTGTCGGCCGCCCGTGTAACACGGAGTCGAATGTGACGAAGCCATTCACGGTGCTGGGCTCCATACGCCCGATCCTGGGCGATTTCGCTTCGCAGCGAATCAAGTTCAGAGGAAATCGATCGATACTCAGTGGCAGATGACTCGTAAGTTTGAACCGATTCTGACATTTTCAGGAAAGGCTTTGCGACGGCGAGAAGCGCGACAATCGACGCAAGCACCGTCCACAGGACCGAACCCCAGTCGGTTTTCCAAACCGTGAATCCGGCGATCGCAGATCCTGGAGCCATGACCGCCAGTAGGATCTCGTACCACCGCTGGGACCGCTGAGCCCTGGCGAGTTTTTCGACGTAGTACGCCGCGTTGAACCGAGTGTCCCGCAGGAGGTCGTAGACTTCCCAGGCGGGATGATCGTTCGGAGGCGGTGTACTCGCCATGCGATCCAGCCCCTCACGGTCGCTTGCGGTCTAACGTCTGGGTGCCCAGCCGCACCAAACAGCGCTAACCGTAAGCGCTGGGGCAGGAGCGCCTGACACCGGAACGATAGCACACACCCTCCTCGCGCCCCTGCCCCTCGCCTTCCCAACAGCGTTCAAAGCCGCAGGAGCGGGACATCTTGCCCCAGCTTGAAAAAGGTTGACCGCGGCGCCCGGCTAAGCGCACACTGGGTAGCGTGGGTGGACCACGTCAATCTTCCCCTGGTTCCTGTCGGCGGTTCGGGGAATGGATTTAGGAGAAACACAATGAGCCGCGTTAGCGTTGTTCTGCTTTTCGCCCTTGCCATCGCTGGCATCTCGGTAGGAAACGCTCGGGTGACGCATGCGTCGGTCCCTGCCGATACGCTCTACGGGGGAGGTTGGTACAAAATCTACACGATCGACCAGAATGATTGGTCGATTACACCGCTCGCGCCCCAGCCCGGATTCGTTTTCTACGGCCTGGCTTTCGACTCCGAAGGGAGGCTATTCGCTACCGGGGTGAATGATTTCTTTTTTCCTCGCCTGCTGATGGAACTCGATCCACAGACGGGCGAGGTCGTGGACGTCATCGGACCCGTGACGGATGTTTCCGGCTCTAACGTGTCTATCGGTGCATTGTCGGTGCGGCCAGAGACGGATGAGCTCTACGGGTTGTCGATAGAGTCTCATCCGAATCGTTCACAAATTTGGACGATCGACAAGTCCACAGCGAAAGCCACCCTGGTCGCCTCCGAAGTGCCCGCCGGGTGCGCCAGTGGCTATTGCAGTGACGGTACCGGATTTGCCTTTGCTCCCGACGGCGTGCTTTACCACACATACCACTCTTCGTCTGATGATCGTTGGCTGATGATCCTCGATCCCGACAGCGGGGAGGATCTCGGGGAGATCCCCGCGCCGGGTAACTTAATAGATTCGAACTGCATCGCAGTCAGAAGCGACGGAGTCATCTTCTCGTATTTTGTTTTTCAGCGTCCGAGGGTCCGGCCGGGTCCGCCCCCCGACCCCCGGTACTTTTACTTCTTTACGAAGCTTAATCCGCTGACAGGAGCCTGGACATCGACCGAGGTCCAGGGGGGGATTTGCGCTCTCGCGTTCTCCCCCCTTGTCGTCGAATCGGTCGACATCGACATCAAGCCCGGCGGCGACCCCAACTCGATCAACCCGTCCCTCAAAGGACACCTCCCGGTGGCCATCCTCGGTTCGGATGCCTTCGACGTTGCGGACGTGGACGAGACGACACTCGCCTTCGGGCCCGGCGGGGCGTCGGTTGCCCACCGGAACGGGCCGCACTTCGAGGACGTCAACGGCGATGGATTCACCGATTTATTGGCGCACTACCGAGTTGGGGAGACCGGGATCGCATCT
>SDBV01000921.1_pt1 | contig 43021 bp, 38 predicted proteins | sample 2277081 | NCBI WGS metagenome assembly SDBV01 (sample SAMN10402039, study PRJNA504765) | marine sediment metagenome | isolation source: marine sediment core GS10_PC15, 223 cmbsf | place: Arctic Ocean: Southern Knipovich Ridge | collected 2010
TTACTAATCATGAAATAACACGCAATAATGTGTATCAGATTGTTGATATATCTTATAAATCTGCTTTCGAAAATAATTTAAAGGGAAAAGTCTCTAAACTTTATAAACAGCTTTCAGCTCAAATTTGCAGATTCCTTGAAATTTAGACATATTGAGAATTGCTGATTCTTCAGCGTTTTTTAAAGCCATTTTTTTCATATCTTCACTAATTTCAAGGCATATAAGTTCTGTATTTTCTGTTTTTTTAAGCCATTCCAGCCCGAGCAGAACCAGCAATTACGTTAAATCTTAATCATCATCATAATCTTGATCCCAATCGCTATTATCATTATCAAATAGAACACCAAGCATAATTGTAAATTCAAAATTCTTTAGGGGATATGGTTCAAAATTTGTTGCAGGAGGAATATCATTATAAAAGATGTAGGTAAGTTGTCCTCCGAGGATAATATTATCAAACTTAACATTTAAACCACCGCCTAGCTGTGCAAATAGAGAGAGCATCATTTCATCGGCATAAAGATCTCTGTCATACCCTTCACTTCTGTAATTAGTAATATCAACACTGCCGGCACACCCAATTCCTGCTGCTATGAAAGGATCTAAATGAGGCTTGTCTAAAATATGAAATCTGAAATCAAATGATCCCATCCAGTCAAAATGCCATATGTTATCTATGCCTGGAAGGTCGGAATCAAGTTTGTTAAATTTAACCATATTAGTCATTCCAAAGCCGAATCTGTTCATTGTTACTTCCCAGAAAAAACCCGGGAATATATCAAGGTGTTTATCATATTCTTCTATTATGTCTTCTGTTGAAGGTTTACTTGTAAAACCTATTCCTGCTACTCCGCCTAATCTGAAATCATTTGGATATATATTCAAAGCGGATATTAGTAATACGATAATAATTAAAACATGAGTTTTCTTCATAATCTTACTCCTCTTATAAAATGCTTTATATTAGATTAAACACAATTATGAGAGAAAACTGTTACCTGTATTTTTAATTATTATCATTTATCTTGACATTTAGGTTTGTATGCCTGATATTTTTATATATAGAAAAGAAATATTTATTTTTAAAAAGTATATTGATGTGTGTTTTTTAATTTATCTGATTAATCCATCTTATATATATTCAATATTATTTAAAATTTAAAAAAAGAATATAAAATAGTATTAAATAGGGAATAGTTGTGGCAATACTGCTATTGATTAAAAAAAATAAAGAATTTCTTATAATTGGGTTTACAATTATTATATTGGTAATTGCAGGTATAAGCCTTTATAATACTGCTCTTTTTTTTAATCTTACAGATGTATATAAAACAATAACCGGGTTTTGCATATTTTTATTTGCCTGGAATTCAAAGAAAAATACTACGGATATTATTGTTCAATTCGGGATTACATTTTTATTTTTATCTATTTTATCTTTATTACAGTTATTTATAAATTTTGATATTATAATTTTACAATTTTTACGTCCTGAAATGATTGAGGATACGGGGCGTTTTCTTATAGTTCTCAATTTATTTCTAATATCTGTATTATTTAAAAGCAGGGCAGCTTTAAAAATTTTAATCGGAATTAATAGTATATTGCTTTTGAATATATATTTTATTCCTGAAATTACAGGATTATTTAGTATATTCTACTTGAAAATAGTGCTAATTTGTTTTTCTACAGTATTTTTAATTAGAAAAAAAATATTCAATTTAAAATTATTAATACCTGCAATTGCACTTCTTTGTATTTCTGAATTAGCCTATTTTTTAAAATTATTTAGTCTATTTAAAAATATTTCATATATTTGCAGTATTCTCTGATTTTATATTGTTTATAAAGCGATTACTAAATCTGTATTTGAGCGATTTGACAATGAGGACTATATTTTCCGTGAAACCAGGGAGCTGACAAACCTTGGAACCTGGGAATATAATCTATTGGAAAATAAGCTTGAATTATCACAGGAAGTATATTTAATCTCCGGGCTTTATAATGAAAAACTTGAATTGGATACAAATTTATATCGGAATTTAATTATTCCGGAAGACAGAGATAAATTTAGTAAATATATAATAAACTTTTTATCTAAGGAAATATCTAATTTTACTCAAGAATATACAATTATACATGCTAAAGACCAGACGGAAAGAGTACATCAAATTAAAGCAAAATTATTAAAAGGCAAGCCAGACAGACTGATTGGAGTAATCCAGGATGTTTCAGAGTGGAAGAAAATAGAAGAAAATCTTTTAGACAATGTTACAAAATTCACACTTTTATTTAATCAGGTGCTCGATGGATATGTTTTTCATAAGATCATATATAATGAAGAAGATGAGAAAATCTCTTATTGTTTTACAGATGTAAATCCGGCATTTGAGAAAATTACCGGAATTAAAAAAAAAGATGTTATCGGCAAAAATATTAGTGAGCTTGCCGGCAGTATAGGTGGTAAATGGAGAGTTGCATATAATGAAGTGATGCAGAAAAATAAAACAGTCCAGATAGAAGAGTATTTTCCGGAAATTAGAAAATACCTTGCAATTACAGCATACTCATTTCAAAAAGGATATTTTGTAACAATAATTTCTGATATAACAGAAAAAATCGTATTGTTGCATAAATTAAAGGAGAGTGAGGCAAGATTCCGTAATATCATCGAAAGTGCAGAAGCCGGGTATTTTAGAATTGGTATGGACGGATGTTTTAAAAATGTTAATGAAAGCTGGTTAAGGATGCATGGATATACATTTAAAGACGAAGTAATTGGCAAACATTTTGTTATAAGCCAGGCAACAGAAAACACCGAAAAGGCAAAGGAAAATGTTCAGAAAATATTAAAAGGAGAGGCAATAATTTCCGGAGTATTTGCAAGGCGCTGTAAGAATGGTGAAATTGGTTATCATACTTTTTCTGCAAATTCTGTTATAGATAATGGACAGATAACCGGACTGGAAGGTTTTATAATCGATGTAACAGAACAGAAAAAAGCAGAAGAGGAACATACACAGTTACTGGAACAGTTCCATCAATCTGAAAAAATGAGTGCAATCGGACAACTTGCCTCCGGGATTGCCCATGATTTTAATAATCAGCTTACAGGTATTATGGGATACTCAGACTTAATAAGGAGCAGAGTAAAACATGATGAAAAACTTTCCAAATATACAAATAATATGATTAAATCCTTAAAACGCGCTTCAGATCTTGTTAGTAAACTTCTTGCTTTTTCGTATAAGGGAGAGCTTAAATCAGTTATTCTTGATATTCACAGTATAATAAATGAAGTTATTGTGCTTTTAAAGCACAGTATCAACAAGAGGATAAAGATAATAAAAAAACTGTATGATAATGATCTGGCAAGCCGGGGAGTTGCTTCGCAAATTCAGAATGCAATACTTAATATTGCAATAAATGCCCGGGATGCTATGCCGGATGGAGGCGAGCTTACTTTTGCTACTGATATTGTAAATCTGGATACTGAAGATCTTATTAAGAATGCATTTTTATGCGAGCCTGGTGATTATGTTCATATTTTAATTTCTGATACAGGCAGTGGAATGGATAAAGATACAATTAAACGTATATTTGAGCCCTTTTTTACTACAAAAAAACGGGGAAGAGGGACAGGTATGGGACTTGCTGCTGTATATACTACAATTAAAAACCATGGTGGTTCTATTTCAGTTAATAGTGAAATAGAATGTGGAACTGTTTTTAATATATTTTTACCATTAAAAATAAGTAAAGTGAAGGAAGAAGAAACATTTTTTCAAGAAATAACAAAAAAGCAAGATTCCACAATTTTATTTATTGATGATGATGATGCTATATGTGATATAGCTATGGATGCATTGCAGGATATCGGGTTTAACGTTATACTTAGCAGGAGTGGTGAAGACGCAGTAAAGCTCTATAAAGAAATGTGGAATAAAATTAACCTTGTTATTATTGATGTGATTATGCCAGGGATAAATGGTTATGAAACATTCAATTTACTGCATAATATAAATCCGGATATTAAAGCTCTGCTGTCTTCCGGTTATAAAATAAATAAAGAGGCTAAAAAGATTATCGAGAAAGGTATGGTTGGATTTGTTCAAAAGCCATATACCTTTAACGAAATAAAAGCCATTGTTATGAATTCACTATAAGATCTAAAAGTTAATTGCACCTTAAAATAGAAGAATATACGACAATTTTAAATTTGATACGGATTTACAAGATTAACGAGGATTAAATAAAAATTCTTATACTATTATAAAAAAATTATCAATTTTCTTTAACATCGCAAATAGCTTTTAAAAGAAATTTCTTAAATTTTAATTGTTTTTGTGGTACACTTTTAATATAGATAAAAGGAGCTTTTATGAAAATATATAAGAATATATGTATTTTATCGATTATATTAGTTTTATTTATATCATGTGTCAGCGGTTTTCCTGCACCGGATTCGGTAGAAGATACCCTTCTTATAGTATTAACAGAAACTAATGTTGTGGGCGAAATTGACGAAGTTTTAACTTATTTTGAAATATTAACAGATAAATCAAAAAAAACAATTTATATTACTCCCAATAAACAGATATGTATTACTACAAACCTTCCAGCGGGTGAATATCTTAATTTAACAATTATTGAAAAAGATTATGTATCGGATATTTTTGAAAGAGATGGGGAAATTCTGGATGAGCTAAAATCCATTGAAGTGCCTTTTATTCTTAAACCCGGTTATATTACATTTTTTCCGATTAAATTCATTTATAATGTTCAGTCAACAGGAGAATCAGACTTGCAGTATTATTGGGACATAGAACTTGTTACAGAACTTGATAAATATGAAGCTTTGAACCTGCTAAAAGAAGAAGAAGGTTTTTACGAATGGCAGAATGATTTTGGACTGTAAATATAGTATATTTTTAAAGAATCTGCCCGGTAAATAATTTACCGGGTTTTTTTGTCTGTGTATCCATTATTGACAGAGGATAAGTAAAAAGAATATAGTGAATTCCTTTTTAAATATTTTTAAAATAGATTTATAATCATCGGAGGAAGTATAATGAAGCAAATAAAAGAGCATAATCCAGTAGAAAGACAAATAAAATCAGATATAATCTTAAAAAATACTGTAAGAAAACAACTTCAAAAAGACATTTCATTTGTAATGAAATGTGCAGCAAAGGTTAAAAGTACAAACAATAACAGAATTAAAAAACGCTGTATTGATAGTATTAAAAGATATTCTAAAAAAATACAAGTAAATAAGGCTTCTGTTTTAAATATGATAGAAGATCTTGATAAAAGAATTGACGAAGAAATGAAAATATCTAAAACAGAAGTATCTCAGTTACAGGGACTCTTTCAAAAAGAATATGATGAAATGGTAGATGAGTTGCTTTTAACGTTAAAAGTTGAAAAAGGCGAATTAACGGACGAAGAAAAAAGTAAAATCTCCGGAATTTCCATAGAAGAGTTTGCATCGAGTATTGATGATAAAGATAAACCAAAAGCGCTCCTTTCTAAAGAATTTCTTCTGGCAAAAGCAAGAAAGCGTTTTATTAGTGAAGCAAAAGACGTAAAAGATGTTGAAAAAGAACTTGCTTCTGAAGAAAAAGACAAAGTTCTTTTTCAAAATGAATTAAAGAGAATGATTATAGAAAAAGAAATATTGGGTTCAAAATAATTTATTAAAAACGAATATAAATGGATAATAGCGATTCAGAAAAAATAATTCAGGAAAATCAGCATAGTCAGTACAATGATCAAGGCAAAAAAACATTAAATAAAGAAAACAAACTGGTGAAATGGATAAAGAAAATACTTATTTTTTTTGGTGTTATTTTTCTACTTAATGTTTTGCTTGGAATAGTTTTTCTTACAGGAAGAGGACCACTTGTTAAAGGATTGGACAACCTTGGCCTGACAAGAACGATAATTAGAAATGGTTCGCCAGAATCTGTAATCGTTATGATACCATTAAATGGTATCATCGGCGCATCAAAAAATGAAAATAACAATTTCCTTTCCAAACTAGAACTGCTTGAATATGAAGAAGCATTAAAAGCTGTAATAGTAATAATAGATTCACCGGGTGGAAGTGCAACAGCCAGTGATATTATGTATAACCGCTTAAAGAATTTAAATATTCCAAAAATTGCATTATTAGGTAATATTGCTGCTTCCGGTGGCTACTATGTTGCAGTAGGATGTGATAATATTATAGCTCACCCTACAACTCTTACAGGTTCCATAGGCGTAATCATCCAGTTTCCGCAGGTTTCCATACTTCTGGAAAATATCGGTATAGAGATGTTAACTGTAAAAAGCGGTCCTTATAAAGATATGTTAAGTCCATATAGAAGCCCGGACCGTAATGAACTTGCATTGCTTCAGGCTGTCGTAGATGAGATATTTTTCCGGTTTATAGAATCTGTATCTGTAGGCAGAGGTATGGACATTAGTGAGGTTCAAAATATTGCAGATGGGAGAGTCTTTTCTGCCATAACTGCACTTGAGTATGGATTAATAGATGCAATCGGATATCGGGAAGATGCAATTAAAACAGCAGAGGAACTTGCAGGAGTATCAAATAGCCTTGTTGTTATGTACAATCAAAAGAAAACATTTTTTGATATGATAGGTGTAATACAGCAGGAGAATATAAATCCTCTTTCGAATTTTAATGACCTACTTGATGTAAAAGGCCCTTTATTTTTATTTACTTATTAAGGAAAACTCAGGTTAAAGCTCAATTCCATGTTTTGTAATATTTAAAAGTGGTAGTAAATAATATTTATTATTTACCAGAATTATGGATTTTAATAAATCCAGTTCTATAGTAATAAAATTAACCTCATTACTATTTATTTTAAATTGATCTTTTATATGTAATTCATGAAAAAAAATTGCTGGTAGGATTTTTTTATTGTCTGTAATTAGTTCTATTTCGACAATATTAAAGGAAATTGTATAATTTTCTTCTGCATTTAATTCTATATTGCCTATAAAATCCTTGGAGTTTTCCACAGGTAGTAGGTCGATTATCTGTTTTTCAGAATTGACAGAATAATGGCTTAAAGTATTCTCTGAAATTACTTTTATAGACGAAATTGTTATGGATCCATTAATATTTTGTTGATCAGAATTTTGAGATATGGAATTAGAGAAATAAATTATCAAAATACCTTTGCTACTGGAAAAAGTATTACATGCACTTAATAAAATTAGTGAAAAAAAGAGTAATATCCAGATTTTTGATAATTGTTTAAAATATAGCATACTGATATATATATAATTATATTAAAAATTGAACAACTAAATAATTATTTTATACTTCTGTTTTTAGTGAAAAAGCTGGGCAATGTCCATTTTATCCTTTTCTATTGCTATTTGAAGTGCTGTTTGCCCGGTTGTGTTTTTTAAAGTAATATCGGCACCTTTTTCTAATAATAGCTTTACTGTTTCATAATGGCCTTCGTATGCAGCTATCATAAGAGGTGTCCATCCGGAGAATTCCATTGCATTTATATCTGCGCCATTTTCTATAAGGATTTCTGCAATATTTACCAGCCCATTTTTTGAGGCAACCATCAATGGGGTCCAGAAATGAAAACCTCTTGAATCTATATCTGCTCCATTAATTATAAGCAGTTCGATAATATCCGGCCTATCATTCCAAACTGCAAGCGAAAGAGGCTGCCCGGCTTGATTGGAATCACTCTGTAATGTTAATTCTGCACCATATTCTATTAGAATTTCAACTATTTCTTTATGGCCGAATTCAATAGCTTTTAATACTGCATTGATTCCGGAGCTATTCTTATAATTTATATTTGCTCCCGCATCAAGAATATCTATGACTATTTTATTATTTCCATAGGATACGGCAATATTAAGAATTGATTCTTGCCCAATTTCATTGCTGTTTACATCAAATCCGGAATTAATAATGTTTTTAACAGTCTGAAGATCATCCTTATATATTGCAAAAACAAGCAAATCTCTTTCTGAAGACAATTCTAAGCCGCTTGAAATGAGTATTTCTATACTTTCCAATTGATTATTAGCAATAGCATAATCTAATGCTGTTTTACCTTCTATATCTTTTATATGAATATCAGCACCTTTTTTTATTAGCAAGGAAATAGTTTCAACTCTTCCTGCTATTGTTGCATTTATTAATGCTGTATTCATATTATTGTCTATCGCATTTATATCTGCTCCGGAATCTATAAGGAGAGTTACAATATTTATCTGTTCTGTTCTGCTTGCACTCATTAATGCTGTTTCTCCATGAAGATTTGTATCATCTAATAAAGCACCATTATTAATAAGTGTCTCAACAATTTGATGATGCCCTGAACCGGAAGCGAGTATGAGTGCAGTTTCTCCTATAACACTTTTTGCATTAATGTTTGCATTATTTGAGATAAGCATATCCAGGATATCTTTTTGTCCGCAGTCTGCAGCCCAGATTATTGGTGTCCTTCCAAATGTTGAGTCTATTTGTTCAATATCCATTCCTCCATAAAGCAGTAACGCGGCTATTTCTGCTTTTCCACTACATATTGCAAAGTGAAGAACATCCGGATGAAAAAAGTATCTTTCCTCTATTTTTGCATCATTTGACATTAGTAACTTAACTATATTCAATAAAAGAATATCATCCTGAAGAATAATAAATCCGTTTTTATCTTCCAGATTTAGTGCAATACATAACGCAGTTCTGTTTTTATTGTCAGTTTTATGAATATCCGCACCATTATCAATTAAATATTCAATTATATTGAATGAAATATTATTATAAGAATAATTTATAACTGCCAGGATTAGTGGTGTATATCCGGATTCATTTTGATAATTAATATCTGCGTCAGAATCTATAAGTTCTTTTATTGTGTTTAAATCACCTTTTTCTACTGCAGCAAGTAATTCTATAGACGCAGAATCAGAACAATTTACAATAATAGAGAAGCATAGAAATATGAACAATAGTCTTATTATATTCATTATTTAGATGTAAGGTTGTATACACCGTCCCATGATCCACGTGGAGGAGTTTGAATATTTTTTTTACACCTTCCTATATATAGTTTTGTAGGACCGTCATCCGGTGATAATTTAATAATCTTTTCAAAGCCTTCCAGCGCGCCTTTCCATTCCTTGTTTTCAAACAAATCGAGACTATTATGGAAAATAGATATGATTTCTTTTGTCTTATCATCTGTAAGATTTATTTCGTCAATCAGTTCATATAATCTAACTGGTTCTTTTATTCCTACTACCCGTACTCTGTCCAGTTTTCTTGTGGCAAAATCTGCTCCGCCTTCCTTGAAGGTTTGTTCACTTGCAAGTACCCATGTTCCATACTGTTTATTTACACCTTCGAGTCTTGCTGCAAGGTTTACAGCATTGCCCATTATTGTATAGTCCATTTTCTTAGTTGTACCCATATTACCTACTACCATATTACCAGTGTTAACTCCGATCCTTGTAAATAATGGTGCAGGGCTTACCTTACTTTCTAAAAAGTGTTTATTTAATAATGCTTCCATTTTCTTCATGCGTACTGCAGAAAGGCAGGCTCTCCTGGCATGGTCCTCAAAATGAACAGGCGCACCGAAGAAAGAGATAATTGCATCACCTTCATATTTATCTATAGTACCGCGCTGATCCATTATTATATTACTCATTTCTGTTAAATAATGATTTAAAAGTTTTACAAGGTCCGGAGCTGAAAGTACTTCCGAAATACTGGAAAAACCTCTAATGTCTGTAAAGATCGCAGAAAGATATTTCTCTTCTCCTCCAAGTTCGAGTTTGTCCGGATCTGTAATAAGTTCATTTATAACATCTGCAGATAGATAGTGGGAAAATGCATTTTTAATATAGCTTTTTTCTTTTTCCAATTGTAAAAACTTAAAAAGGCTAAAGCTTATAAATGTGAAGAATATAGATAGCATCGGTGTTAAAGGTTTAATAAATAGACCTGTAAAAATAAATGTGAGCATAGCGCCGGCTAAAAACAATATCATAAAACTTCCGCCAATTATTACTGAAGGGAGTGGATTTAAGTTTTTGATAATAAGTGTTATTACAACAGATAGTAAAAGTCCGAATACAGCAGAATACCACCAGGGTATTTCATCTAAAAACTGTCCGGAAAGAATTGTATTTGCAAATGAAGCATGTACACCCACATTCATGTATTCTTCTTCAAATGGGTTTACACCAATATCAAATGTGGATGTTCCAATCCATCCTATAAAACAAATTGAACCAGGAAGCGCTTCTGCTAAAATATTTCTGGAAATCATCAAGTTTTTATATAAATCTCTTGCATACTCAAAAAAAGGAGGTGCTTCTTCTATTAACTCTATAAACCTCGTTTTTTGTTCTTCTGATATTTCCGGAGACTGAATTGAATCCTTAAAGTAGTTTAGCAGGTCTGCTTCGGTATTTCCATTTAAAAGAAGTCCTACTTGATCAAAAAAGTATCCTCTGACCTCACTATATTGGAAATCAATAAGGTTCCCCGGATCTGCACCTGCGAGGACTTCTGATTGAATATCGAGCGCATAATCATAACTTTCAAATAATGATGTATCACTGGAAAAAAAATATAAATAATTATCCTCTTCCATGTCTCTTAATAATTTAATTAATTTTTCTTCCAGATCTTTATTATAAACAAGTTCATAAAATGTGAGCTGCCGGAAACTGTCTTCAAATAAGTTTTTAGGCCAGTTTATAATTAATCTTTTGTCTTCGGATAATGGTATTGTAATGTCTTTTATTTCTTTTTCACCTGTCCTGCCAACAGGCACTTCTGCGTCTTTTAATATGATTTTATCTTCGTATAGTGTAACTTCAGGATTTCCAAACCAGTCTAATAACGGTGAAAAAGCGAGCTGGGGGAAATATTTTCCGCTAAACTCAAATAATAAATCAATTTTTCTTAATACCCCGTCACTGTCTACAGTTATTAATGGAAAACCTGCTCCTCCGGAGTTACTTATTAGCTGGGTTATGGAAGGTCGTATATCTACAGCAGACGGATGTGAATCGGTCTGAACATCAATATTTTGTACAGGTATCCTTTCCAGAGTAAGGACTTTTAGTTCTTCGGGGATTTTTGTTTCTAATTGTTCTGCTATATTTACTGTAAAAAAGGCTTTTTCAAAATATCTGGCAGCAGCTCCAAAGTAATCATCATTGTTCTTAATAATACTGTCAATTACAATTTCCGAAAGTTGAGGTATAAATTCAACTGCATCATTTAATGTGATAGTTCCTGACACAATTGCTTCTATAAGGTCTGTTGTATGTTTTTCTATAATATTAGTTGTTTCTTCAGTGGATGTATTAACACCCGGCGGGCTGTTTTCTGTATACTCAATATCAAATACTACATATTCCGCTTTAAATTCTTTCATTAAAATAAGGCCGTCCGCTAAAATATCGCGAGGCCATGGGTATATTCCAAGGTTTTCTATTGCAGTATCGTCTATATTTAAAAGCAGGATGGATTCATGCTCAGGCACAGCTGGTTTTATAAGTAGGAATAGATCGAATATTTTATTCTCTATCATCGTATAAAAATCTACGAAATTTAATGAACTAAAAATAATAGCTACGATTATAGGGATTAAAAGGCCTGTAATTCCAATATTTTTTTTCATATCTGAACTCCTGACTTTTTTAAAATATTTACTTGGTAATTATTATATAGTGTGATATATTTTTATACAACTTAAAGTAAAAAAAAATAGGAGAAGGACGTGAATAAATTTAATAGCAAAACAGTTTTTATTATATTGAGCTGTGTTTTTATTGTTCTTTTATCCGGAAATGTATTTGCTCAATCGAACGACATTGTAGATGAATTGCTTCTGGAAGAAGAGGCAACTTTCGGAAAGACCGTATATCTTGTACTGGTTGCTTCAAGTATTATTGCAGATGAGTCCAGCATAGACAATGCTGTTACTGCATTACAGGAACAGGAATGGAAAATCGAGACAAGAGGAAAAAATGAGCCGATTAAACTGGGTGAATTATCACTTGTGTTAATGAAGTCTTTAGAAATAAATGGTGGACTAATGTATAAAATCACTTCAAACGCGCGTTATGCGTGCCGTGAACTTTCATATCTTGGCCTTGTAATTGGAAATAGTAGTCCTTATCGCACACTTTCCGGAGAAGAAGCACTTATGTTTATCAGCCGCGTTATTGATTGGAAGCAGAACCAGAGCTAAAACAATAAAAACAACCGGACATTAAATATTAAAAAAGGAAGGAATGTTTTGAAAAATAATAAAATAAAGCTAATTCTACTTATTGTTGTATTTACTTTAAATTTTACCAATGTGTTCAGTATAGATTTTGGCGGAACATTGGATAATAAATTCTCACTTAACTGGGAGGACGATCTGACTGTAGGAGATAAAATCAAAGTATCGTTGTGGTTCTCTTCTCAATTTAATGAAAATCTTAATTTTTTTACTAAAGGAAATTATACTTTTTCAATAGATGATACAGTTACAAATCATACCGGAGATCTTGACAGGCTATACTTAGAAGGAGAATATCCATTGCCTAATTTCGGTTCTTCATTGTTAAAGTTTTCTGTAGGACGATTTCAGTTCTCTGATTTTACCAATAACGTTATTAATCATAAATTAGACGGCCTTAGCTTTGGCCTTGAATTTCCAATTATGAAGTTTACTTTATCGGCAGGATATTCAGGTTTATTATTGGACCACAGTAATAATATTTCTATGACAAAAAGTGATGATGCAGATAAAGCTGACGATGATCCAATTTTGGGCTCTACAAGAAGAGTGATTGAAGGCGCTGAGTTTTATTTTCCACAACTTTTTTTAAAGCAGAACCTTAATCTCTCTTTCTGGTTCCAGCAGGACTTAAGAGATGATAATCTTTTATCTGCCGGAGATCCAGATGAAGAGTCAAATATCGGCGGTATAATGAATACTCAATACATGGGAGCAGGGATTTCCGGAGGTTTTGCAGCTAAATTTTACTATGATGGATTCTTTTTTCTGGGCACCGGTAAAACTCTTTCATATATAGATGGTGAATATGAAGAAGCAACAATGCTTTCATTTCTTGCCGGAGGCGGTTTAAGAATTTATCTTAAAGAAGCACTATTTTCATATATAAATGTTAAACTGGTTTATTCGAGTGGTGATTCCGACAGTGATACTTATTTTAAAGAGGGCAATACAAGGGGAAATGCAACAATTTTTGTCCCTATTTCAAGAACATCTTCTGGTTTAATTTTTTCTCCGCAACTGGGAAATATTTTATATGTTAAAGCCGGTTATTCTATAAAACCATTTAGTAAAACTGATTCTACTATAATGGAGAATTTACAGACTGCTTTAAATGGTACTGCGTTTTTCAGATCTTCAACAGGACAAATCTCAGAATCCGGTCTTAATACCGGTAATAATAGTCTTTACCTTGGAACTGAGATTGATTTTATAGTTAATTTCAGGCCTTTTTCAGATCTTGGTGCTTCTGTATCAGTAGGCTTATTTTATCCTTCAAGTGATACTAATGGAGCATTGGCAGATAGTGAAAATCAGACACTTGTAAAAATTGATCTTTCATATAGTTTTTAATAAATATATTAGTTTGTTTATTTGATATAAATATAAGAATATTTGTTTTAGGAGGAAATATGAAAAGATATCTAATTATTTTTTGTATTTTATTAAGTATTATTGGTCCTGCATTTTCTGATGTATCTGCTTTAGTAAAATCAGTTTCGGGTAAAGTGGAGATTAAAGTGCCAGGCGGGAACTGGACTTCTGTAAGCACCGGTATGAATTTAAGCACGGGAACAATTATTTCTACAGGATTTAATGCATCTGTTGTTTTAGAGGTTAATAATGCAACCGTTAATGTAAAACAGCTTACAAGAATGGAACTTTCGGAAATTCTTGAAACTCAGGGTAGTGCAACGACAAACCTCTTTTTAAATTTTGGTAAAGTAGAAGCAAACATAGTGCCTACAGAGAATATAGAGCATAATTTTACATTAAAGAGTCCTATTTCTACTGCTGCTGTTAGGGGAACAAAAGTAGTTTTTGATCCCGTAGAAACTGAAGTTGTAGATGGAGGAGATGTGGAAGTATCAAATCCTTTAGGCCAGACGAGAACTATTGGCCCTGGAGAAAGTATGACGGTATCAGGAAATAGCATGCCGGATTCATCAGAAGATTCTAATATAGATTCGTGTATTGTAAATCCAAACACAGACCCTACAGATGATGGTACAGGTGATAATGATATACGAGATCCAGATCCTATGTCTACTGTAACTATAAATATAGAATGGCCGTAATAAAAAATAATGTATTATGAATAAAAATTTATTTTTTTACATTCTAATATTTTTGGGTTTTGTTGTCCTTCTTTTTAATAGCTGTGATCAGCCTATAGATGAGTCTAATAATGCAACTTCGATTGTTAGTATTAACCTGGGCATAGCTTCCGGTGATAGTATAAAGGCTTTTGCTCCGCCTAATGATTCTATTCTTGAGTCTATAGAATTACGGGCGAGCGGCTCCGATATGGGTATAATAACAGAATCTTATGCTCCGGATGTATCGAGTATAATAGTAGAAGTTCCATCAGGTAATAACAGAACATTCGAATTAACTTTCCATTTATTACCGGACTCTCCTTCTGCAGTATTAACATGGCAGGGTTCCGCATCTGCAGATCTTCAGCCGAATGAAATTGTAAGTGTTAGCATGAGTATGTCTGTAGCACAGACAAAGCTTTTAATACCGGATCAGTTAAATCAAAGTATAGTTATGATAAATGATATATCAGGAAGCTACTGGAAAAGGCGCGATGAAGATGATTTAAATCTTGTAGATACACTTGGAATGGATATTGGTGAATTTAGGCCTTCAGATATAGATATTGATTCTGCAGGAGACATATACTTTGCAAATTTTTCATCTGGACAGAATGCTTTAGTGATTAGATTGAATGATATAGATGATAATGTACCGGAAATCGCAATGTCTATTGATGCTTTGTCTATAGCAATTGACAGGGTAAATAATTACTTATACTGCGCAACTGCAAACGAGTTGTATAGAAAAGAACTTTCCGATCCTTCAAATTATCCCTGGTCAGTTACTTTATCTGATATTATAGATGATGATATTTCAGGTATTGCTGTAATGGAAAATGGCGATGTTCTTTTAAGTGCAAGCCGTTATGACTCGGGGGAGTTATACCAGGTAAGGATTTCAGGCTCGCAGGCAACTCTTTCTGTTGAATTAATTAGTTCGTATGTTACTTCTTTATACTCAATTGCTGGAACAGATGCAGCCAGTGATGTTATTATAAAAGATTCTTTTATTTATCTTAGTTATGATTATCAGGGCGGATTTAACGGCCCGCTAAAAACAATTGTACAGTTACCTTTAGTAGATAATATTGGTACTCTTTCGGGTATTGATGAAGTTACCTTCGGTTATTATATTTATCCTCCTAATAAGTTTGCTGAGCTGAACGGACCTGTCGGATTTATAAAGGGCATATACGAAGGTATCAGTTTTATTGATGAGTCATCTGCTTTAGATGATTATGACAGGCTTGTGTTTATAGATAATATTAACACAACTACATGGGGATTATTCGGTTCAACTGGTCCAAGTGTTAATCAATTCAGGTTTTTTAATGCATATTGATTATTCTAACATTGATTAAATTGTATAGTTAAACTATGTTATTTTATAAGAAGTAAAACTAGCATACATTCCTATGCTTATATAAAATCCTGCTAATTATGGTTCTGCTTTGTTAGTGAGGTATATATTTTCCGCCTGAATACGTTAATAATCATATTTATTTGAACACCGTAAATTACTAATACTTTTTTTTGCTTGCCCAATAAGTTCTAATGAAATAAACTGGTTCTTAGAGAAAATATGGATACTATACTTGTATATACTCAATCACTTAATTATTTATTTATAAGTAAAGAGGTAGACGGCAAAGATATAATACCTGTTAATTCACTGCATGACCTTGCAGTAAAGATTACAGAAGAGGATGATCTTTTTTGTGTTATACTCCAGCTAGATAATCTACAGGAAGATGCGGATTTTTTAATATCAATAAAAAAGTGTTTTCCTATTCTTCCTGTAATCGTACTTTGTACTGAAGTAAAAGCAGACAATATTACAGAACCGGATTTTTCTTTAATTAAATTTAATGGAGATAAAGAAGAAGTAAAGAACAGGCTTAAAACCTCTATTTCAAATATAAAAGTAAGTAATAAAAGAGAAAACAGGCGTTTTAAATGGCCTTTAAAGGGCTATTTAAGTTTTGACAAAAAAAACTGGGATAAGTATTTTATTAAATCTATTAGTTCCAGCGGTGCTTTTTTAGAATGTAGGACTGCAATCCCTGATCCTGGTACAAAAGCAATTTTAAGAATAATTTTTAAGAATTTTAAAATGTATACAAACTGTGAAATACTCGATCCGAGAATGGCTTCCAGCAACCTTCCTGACGGATTCGGTGTAGAGTTTACAAAGTTTTCCAAACCTTCGAGGAAGATTATTAATAATATAATAGATGATGCTCTTGTGAAAGTGTTAATAGATCCGGATTCGGAGCCGGATATACCTTCCATCGGAAATGTAGAACTTCATATAGATAATTTTGAGCTTTTATAAATAAATGTATTATAAACGAATAAATTAGTATTTTCTCAAATAAAAAAGCCGGAATGATTACCGGCTTTAGGCGCATGGGAGGAAGAGTTCTAATCAAAATAGTTTTCCTGCCCAGGCCGCAATTTATAAAAAATTGTTCTTTCTATCCAAGTGAAATTTAAACATATTGTGAGATTGTTGTCAAGCAAATTTAAAAATAAATATTATTCTTCCTGCAAAATATCATCATAAAATTTAATATACTTGTCCCTCGCTTCACTTGCAAGAAACTTCATAGCCGAGCGAGGATGAAGGTTTAGCTGACCTGTAAGCATATACGGGATTTGATAGCCCCAGTTAAGTTCACTTTTTAAAGGCAGTACTGTTTCCTGCAGGCATTTTATTATCGGCCTTAAATGAAATTTTGGATTATGAAGGAATCCTAATAGTAGTTCTATAGGACAATTGCCTGCGCCCCTGCCCATTCCATCAATAGTTGCATCCAGGAAATTTACACCATTTATTATTGCTGTAATAGTATTGGCATATGCAAGCTGCTGATTATTATGGGCATGAATTCCAACTTCCTTGCCATGTGCTTTTGCATATTTTAAATACATTTTTGCTAAATTCTCTATCTGTTCAGAATAAAATGAACCGAAGCTGTCTACAATGTAAATTGCATCTACTTCAGATCTAACAATTACTTCCAGGGCTGCTGCAATTTCTCTTTCCTGAACAGTGGATACTGCCATTATATTTATTGAAGTTTCATATCCTTTATCAGAAGCATCTTTAATCATGTCCAGCGCTGCTGGTATCTGATGAATATATGCTGCAACCCTAATCATATCAAAGATACTGTCAGTTTTTGGAAGTATATCATTATGATAGTCTGTTCTTTCTGCATCTGCCATTACACTTAGTTTTAAATTTGTATCATTGTTTCCAATGACACTTCTAATTTTATCTTCATCAGAGAATTTCCAGGTTCCATATTGAGTAGTGGAAAAAATCTTTTTATCTGCTTTATAGCCGAGTTCCATATAATCTATTCCTGATTCTACACAGGTGTCATATACTTTTTTAATAAAAATATCATCAAATTGATGATCATTCATTAAGCCGCCGTCACGAACCGTACAATCTAAAACCTTGATATCCGGTCTAAAAGATACCCACCTTTTTGTATCTGAATCATTATTATCTGGTTTTGTCATTATTACCTCAACATTCACAAACTAATATAAATAACTAATAAAAATATAGAAGCACAATATAATTTTTATCAAAAAAAAAGTCAATTGATAAATTGTGTTAGTTATTTGACCGTTTCACAAAATGAAATAGTAAATTCTGAATCTTAATGAGAAATTTAGCTTTCACACAGCCTCTCTACTGCCTCCGTGAGAAATTTAAACTTTAAAGATATTGTGGTAATTTTCAGTTTAGCAGTAATTTCAAAAAGTAAAGAATTCTCTTTTTAACTTTGTTAGATATTTTATCAGAAAATTAAAATATTTCTGTAAAAACAGTATAACATATAGTACTTTAAATATATGAAAAATAGTTATAAATTTTTTGAAAATAAAGAGTGTAAATATCATCCGTGTCATGAAGATATAAAAGAAATAAATTGTCTATTTTGTTACTGCCCGTTTTATTTATTTAATCATTGTCCTGGTACCTTCACAACAACTAAAGAAGGAATAAAAAACTGCAGCTCATGTATTTTTCCTCATAGGGCAGAGAATTTTGCTAATATGATGGAATTTATAAAATATAAAATTAATTGTAAAAGATCTTAAATCTTTCCCAAAAATCAGGAAATGATTTGGCAACACAGGTTTCATTCTCAATAACCTGATTGCCGGTTGCCAGGCCTGCTACTGCAAAACTCATTGCTATTCTATGATCATTATGAGGATTTATCTGCGCACCTGTAATATTACTATTGTTTCCCTCTATATATATCGAATCCTTATTTGCTCTTGCATTAATACCCATTTTGGTAAGTTCACTTACGATTACAGAGATTCTATCGCATTCCTTAATCCTAAGCTGGCCGATATTAGTTATATGGCTTATACCTTTAGCAAATGCACAGGCAATTGCAACCGGAGGAACTAAATCCGGAATATCACTCATATCAATTTCTATGGAATTGAGGTTTGTACCTTCCAGACAGATATTGTTATTGGTTTCATATATTTTACAGCCCATTTTGCTAAGTACATCGAGTATTGCTTTGTCTCCCTGTTTTGTATCCATAACAAGGCCGGTTACAGTTATTTTAGTTTTACAAATTGCAGCAGCAACAAAAAAGAAAGATGCACTGCTAAAATCTCCTTCGACTGTAATATCTAATGGCTTATAGCATCGCCTTCCAGGAATAAAAATATTCTTATAATTCTGATTTTCTATTTCTATTCCGAAGTCCTGCATCATTTTTTGGCTGATATCAAAATATGGTTTTTCCGACATATTATCAGTACAGATTAAATTTACATCCGATTCTGCATATGGTGATGAAATAATAATGGAGCTAAAGTACTGTGATGTTTTTATTCCACTAATACTTGCTTCTCCTCCGGGAATTTTGCATGAATTTACTTTTATAGGAGGAAAACCCTGGTCTTCCAAATAATTAAATTCACATCCTAATTGACGAAGCCCCTTCACAACTTCTGCAATTGGACGTTCGCGTATTCTTTTAGCTCCGGTTAAAATTACAGGTTTAGTTGAAAGACAGGCAGCAGACAACAGAAAATTCATGCCAACACCGGACTCACCTATGTTTAATTCTTCTTCTATCGGATTGTACTTACCGGAACTGCCGTGTATTGTTATTTTATTATTCTCCGAAATAATATTAACTCCAAGGCTTTTTAGGGCATTAATAGTATTTATCTGATCTTCTGCAAACAAAGGATTTCTGATTATACTTATACCATCCGCAAGAGAACTTATTATAATAGCTCTTAAAGTATGTGCCTTTGAAGGAGGAGCATTAAATACTACATCATTATTTTTAAGTTTATTTACAGTTTGCATTTGTTCCTACCTGTTTGTAAATTATTATTCTGAAATCTTATGTAAAGCTATCAGATTGAATAAATTAATTTTATAGCATTCCTGCACTTCTGTTTCAAGATTAAAAAATAAAAAAAATTGCTTTTATTTGAAATTGTAATTTTTCTAACTTATAATTCTAATTAGTTATGGAAGTAAAAATACAGTTTTCAGAAGATAAGATTTATGCAAATATAATTTTTACAAAAGAAACAAAAAATAGTATTGCTTTGCAGGCAATATTGAACAGCCTTTCAAATAAAAAGTTCCTTATTGAATACTCCAAAGAAACGCTTGAAGATGAATATAATGACTTTATTAATTCGAATAAATCTAAAATAAAAATTAAAATACCTCATGATGATTATATTGATATTTCTAAATGCTTTGATGTAACTATATCTGAAAATATGCTCTCAGCTGTTATGAATATAAATGTTACAAATGCTGAGTGTGGAAAAATAACAATACCTATTTTGAAAAGAGTTTTAAAGGAAAATGGTATAGCTCATGGAATTATAGTGTCTAAAATAAACAGTATATATAAAAATTATAATAAAAAGCCCGGCAAAGAGACCAACGTTACAATTGCAAGAGGTGAAACAGAAGTTATGGCACAAAATGGCTACCTGATTTTTAATGATGTTCTTTCTACTAAAGTAACTCTACAGAGAATTAAAAAAGAAAAAGGTATGGAAAAGCTTGTAAATATGACAGCAATTGCCACAAAGAGGCCTGTTCCAAAAGGTACTGTGTTAATTACAAAAGTACTTGCTGTTTATGGGAAAAAAGGAATGACAGTTACAGGCAGGCCATTGTGGAGTGAAAATAATAAGAGAAATGTTATAGATCCCCGGATAGCAGTAAGTAAGAATGTTGAAGTTGTTGATAAGGGTGATACCTGGGAATTTACAGCCATAGTAAGAGGCAATGGATATTATATTAATGGAAACATGATAGAAGTGGAAGAGGTTATAAACGGCAGTTTTGAGGTGTTTATAAGTGGTGATAAAATGAAAGGTGTAATAAGTTTTAAAGCACCATCTGGCGGAGAAAAAATAAAAATAGAAGATGTTTTTAAAAGTATAGGTGAAAAAAGAATTAAGGTACCATATAATAAGCAAAATATAATCAACATGGTAAATGATGTTAATGAAAACAAGATAGAAAAGATTGATAGAACTTTATTCGCAACAGGAATAAAGCCAGTAAATGGTACCGATGGGAAAGTTTTCTGGGTTGTAAATTTTGAGATGTTCTTTAAGCCAAGTATCCAGCCTGATGGTTCTGTGGATTATAGAGGCGGAGGCAGGTTCCCGTTTATAAAAAAAGACAAAATTGCCGGAGTGTGGGTGGAACGCACAAAGGGGATTAAAGACGGAAGTAATGTGCTTGGAGAACTTATCCCATCAAGTCCTGGTAAAAATATATTATTAGACTGGAATGAATGCTTTGATTTTAAAGATACTGTATATAATACTAAAAAAGCCAAATATCTTGTTTCTAAAAGATCCGGCCTCCTGAACTTAAAAAACAAGCGTACTACGATAGAACCTATGGTTCAGCTGCAAACTATTGACTATTCTACAGGAAATATTGATTTTGACGGAAGCATAGTAGTAAAGGAATCCATTACAGATGGTTTTACTGTAAAATGTACAAAGGATCTTATTATTAAAGGTTCTATCGGGGCATGTACAATAGAATGTGGGGGGGATGTTTTTATTCAGGGCGGAATTAATGGAAAAGGAAAAGGTAAAATTATAGCAAAGGGCAATGTTGCTGTAAAATTTGTGGAAAATGCATATATTTATTCCGAAAGTGATATCTGTGTTAAAAGTTATTCTTTATTATCTTCACTTGTTTCTAAAAGTAAAGTATTTGTAGGCACAGTAAAAGCAAAAGGTAAAATAATAGGCGGAAAAACCTATGCGTGGGATTCGATTCTTACTCATTTTATAGGATCGGAAAAATCAGTAGCAGATGCAGAATTATGGCTGGGAATAGATGTTGATGTAAATTCTCAAATTAAAAAAATAGAAAATAGGATTTCTTCTATGCGTCAAGATATAGCTTCATTAACAACAAACCAGTCCAGAGCAGATAAAACGAATGAACCATTAATTAAAGCAATACAAACTGAACTGACAGAAAAAACTACTACTTTAAACAAACTATTAGAAGAAAACAATGTATTGGCACAGAGCCTTTATAATAATGACTGTGACAGGATATCTATACTTGGCCAGGTACAGGCTCATACGCAAATAATGATTGGGCCGTATTCTCAGAAAACTCACGAGAAAATAGACAAAGCTGTTTTTAAAATAGATAAGAACATGATACTTATGGAAAAGATACAGGGAAAAAGAAGATAACTTTTTTTCAAATCCAAATTTAGTAGAAATTATAATAAATTATTATTATATTACAACAGTAATATGAGTATAGATGAAAAACTTAATAAGCTAAAAACTATAATTAAATCATATAAATCTGCTGCTATTGCCTTCTCCGGAGGTGTAGACAGCACTTTACTTGCCTGTGTAAGCGGGGAGGTCCTCTGCAAAGAAAATAATAAGAATGTGCTGCTAGTTACAGCAACATCTTCCACATATCCGTTCTATGAACTTGACGAGGCGGAAAACCTTGCAATAATTCTAAATCTTAACCATAAAATAATTGTTTCCGAAGAAACTGATATTCCAGGTTTTTCTAATAATCCACCGGACAGGTGCTATTATTGTAAAAAGGAATTGTTTTCCTTAATAAAAGTGATAGCAAAAAAAGAGGGCCTCGCAGCTGTATTTGACGGAAGTAATCTTGATGATACTGCAGATTACAGGCCGGGCAGAAAAGCTGTTGCTGAGCTTGGTATAAAATCACCTTTATTTGAAGCAGGTTTAACCAAAGTTGAAATACGTGAAATATCAAGGATGTATAAACTCCCAACAGCAGAAAAGCCAGCGTATGCGTGCCTTGCTTCACGTTTTCCATATGGTGAAAAAATAACTGTTAATAAGCTGGATAGAGTAGGCCTGGCAGAACATGAAATAAGAAAACTGGGATTTTCACAATTCCGCATAAGGAGTCATGACACACTTGCAAGAATTGAGTTTATCAAAGAGGAAATGGACAAGGCCTGGAAGCTCCGCAGGGAGATTCAGGATGTATGTGTTAAGACCGGATTTACTTTTGTTTCTATAGATTTAATAGGATACAGAACAGGTGCTATGAATGAAACACTTAAAACGAATTAAGTGTATTCATAGTGTAATCTCTCCATTCAAATACTTTTTCCTTATAATATTCTATTCGCTCCGGATAATCTAGATAGATATTGTTTTTCTCACCCGGATCTATTGAAAGATCGTATAGTTCAACAGTACTAATTTCCGGACGTATAATAAATTTAAAATTACCATCCCGTAAGCCATATTTTAAATCACCAAACTGTGAAGTATAGAAAATCAATCTGTCTTCTTCCGGTTTAAATAAAGACTTACCATGAATTAACTGCTCTTTATTTTTCCAGCCTAAAAGATCAATTACAGTTGGCAGGATGTCTGCTATAACCCCGGGATTATCAGTTTTTACAGCATTATCAAAAAGACGCGGATTTGAAATTAATAGAGGCACTTTAATATTCTCTTCATAAATATGCCCGTAATGATAAAAGTTACCTGTATGCTGGCCGAATGCTTCTCCATGATCTCCGAATAAAACAAATATTGTATTATCGAATAAATCATTTTCTTTTAGATAAGTAATTAATTCTCCTAATAAATAATCCTCATAATGTACGGAATTATGAAAGTTTTCCAAAATACTATTTCCTGGGAATTTACTATCCCAGTGTTCCGGAGGATCATATGGATGATGTGGGAAAATAGGTATTAGAGTAATAAAAAATGGATTGTTATTTTCACTTATCCATGTTTTTACATAGTCAAAAATTGCTTCATCATCTATACCCCAGGGAGAAGTTTCATATATATTCTTAACAGGTAATGTATCTGCATCGTATATAAAATCATAGCCTCTGTTATTTAAAAATTTGTCTTTTTCACCATGTTCAAAAAAACCAGCATGCATAAGTGCAGTGCTGTAATTATTTTCTTTAAAATAATCAGCAATTGTTATTACAGGAATTTCCGGCTGAATACTGGAAATTGAATCGAGACATATATAAGGGAAAAGGCCTGTATGGCCGGAAAAAATTGATTTTATACTTTGGGGGATCGAAGCATAAAAATTGTTCCAATAGATACCATTTTCGGAAAGCTTGTGGAAATTAGGCATTATATCATACTCAGATTCCGTGACAGAAATACTGCCTGTAGATTCCATATAGATTAATATTATATTAAAATCCGTATCTGTTATATTATTAAATGAAAGCTTGTCCATAGGTTCTGAATTATATTCTGAAATATCTTCAAAAGACTGTACATTTTCATCAATATCACTTGTTCTAAAAAAACTTATTATAAAAGTACTTACAGGCCCTCTGCTGTAATTATTATAATTTATTTTATTACCAAAAATATTAAAGTTAATGAGTATATGGTTTAGCATAGTAAAAAGCAAAAAGCAGGCAGCGATTATTATAAAAAGTTTTTTCCGTTTGCTGCTGGTAAAAGTATTTCTAAATTTACGCAGTAACATTATTTTAACCATTGTAAGTAAAACAGGTAGATAAAATAAAATAAGTATAAATATAAGAATTTTTATATTATTAAATGAACTTATTATTGTAATGCTATATGGAACAAGTTTCGCAACAGAGTTATTGATAAATGAGGAGAAAAAATAAATAAAAATAGTATTAAATAGATAAAAGAAAATAATAATACTTGACACCACTTTACAGACTTTTAGGTTAATAAATACAATTAATGAAATAAAAACAGCCATTAAAAAGTCTGCAAAATAGTATCCGGGTAGATAAAAGTCATTTGCAAAGGCCGTTATTAAAACAATTAATTTAAAAAAAGAAAAAATAATTGTTAAAACAAAAACATAGCATAAGTATTCGGGGATATTGTTTTTTATACGGGTTTTAATATTTTCTGTCATAAAAGCATTTTGTTTTGGATTAAAAGCGCATAATAAAAGATGACGGGAAATGAGTCAAGAAGTTTTGAGTTAATAGTGCTGTAAATTAAGATTTAGCTATCAGACAGAAAAGAAGGTCCATTTTTATTTAAGGGTAAATTTGCTACCTTTTTCGATAACTCAACATAGAGAACGGCTTTTGTAGAAATTTTATAACTTCGTGATTATCAGCTTCACATACTTCTCTTCACAGGTCATTGCCGGATTTTGTTAGTGCTATAATATTTGGATTTATTTTCTGTCTTTCTCAGTCAAAAATATGCTTGAGTAATCTTGCAAACTTCATTTTTTTTTATATACTTTATATTATTAGAATAATGTTTTTTAGTTTTATTGTAATCACTGAACTTCATAAATGCGTGTCAACTTGGCAACTCTTTTTTAACAAAGGAGTAAGTATTGAATATTTAGCCAAAAAAATCAAATAAATAGCAAGAAAAGTATAATGTTAAGCTGAATTGAAGCCAGTTCAGTTTTAGCAGGATAGTACTATTGTACAAGAAAATTAATATTGGGTACACGTAACTACTGCTAAGGAGATGTGTAAAGTGAAGGATAAAAAAAACTCGAAAACCAAAATAACATTAAAGACTAAAAATATTGGAGCTTCAAAGCAGTCATTAAAATCTTCAACTCAAATAAAAAAACAAAAACCGCCCGGATCTAAAAGAGTTGCGAAAGCGTGCAGAAATAAGCTTGCAGATGACTGATAAAAGGGTCGCGGGCATATCCGTTGAAGAAACGCGTATACTCATTCACGACCTTAATGCTTATCAGATTGAACTCGAGATGCAGAATGAAAAGCTCAACCGTGCACAGGAAGAAATCGAAATTCAGCGTGATAGGTATTCTGATCTTTATGATTTTGCTCCGATTGGTTATGTTACTCTTGCTGAACAAAATACAATAATAGAAGCTAATCTTTGTGCCTGCGAGATGCTTGGTGTGAATCGAAAGTCTTTATATAAACAGCGTTTTTTAAAATATATAGCAACTGAAGATCAGAATATATACTACCAGTCCATGAAACTACTGTTGGAAACATTGGAACGTCAATCGTGCGAACTGCGGATAAGGAAAAACGATGGTAAACAATTCTATGCGCAGTTAGCATTAATTGTTAAAAGTACACCTAAAGGTAATCAGCTCCGGATTTCACTTTTAGACATTTCCGAGCACAAAAAAGCAGAGGAAAAAATCGCAGACCTTGCAAGGTTCCCGGCAGAAAATACGAACCCTGTATTCAGAGTGGCTAAAGATATGACATTGCTTTACCATAACCAGGCAGGAATAAAACTGCTTGGACAGGACGCTGTCGAGCCTGGCAGCGAAATCCCTAAGAACTGGCATGAAACATTACAACAGGTTTGGGATTCCGGAGAAACAAGTGAAGTAGAAGTTGTTTTAGGTAAAAAAACAATATTATTCTCGAGAGTGCCAATTAAGACGCGCGGGTATATAAATTTATATGCAACGGATATCACCGAACTTAAAAAACAAGAGTTGGAACTCCAGAAGATGCAGCGGCTGGAATCTATAGGCCAGCTCGCCGGCGGTATCGCTCATGACTTCAATAATCTACTTGGGGGGATACTAGGAAATATCGATTTAGCAAGGGAATTCCTGGATGACAATGTAAAAAGTTCTAAATACCTTGACGAAGCACTGGTTGCATTCCAGAAGGCAAGCGAACTCACCGAGCAGCTGCTTACTTTTTCGAAGGGAGGGAAACCATCCAAAACAATTATTTCACTTAATAAACTTCTTACAGAGTCAAAAGAACATATTTTAAGAGGAGCAAATATCAAGTGCGAAATTACTATCAGCCACAATCTTCCTGCAGTTTTGGCTGACAGTAATCAGTTGAGCCAGGTATTTAACAATATTCTGGCGAATGCCCGTCAGGCTATGCCTTCTGGTGGTACAATCGAGGTATTAGTAAAAAAAAGGGATCTTAGTTCATATCAGATTACCGGTCTTAGAGGGGGATCCTATGTGGAGGTGTTAATTAAGGACGAAGGGCCAGGGATACCAAAAAGTCTTTTACCAAATGTGTTTGACCTGTTTTTTACAACTAAAAATGCAGGCTCCGGCCTGGGTCTTGCTATTTGCCATTCGATCCTTTGTAGACATGACGGGGCTATTATAATAGATTCACAAGTGAACAAAGGGACAACAGTCAGTACTTATCTTCCTTTGCCGAACCAGGATATCTCAGAAATATCAGTTATTCCAGAACAAGCAGAAGAGACTATCGCAATGGGGATGCGAATCCTCGTCATGGATGATGAGGAAGTAATGCTTAATGTTGCTAAAGGGATTCTGCAGATACTTGGTTTAGAAACTATTTGTACCAGAAACGGTAGAGAGGCTATCGAAGTATTTCAAAAAGAATTTAAAGCTGGCAGGCCTTTTAACCTTGTATTGCTGGACCTAACAGTTGCTGGTGGAATTGGAGGCGAACAAGCTATGGCAGAAATTCGTAAGCTGGATCCCGGTATTATTGGAATTGTGACTAGTGGTTATGCAAACAGTCCCATTCTACCAGAACCGGAAAATTACGGATTTGCAGAAAAGTTAGAGAAACCTTATAGTAAAAATGAGCTACTTAAAACGATTGAGAGAGCCCTTAAAAAGAATTAGCCGGAAGACTATTGCAGAGCATTTAACAGGCTGCTTTCTAATAAAACAGCCTGATATTAAAATATTTAATATGAATCTATAAGTCTTGCATTAGGCCGGCTGCGCAGATTCATTATGAGCCCAATTATCGCTATTACAGCTCCGCCTCCTAAAATTGCACCGCCAATTGCCGGCGGCATAAATGGGGGATCAAAAAAATCACTGTCCTCATGCCATTTTTGCTGCGTCATGGTTGAAGCGAACAAGCCAATTCCGGAAATCTAATATTTGTAAATTTAATTCTTGATAATATAGAGTGCACAATGCAAATTTCTAATACAGCTATAAGTACTCCTATTTCCTTGTTTAATAACAAATACCTTGTTGGAACAGTATCCGGTGAAATATTTATTGTTGAAACTGATTTATATTAAGCCCTTAAATAGTAAGATGCTATTGACATCTGTATTATTCCCTGGATTCAAATAGTTTGTAACCTATCAGTTGACACTTACGACTAAGTATCGTATTATTCATCGTATGAAAATAACAGCTATCCTTCCGGATGAACTTATTGCAGAAATCAGGCAATATACCGGAGGAAAGAACATTACAGAGTCTCTTTCTATTGCCCTAAGAGCATGGCTAACTTCTGAAAAAATGAAAGAATTAAACCAAAAAATAGAGGAAAATCCCCTGGAATTTGATGAAAAGTTTTCTGTATTTAATTTAAGGGATCGCAGATAATGATTATTGCAGATTCTTCTGTATGGATACAATACTTAAAGCATAATCCGGACATTTTTTCTATGATGAAACTGATGCTCGAAAAAAAAGAAATACTGGGCCTGGAGTGCATATTTGCAGAACTTCTGCAGGGTGCAAAAGATGATAAAGAAATAGAAATCATCTATTCTTATTGGAAAAATATTCCAAAGGTTAATGAAGCAAATATGTGGATGCAAGCTGGTATTTATGCTGCAAAAAATAAACTATTTGCAAGAAACATTGGTATTTTTGATTCATATCTTATAACATTAAGCAGAATCTCAAAATCAAAAATATGGACTTTAGACAAAAAGTTCATAAAAAAATTGGATAATGATTTAATTTACAGAAATGGAAGCTCTTAATGAACTGCCATTATACTATCATATAATCGAGCCAGGATAATACTGATTTCGTATCAACTTTTAAACGTTTCGCATAATCTACTGCCTGCTCTTTTATAATTTTTCCCACCGCAAAATACTTTGCTTCCGGATGTGCAAAATAGTAACCACATACGGAAGCAGAGGGCATCATCATATATTTTTCTGTTAATCCTATAGAAATTGTATTTTCCGCATCTAAGAGATCGAATATAATTTTTTTTTCGTAATGAACTGGACATGGCGGATAACCAGGCGCAGGCCGTATACCTCTGTACTTTGTTTTAACGAGCTCTTCTAAAGCAAAAGCTTCATCTTTATCATATCCCCAGTAAGTTTTTCTTACATCCTGGTGAAGTTTTTCTGCAAATGCTTCTACAAGCCTGTCTGCAAGTATTTTAATCATAATTGCAGAATAATCGTCGCCTTTTTTAATATAGTCTTCTGCAAGCTCATCAATTCCAATTCCAGCTGTAACTGCAAAAACACCAATATAATCGTTAATCCCGGATTTTTTTTCTGCTATATAATCGCTCAATGATAAGTAGTAATCTATTTTCTCCTTCTTTCTTTGTTGTCTTAAACAGGGGATTACTGCAAGTACTTTTTTCTTTGATTCGTCTGATTCGTTTTTGTATATTTCTATTGTATCATTAGAAGTAGAATTTGCAGGATAAAATCCTATTGCACCGTTTGCCTTAACCTTGCCGCATAACATAATTTCATCTAAAAGTTTTTGTGCATCGTCATATAATTTTTTAGCTTCTAATCCTTTCGCCGGATCATCAAATATCTCCGGAAAAGGACTTTTTAAGTCCCACTCTATAAAGAAGAATTGCCAACTAATATATTTTCTTAAAACTTCTAAAGAATATTTTTTAAAGATTTTTATACCAATAATTTCAGGTTTTTCCGGTGTATAATTATTAAAGTCCGGCTTAAACCTTTTTCCTCTTGCATCTTTAAGATCAAGAAATTTGAGGTTCTTTTGTTTTTTTAATCGGTTCTCTCTTTCTCTTTTGTGTTCTTCACTTATCTCATGTTCATATTCTTTTCTTGTTTTAGTATTTAATAGTTTGTTTATAACGCCGCCGGCAAGAGATGCATCTTTTACATGTTTTACAACACCATGGTACTCCGGAGCTATTTTTAATGCCGTATGTATTTTAGAAGTAGTAGCTCCTCCTACAAGTAAGGGGATACTAAAGTTTTCTATTTCCATTCTTTGGGCACTGTATGTCATTTCTTCTAAGGAGGGTGTTATTAGTCCGCTTAAGCCTATTATATCTACACTTTCCTCTTTTGCTTTTTTAAGTATGTCTTTTGCAGCAACCATTACACCCAGATCTATAATTTCGAAATTATTACATTGAAGCACAACGCTAACAATGTTCTTACCGATATCATGAACATCGCCTTTTACAGTTGCCAGAAGGATCTTCCCTTTTTTCTTTATTTCATCAGTATTACTTTTATCATTTTCTATGTATGGTTTAAGGTAGGAAAATGCTGCTTTCATTACCCGTGCACTTTTTACAACCTGCGGCAGGAACATTTTTCCCTCTCCGAAAAGTTTTCCTACATGGTTCATGCCGTTCATAAGAGGGCCTTCTATTATATTAATAGGCGAAACATATTTGGCGAGGCACTCATCCAGGTCTTTAACGAGGTATGTGGAAATACCTTTAACAAGTTCATGTGCAAGCCGCTCTTCTATAGGAAGATTTAACCATTCTGCATCCTGTTTTTTTTCAATGTCGCTTTTTTTAACATTATAATTTTCTACAAAGTTTATTAAGTTCTCAGTTGCATCTTCGTTTTTGTTTAATATAACATCTTCTGTTACTTTAAGTAGATTATCTGGTATTTCATCATAAACTGTAAGTTGTCCCGGATTTACAATAGCCATGTCGAGACCTTCTTTAATTACATGATACAAAAATACAGAATGCATCGTTTCCCGGATAAAATTATTTCCTCTAAAAGAAAATGACAAGTTGCTTATGCCTCCGCTCACTTTTGAATACTTTAGATTTGATTTTATAAATTTAACCGCATTAATAAAATCTACTGCATAATTATTATGCTCTTTTATTCCTGTGCCTATTGCAAATATATTAGGATCAAATACAATATCTTCCGGTAAGAATCCTGCTTCTTCTGTTAATATTTTATAAGCCCTGCTGCAGATTGAAGTTTTACGTTCATATGTATCTGCCTGGCCTTTTTCATCAAATGCCATAACTATAGCAGCACCGCCATACATCTTAATTTTTTGTGCATGTTCTAAAAATATTTCTTTGCCCTGTTTTAAACTTATAGAATTAACAAGGCATTTCCCCTGCAAACATTTAAGCCCTTCTTCTATTACAGACCATTTGGAAGAATCGATAACTACAGGCACTTTTGTTATATCCGGTTCCGAGGCAAGTAGTTTTAAGAAAAGAGCAATTTCTTTTTCAGAATCAAGCAATGCTTCATCCATATTAATATCTATCATCTGTGCGCCGTTCTCTACCTGTTCGCGTGCAACTTCGAGTGCTGTTTCATAATCTTTCTCTTTAATAAGTCTTTTAAATTTTGCAGAGCCTGTTACATTTGTCCTTTCACCAATGTTTAAAAAAAGGCTGTCCGGTTTTATTACAACAGGCTCCAGACCACTTAGGCAAGTATAGTGCTTAGATTCTGGAATTAGTCTTGGAGCTTTACCTTCTACAGCTTTACAGATTTCTGCAATATGCTCCTGAGTAGTCCCGCAGCAGCCTCCGACTATATTTAATAAATTGTCCTCTGCAAAACCTTTTAGAATATTTGCCATATATTCAGGACTCTGGTTATATTCACCTAACTCATTTGGAAGGCCTGCATTAGGGTGAACACTTATATTACAATCTGCAATTTTGGAAATTTCTTCTATATAACTGCGCATTTGCTCTGCACCCAACGAGCAGTTAAATCCAACACTTATTGGTTCAGCATGTCGAATAGAGTAATAAAAAGCTTTTGGTGTTTGTCCGGAAAGTGTTCTTCCACTTGCATCAGTTATGGTGCCGGAGATCATAACAGGATACTTTCGTCCTCTTTCTTTAAAAATTGTTTTCAAAGCATAAATAGCAGCTTTTGCATTAAGAGTATCAAATATGGTTTCTACCATTATTAAATCTGCACCACCGTCTAATAAGCCTTTTGCAGTTTCTCTGTAAACTTCTGTGAGTTCTTCAAAACTAATATCCCTGTAAGCAGGGTTGTCTACAGAAGGTGACATGGAAAGTGTTTTATTTGTAGGGCCTAGTACTCCGGATATAAAACGCGGCTTTTCTGCTGTGTTAAAATTTTCTACAGCTTTTTTTGCAATTCTTGCAGATTGAAAGTTTAACTCATATGCAATTTCTTCCATTTTATATTCAGACTGAGAAATTCTATTTGAATTAAAGGTATTTGTTTCTATTATATCCGCACCTGCACTAAGCATAGATGAATGTATATCATATATGATATCAGGCCGGGATATGGAAAGTAAATCATTGTTACCTTTTAGATATAGATCATTATGATTAATTACTTTAGTTTTAATTTTGTTAAACAGAGCTGTTTCAATAAAATCATTATTGCAGGTACTAATATGAAAATCTTCTTCTTTAAGGACCTTCGACTGAATCATAGTGCCCATAGCGCCATCTAAAATGAGTATTTTCTGCTTTAAGAGTTCTTTAAGAGTCAATTTCTTTATCTCATTCTAATATTAGAAATATTATCAATTATCACTACCACTGTTAAGCAGATCTTTTTGCCGCTGGATATCAATTATCATATTTTCTGCCTCAGTTAATAAATTAATTAATTCTTCGCAATGTTCTTTATTAAGGCTATTAATACTGCTTAAACCGGATTTTTCTATTGCTATGTACAATTTTGTAGATTCAATAGAGCCGTTAGTAGAAAAACTGATTAGTATCTTAGTATCATTATTATCAATTGTTCCAATTTCACTTGAGAATTCTATTGTTATATTTTCACTTTCTATTGTATTTATAACTTCCAGGCCCTGATTTATGTATTCAAAAAAAAGTTGTTTAATATTCTCATCTAAAAGAATTGTTAATGTAGAGTTTGATATATTAATAACAAGGTTTGGATCAATTTTTATATCCAAATAATCGATTTCCGGAGGGCTTGGCTTTTCATCAAGACATATTGCTGTTCCAACTAGCCTAAAACTATCAGAGAAAATATTGTACTGAATTAAAATAAGGATAATGATTATAAAAACTTTTTTTAACATTTTATTACTTTCCATTAGGATTATATATTTTATAGGTATGCTAATCAAGAATAAATTGAGTTACATTCTATAATGCATATTGTCTTACAAGAAGAATATTGGTATTCTACTTTTATATTTAATTTGAACAATATAAGGATTCTGAATATGGAAAAGGTTGATATCATTATAATAGGTGCCGGTGTTGTGGGCCTTGCAATTGCGGAAAAATTATCATCCACTGGTAAGGATATATTAATCATTGAACGTCATGACAGCTTTGGAAGAGAAACTTCTTCACGTAACAGCGAAGTAATCCATGCAGGGCTATATAATCCCGAATCTACATTAAAAACAAAATTATGCATCCGGGGCCGTGAACTTCTTTATGAATTATGTGAAACTAATGGAATAGAGCATATTAAAACAGGTAAAATTGTTATTGCAAATACAGAGGATGAAATAGAAAAATTATATAAACTAAAGGAAAACGGTACTAAAAATGGCGTAGAAAACCTTTCTATACTTAGTTGGAAGGAAGTTAATGAAATGGAGCCAGATATTAAATGTAAGCTGGGATTGTTCAGCCCGGAATCCGGGATAATTGATACTCATAGCTTAATGAAATATTTTGAACAAACTGCAGAAAAAAACGGAGTAATACCAATATACAATTGTGAAGTAACAGATATAAATAAGAATAATAACTCATATATTGTTTTTATAAATGATACTGACGGTGAAAAAATAGAAATAGAAGCAGAAATTGTAATAAATTCTGCAGGCCTAAACTCAGATAAAATAGCAGAATATGCAGGTATTGATATTGATGCAAATAATTACAGACTTTCATTTTGTAAGGGTGAATATTTTAGCGTTTCAAATAAGCATAGAGGAAAAATTAAAAAGCTTATTTATCCTGTTCCAACAGCAATTAGTTTGGGTACCCATGTTGTATTAAGCCTGGATGGGAGATTAAGGCTGGGCCCGAATGCATTTTATATAAATAAGATTGATTATGATGTTGATATAGAGCATAAAAAAGAGTTTTATGAAGACATTAAAACATTTCTTCCATTTATAGAGTTAGATGAAATAGAACCGGATATGTCTGGAATAAGGCCAAAACTTCAGAAATCCGGTGAAAGATTCCGGGATTTTGTTATAAACGAAGAATCAGGGCTAGGTTTTCCAGGGCTTATTAACTTAATTGGAATTGAATCTCCTGGTATTACTTCCTGTATTGCAATAGCAGAGTTAGTGGAGAAATTTGTAAAGAATCTAATTTAAGCATTTAATTTAAAAAAAGGCTGCAAAATGATTATCATTCAGCAGCCCTAAAAGTACTAATTATATCCTGGAATTATTTTCCGTAATAATCACTATACATTTCCGGATCGAAAAGCTGGAATTGATATACCTCATTACCATTACTTGCGTTCCAAAGTATAGCTGTACCATCATCTCCGCTTGATGCAATATAAGTTCCGTTTGCACTATAAGCAACTGACATTACCCAGCCTGAATGCCCATAATAGGTATATTTTATCTCACCGGTTCTTACATCCCATAAAATTACCTGATTATCATCACTTCCGGAAACTACATATCTTCCGTCTGGCGAAAAAGCAACAGATCGTACATAATCATTATGTCCGGATAATGTATTTACTATGCGGCCGGAGTTAAGATCCCATACTACAACAAGGTTGTCGTCTGCTCCTGTTACTATATAAGAATTATCAGAGCTTATATCAACTCCTCTTATCCAGTCTGAATGACCGCCATAAAAAGTTGATACTAACTGGCCGGAATTAGCGTCCCAGAGGATAGCTGTCATATCATCACTTCCGGAAACAATGTATCTGCCATCGCTTGAGTATCTTACAGAACGGACCCAGTCCTCGTGCCCCCGTAAAGTTTTATTAAAACCTGTATCTATCTGCCAGATTTTGACTGTATAGTCTGCACTGGCTGTAACAAGAGTTCTTCCGTCCGGAGAAAATGATACGGCAAATACAGCATCACCATCATCAAATCTGGTAATTTCGTTACCGCTATTTATGTTCCAGAGTATAGTTGCATAATCTTCACTGCAAGTTGCCATTTTTGTACCATCCGGACTAAATGCGATACCCGTAACAGCTCCGTAATGGCCGTAAAATGACTGAACCAGGTTATAGTTTCTTAAGTCCCATAACTCTACGGAACCGTCAAATCCGCCAGTTGCAAGGTACCTGTTCTGCTCATCAAAAGCAACACTGGTAACACTCCCTTGATAATAATAACTATCGTAATAATAACTATCATCATAATAAGCATAATCATCATCATAGTAATAATAATAATCACCCTGGATGCTGCTCATATAGCTGCCACTATATGCATCCCAAATAACAATAGAATAGTCATCACTTGCTGTTAAAACATAGCTTCCAGTACTGTCAAATGTAATACCATTTATTATTTCTGAATGCTCATTCCTTAATTCTGTAGAGCTGCCAGTGGCTATGTTCCATATAAATGCAGTAGAATCACCCTGCCCGGATGCAATTTTATTTCCATCCGGGGAGTAAGCAATTGTGTAAATATAACTGTTCAGATAACCGATTGTGTCTATTAATCTTCCGCTGGAGACCTGCCATATTCTAATTGTGCCGTCATCGCTTCCAGAGGCAACTGTACTGCCGTCCGGAGAAAAAGCAACAGATCTTACCCAATCAGTATGTCCGGATAAAACACTAACAGTTCTTCCTGAATTTACGTCCCATATTCTTACAGTTGAGTCATCACCACCAGATGCTACAAGTCTGCCGTCCGGAGAAAAATCAACTCCCCTCACATAGTCTGTATGGCCGGACATTGTTCTAATCATTCTACCGGAATTAACATCCCAGATTATTACTTTTTGATCATCACTTCCGGATACAAGTTTGTTTCCATCCGGAGAAAAAGCAATAGATCTTACATAATCATTATGTCCGTAAAAAGTTTTTATCATAGTACCGCTATATACGTCCCAGAGTATTATTGTTCCATCATCACTTCCGGAAGCAAGCATACTGCTGTCCGGAGAAAAAGCAACAGATCTTACATAATCTGAGTGTCCATTTAAAGTATTTACAAGATAATTGCTGTCCATTTCCCAGATTTTTACAGAATAATCTGCACTTCCAGTAGCAAAATACCTTCCGTTATTGCTAGTTGCAACAGTTAATACATAATTTGTGTGGGCATCAGAGGATTGACCAAATAAAATACCGCAAAAACCAAGTAAAGCGATAATTGTCATTAAAAATAGTTTTCTTAACATAATTTACTCCATATAAAAATTTTTCTAAATTTTTTAAATGCCTCACTTTATATATAAATAATACTTAATATTCAAAAAAGTATTGATATTTTTATTGAGTTCTATTATAGATTTAATTCCCAATATTAAATAATAGAACAAAATCATTAAAAAAACAGACAAAAATGTAAAATTTTTGTAAATTTTCTTGATGTTTTATTTTGAAAGCCGTAATACCTCGCAGTTCTACTGCGGGGATGGGGGCTATAAACTAGTGCCTGATCACTTGCAAGCTTATGGTAAGGCCGCAGCCTTATGAGAACGAAGATACTTCGGAGCACTGCTCCGGGGTTCTTCATTGAGTTCTATTAAAGATCTAATTCCCAATATTAAATAATAGAACAAAATCATTAAAAAATCATACAAAAATGTAAAATTTTTGTAAATTTTATTAAGGATTTATTAAAAAGAAATCATATATATAAAGTATATTTGATAAATTTGTGTCTTGTCAAATATTTTTATATAAGTTGTGTAATTTAGAAATTAAAATATAGAAAATTTATATTAAAATTCTTAAATTTATGTAAAATAATATTATATATGGATGTTTAACTAAAATTTTGGAGGATAAGATGTTTGAATTGATATTAGCTGTATTCGGATTTTTCTTTTTCTTAATATTAATGGGGATTAAAATAGTAAAAGAATATGAAAGAGGTATTAAATTCACTTTTGGTAAATTTACCAGAATTATGGGACCAGGTTTACGAATTGTTTTACCAATTATTCAAAATTGGTTGAAAGTGGATATCAGGATTAAAACCGTTGATGTACCGGATCAGGATGCAATTACAAAGGACAATGTTAGTCTTAAGGTTAATGCTGTTTTGTATTATAAAATAAGTGATTCTAAAAAAGCTATTTTAGAAGTGCAGAATTATAATTATGCTGTTTCTCAATTAGCTCAGACTACAATGCGGGATGTTGTTGGTGAAGTAACATTAGATGAGCTATTAAGTAAAAGAGATACAATCAGCCAGAGGATCAGAGAAATAGTAGATAAAGCATCAGATCCGTGGGGTATCAAAGTAGAATCTGTTGAACTCAAGCATATAGAACTTCCGGAACAGCTTAAACGAACTATTGGTAAAGAAGCAGAAGCAGAACGTGAAAAACGTGCTGTAATTATTAAAGCACAAGGCGAATTAATCGCTGCAACAGATATGACTAAAGCTGCACATATGCTTGCTAAAGCTCCTGGAGCATTGCATCTTAGAACTTTACAAAGTATTAACGATATGTCTTCGGATCAAAGTAATACAGTTGTTTTTGCACTACCGGTAGAGATATTGCGTGCTTTTGATGCTATTGCTAGTAAAAAGTAGAAAGCTCCGGTAATTAGCTGGAGTGTGCAGAGTAATAAAGAATAACCTGGCCGGCATTAACCTTGGGCTGTGTCCAGGTTGTGGGCAAGAAACAAGAAAACAATACCTATTCCTGGATAAAAGAAGTGTTAAAATCAATCTTTTATCCTGATAAATATTGTAATTGTGACCATACCTGGATTAAATTTTTTTACTTAGGCATTCATCATTTTTTTTGGATACAATCTCTGGAATACTGATGTAAAAATAAACATTGGAATAAGCAGTAAATATCTTAAATAAATCCAGAATGATTCACTGCCTATTTTATTCATCACAAAAAAACTAAATGCAACAAAAACTAAGAAGTATAATCCCCAATAAGCGGATATTATTTTATTAGTATCCAGAAATGCTCTTGTTGTCCAGGCTTGTTTAGGAAATAAGTAACGTGAATATTCGCCAGTTAAGGAAAAATTATACATCAAAGAACTAAACCAAAGCCCGCATAAAAACAAATTATCAAAAAAGAACATGTTTTGCATAAAAATATCTAATTTAAGAACATGAAAAATAGAAGCTAATGTAAGGTATATAGCCGATCCAATTTCAAATAATGTTGGTTTGTTAGTAAATATATGATAAAAAACAATAATAACAGATAGAGCTGCTGATACCAGGTATAGCAGATAATTATCTGAAAACCTGCTGATTATCCATTTAATCATCCATGGGAAAAAAGTTACGGTTAGCCATAACATACTGTGTATTTTAACAGGACCTCGATTATTAGGTATTTTATCAATAACTGATTTATCTATAGGTGAATCTTGTTCTGCTCCTGTATTTTGTCCAAATAATTCGTCTAATTTCATGAGCAACCCTAATTCACCATCTACTTTCATGCTGCCGTCTAAAACAGCCTTTTGTCCGTCAATATTTCCTTCGGAGATGTTCGTCCATATTTCTTCAGATGTGGTTAATGTAACTTTAGCTTCTTTAACTTTCCCATTATAAGCTGAACACTTCTGATTTTTTATTGCTAAAAATATCATTCTGTATCCAAAACAAATTGAATAGCACCTTCAAAATCAGGTAAAATATCAGGATTGTATTGTGCTGCCATACCTGCAAAAAGGGTTTTAATTCCTCCGTCATTTAAAGTGAGTTCTTTGTGTGTTTTATCTATTACTATTTTATTACTGGAAATTGGTTTAAAAGTGTTCCAATAGCTGTTAGCAATTTTTCGGAATTCTGTTATACCTTCGGGTGTTCTATTAACATTTTTTATTATTGCCTGTTCTGTTTCTGCACTCATACTGCCGTATTTTCCAACTTCAAATCCAGCATCTTCGATAAGTGAATATAGTTCTGTAAATGCACTCTGAAGCTCTTTCCTGCTCATTGGTTCTGAACCGCTAATTAATATTTTACCTATTAATTTATTATTTTCAGTTCTATAAGTTTTTTCAAATGTACTTACAAGAGGGTCAAAATGAGATTTTTCCGGAAAACCGGCAACGCAAATTAAAAAAATCTTACGCTTTAAATCCGGATTTCTAAAAGGATGAGCAGTAAGATTGTTTTCTTCTATTAATTCAGGTTTTATTAATGGAATTAACCTATCCAGGTAATTTTTCACTATTCCCGGAGTACTGTAAATATAAAGAGGAAAAGCATAAACAATTAAATCTGCTGCTTCTGTTTTCGAAAGCAGTGAAACCATATCATCATTTTATAAACACATTTACCCGGTGTTTTTAACCAGCAGGTTAAACAGCCTCTGCATGGATTAATTGAATAATCTTTCAAAATAATTTCTTCTATTTCTACATCCGATTTTTTTAAGCCTGAAATAAAATTTTGTGCTACATTATAAGATGAAGAGTTTTTACCTCTTGGGCTTCCTAGTATAATCATTGCTTTCATTTTATTCTTCTCCAATATCATAGATAATTCCCACAATAAATTGTGACATCATTCTTATATTTTCTATTCCTATTTTCTCTGAAAGAGATAATGAGGATTCTTTAAACAATTCAGTTGCCTTTTTAATGAGGTTTTCTCCTGTATCTGTTAAAGAGAGATAATAAGATCGTCTATCACCATTTATTGGTTTACGGACTATAGCTTTTAATTTTTCTAATTTATCTAAAACTCTTGTAATTTTAGTCGGCTGAACAAGGATGGTTTTAGAAATAATTGTGGGAGTCGGTTGTTTTTTATGCTTGATAATAAAAAGCGCTTCAAATTCATTCACTCCAATACCGAGAGGGCTAAAAACTTCTTTTTCACCAAGCTGAAAAAAAAGTTTGCCAAGATGAATGATGGCAACTATTAGCATAGATGGTTCACTTATACTCTTGAGTTTTTCCCAACTGTTTTCATATGAAATATTATCATTTGAAACTATCATATTTGATAATATATTAAATGAAGTCATTAATGTCAAGCTAATTCTTTATTCTGGCAGTCGAAATACCTCTCAGTTCTACTGCGGGGATGGAGGCTATGAACTAGTGCCTGACCACATGCAATCTTGTGGTCAGGCCGCAGCCTTACAGAACGAAGATACCTCGGAGCTTTGCTCCGGGGTTCTTCATTTTAGCTATCCAAAATCTAATACTTTTGCTATAAATAATTATGGGTATAGTAAGTATTTTTCAAAAGAACAGGCCTGTTGGTTTTATTGGTGAAGGTGATAAATATTTACCAGGATTGAGTGCAGAGTTAAATAACATATTGCTAAAAGAAATAAAATCACTGACTTATAATACATTAAAATTATCTAAAAAGAAATTACTTGAATTATCAATTAATATAATTTAGTTTGCAGAGGATATACATAATGACCTGGGATTCTGGAGCAGTTTTGAGAATTTTAATATAGAATATTTTGGAATATCTCTTCCCTTATATTCAACTATGGATGATAGATTAAATAAGGGGAAATTTAATACCAACCGAATTAGGTCTTTATTAACATTCTTTTATGGAGAAATGAAACCGGAATTAATTATTTCTCCTTCTCATGGGGATATATCATATCTATCAAAAATAATTTCAAAATTCTTGAATGATAGTATAAAAAAAATACCAAAGAATTCCGGTATTAAAAAATTTATATTTCAACTTGATAATGAAATATACTGAGTAAAAAGAAAACTTATTTGGATGGGGACAAAACCCTATCGATTCCGCTTAAGTTTTAAAAATTATCTAAAAGAAAATAATGCAGCATCTAAAAAAGCAGAGCAGGCCGCTCTCGTGCATCCGTGCACTTCGCGGCACCTGTACATCCCTGTACATTGGGCACCACCTGGGATTGCAGAGTCTTGCATTATTTGATTTATTTTTTTCCTCTGTATTTATTTCGAGGGATAGGTCTGTCTGTTTATAAGTAGATTTGTCGGATTTTCTGCTTTGAGTGATGGATTTTTGGATTATAATGATTGTATTACCAGATTTTCCTTTCAATTATATACAATTTTTGTGATTTTTTTGTTTTTCAGGATGATTCTGGTAGAAAATCCTTGACCCATATTATAAATTTTCCTATCATTTATATTTAAATCTGCACCGTTTTCTATCAGAATCCATATAACATCAGTATGTCCTTTAGCAGCCACATGCATCAGAGCCGCCCAGCCATATTCATCTTGAAAATTTATATCTGCACCCATTTCTATAAATTCTTTAACTTTACTAAAATTATAATCTTTTGCTGCTTCGATAAGTTCATAGCCTAAATAACCTGGCTCAATAACTTTATTGTTAGCTATTGAATATGATTACACTGAAATAGTCGAACTCCTCATAGCAGCCAGTGCCGTAGAATAATTCTTCTGTGGTTCGCCTAAAGCACATTTTTACCTGACGGTAAAACCTATGTATGATATTATTTGATTAGAGCTAAGAATTAAAAAGGTAACTACAACATTACTCAAATATGTATTATGCACTAATCTCAATTTTTATTATACGAATTTGCATTATGCATTAATTGTCTAAAATCATTTGACTTTTACGCGTAATATCATTATTATATAGATATATGGAAAATCCATTTTTCTTTGGAAAGTCAGTTATACGACCTGCTTTTATAAATCGGGATAAAGAAATTAAAGAGATATCATCACAGCTTTCTCGCGGACAAAGCATAATATTATTTTCACCAAGAAGATATGGTAAAACTTCTTTAATTAAAATAGTTTTAGATAAAATTAAAAAAAATAATATTATAACATTTTATTTTGATTTATATAGAATCGTAACAATTGAGAAATTTAGCGAATATTTTTGTGAAATAATTATATCTAATCTTAAGTCAAAAGGTCATAAATTATTTGAACAGGTCAGAAATATATTACCATCATTTAGCCCGAAATTAGTTTATAGTGAGCCCAATACACCTACAATCGAGTTAGATATTTCAACATTAAAGAAAGATAAAAGTAAATCATTGAGGGAATTATTTGATGCTGTTGAAATATTTTCAAAAAAAAGACAAAAAAAAGCATGTATAGTATTTGATGAATTTCAAGAAATACTAAATATTGATGGAGGAGAAGAATTAGAAAAAGAAATGCGTTCGGCTTTTCAACATCATCAAAATGTTTCTTATGTATTTATGGGGAGCAAAAGCCATTTAATGAATGAATTGTTCAACGTTAAAAACCGTCCATTTTATCATTTTGGTCTTCATTATGAACTTACTGTAATAGAATCTCATATTTGGGAAAAATTTATTTATGAAATATTTAATAAAGGAAATTATAAAATTAAAAAGAGTCATTGCAAAATGCTTACATCTATTACAAAAGGTCATCCTTTTTACACCCAGATGCTTTGTTCGGAATTATGGAATTTAAATCATAATAGTAAAAATATTACTGATAAAAAGATATTAATTGCTCTTGATAGAGTGATAGATCGAGAGGAATATGGTTTTGTCCAATTATGGGACCAGTTGGATACTAAGAGTAGAAGAATATTATCAGCAATTGCAATTGAAGGCCATTCTGAATTATTCTCTGCACACTTCTTAGAAAAATACAATTTAAAATCACATTCTTCTATTCAAAGAACAGTAAAGAAATTATTACAAATGGATATTATTATAAAAATAAAATCAGGTTTTGATATAATTGATCCAATTTATTCTGCCTGGATTAAAAAAAATATAAAAGGTTGATAGCCAATAAATTATAAATATAATTTCATAGAGTAAAGTGTTTTATGAAACATATATAAAATACCATATATAATCCATTTTGCATATGCAGTATGTCCATATCCAGCAATTCTCAATATGTCTAAATTTCAAGGAATCTGCAATTTTGAGCTGAAAGCTGTTTATAAAGTTTAGAGACTTTTCCCTTTAAATTATTTTCGAAAGCAGATTTATAAGATATATCAAC
>SDBV01000922.1_pt1 | contig 43020 bp, 29 predicted proteins | sample 2277081 | NCBI WGS metagenome assembly SDBV01 (sample SAMN10402039, study PRJNA504765) | marine sediment metagenome | isolation source: marine sediment core GS10_PC15, 223 cmbsf | place: Arctic Ocean: Southern Knipovich Ridge | collected 2010
GGTCTCCAGGTACCATTGGGCGACCACCAGTTGGGTGGGAAGATCGTTGCGTTCCGATTTCTGCGCAAATTCCATCCAGATCTTGGCGTTCTTGTAGTCCGGGACCGCATGGTAGAATCTAGCCAATTGGGCCGCCGGATTGAGCACCTTCGGGTCGGCCAACTTGGCCGCCTTCAGCTTGTTCAACGCCTCCTGGGACTCTCTCGTCTTGAACAGCGCCCGGGCCAGTCGCTGAAGCGCGACGGTGTTGTCCGATTGGATCTTCAACCAGGCGTTGAGATGCCCCTTGGCGGTCTCCCAGTCCTCGCGGCTTTCGGCCACGCCCGCCAGGCCGCTGTAGATACGCGGTTCCAGATTCTTTTTCCGCTCGGCATTGCTGAAGGCGGCCATCAGGCTTTCGGCCTTGGCGTAGACCAGGCTGGCCTCGGCCATGCGGCCTTCGCGCAGCGCCATGTCGGCAATGAAGATAAAGGCTTCCGGATCGTTCGGCTCCGCGACGACCGCCTTTTCCAGCCAGAATCGGAACGCCTTGGCCCCTCTGCCCTGCGGAATGCCGGCGAACACCTTGGCCATGTTGACCTCGCCGGGGGAGAGTTCCGGGTGTTTCTCGGCGGCCTCCTTGAACTTCATCAAGGCCCCGTCAAAGTCGTACTGCTTGAAACGCTCCAGGGCGTCGGCCACTTCCTTGATTTGGGTGTCGGCGGCGGGCAACGCGGCGGGGGTCTCCTCCTCCGCGCCCCGCGCCGGCAGTGGGGTAACTGCCGTCATGACGCAAGCGGCGAACGCGACGAAGACAACAGTCAAACGAAAAAACGGAAAAGTCATGGCTGCGATTCCCTTTTCTGGGGGGGTAACTGGTCTGGAGCACACGTATATCCATTACGGATCACGGTCCCGCGATGGTTCAAATGTAGAGTACGTCAAAAAACTCTAACTGGCAATATGCCGGCCCGCTGCTGAAGCCAAATCTTGGCCGTGCCCGAATAGTGCCGATCGGGGGGATTATTACACGTCGGCTGCTTGCCGAAGGGTGCCCCTTCTGATATCCTAATATGAGCGTGGTGGATGTTCCCCCACGTTAGAATACCTCCCCCTGGAAAGGAGATTTGCAATGCGTTTGATTTCCTCCCGAGTTTTGCTCCGGACCACGTTGGCCCTGCTGGTGATCGCTGCGGCAGTAGCGGCGCGCCCGGCCGTCGGCCAGGACGAGCAGCCCAGCACCAAGCCGGCGGCCGCCAAACAGGCGAAGAAGTTTCGCGGCCGACTGCCCAACTACTACCGAAGCGTGGTGGATCAGAAACAGCGTGAGACAATCTACAAGGTTCAGGAAGAATATGCGGCCAAGATCGACGCCCTGAAGGCCCAGTTGGAGGCGATCACCAAGGAGCGGGACGAGAAGGTCCGGGCCGTGCTGACCCCCGAACAGCAGAAGAAGGTCGAAGATATCGCGACGGCGGCCAAGGCCCAGCGGGAGCGGAAAAAGTCGGCCAAGGAGAAACCGGCCGCCGAGGCGCCGGCAGACAAGTGACGGCCCGGCAGTCCGCCAAAAAATGCCGTAGGGTGGGTGCTTGCACGCGCCTTCAATTCGCTGCTAACAGAGCGAGATGATCCGGCTGCGGCCTTGCTCCTCGATCGAGATTTTGTCCTCCCGGGCGAGCCAGCCCAAGGCCTCCAGCACGGTCTCGCGGCGCTGGCCGGTTGCCTTGACCAGGTTGGTCACGTTGGCCGGTCCGTCTTCGGCCAATACTCGCCATACCGCGCCGGCAGTTTCGCCGATCCGCTCGACACATGAGTTGAAGGTTGCCGTTGCCATGGGACCATCTCCTCCCGATTACCAGATTGTCAGCCGGAACCTAGCCTGCGCAAAGTATAACGCAACAGGAACTTTCGTCAAACGGAGCTTTCGAGAAATGCGGTCTAACCGGCACGAAACGCCACGAAGGTCAGATCGTCGGGCTTGGAGGGTTGCCCCGGCTCGGCGGCCTGCATCCGGCGGCGGCAATCGTCTACCAGCCGGGGCATCACCTGCTTCAGCGGACCTTTGCGAATCCGCTGGACGATCTCGTCCAGGTGCAGGTTGTCCAGCAGTCCGTCGCTGGCCAACAGGAGCGTGTCGCGGCGGGCCAGTTCGATGGTGGAGCCCACCTCGATCCGCATGTCGGGGGAGCCGATGATGTTGGAAACCACGTGCCGCTGCTCGTGCTGCATGGCCTCGGATTCGTCGAGCAAGCCGGCCTCCACGGCGTAACCGACCGGGGAGTGGGAGATCGTTTGCAGCTTGATTTTCCCCCGCTGGCCGACCACCAGGATCATCGAGTCGCCCACGTGATACGGCCGGACGGTGCGGCCTTGGATTTCGGCCACTGCCAGGGTGGTGGCGGCCCCCAGGCCCAAATCGTTGATCGCCCGATTGGCGTTCTCGATCCCGTTGAGGATGGCCGCCCGGAGACTCGGGTCCTCGCCGGGGGCTTCGCGGATCGAGGCAATCAATTCGCCAATCGCCAGACACGAGGCCTGCTCGCCGGCCGGCGCCCCACCCACCCCGTCGGCGACAACTAGAATCCCGGTGTCTCCGTTGACGCCAATCAACGCGGCGGCGTCCTCGTTGCAGGTCTCCTTGGCAGGGGAGCAAGCGGAGAAGATGGCGGCATCCCCCCCGGCGAGCGGGAGTATCTCGCCGCGCATCTCCGCATCGAAGAAAAGCTGCACATCCATGCTACTATTATCGTCCAACCGGCCCGGTCCGTCATCAGCATAATTACCCCTCTTCAGGGTGGTGTGCTCAACCCCACTGCATGGTCTCGAGATGCTGCCGCAATTGGCCCGCGTTGCGAAACTTCTGCCGGATCAGCGATCGCTTCAGCCCGCAGCAGATGGCCTTCACCTCGGGCGGCTGCTTGGCGTAGCGGCGTGGTCCGCCGATGGCGTCGTAGAAGATGCGGATGAGGTTGCAGACGTCTTCGTGAATGTTCTCCGGGCTGGCCTTGCCCCAGTGGAACATGTCGACCAGCTTCAAGTCGAACGAGAGTCCATAGCGGTGAATGATCACGTTCTCGTCGTGCAGATCGCCGTGGTACTCGCGGAGGTTGTGGATGCTTTCGATGCCGGCGGCCAAGGCGTGCAACAGGTGCAGGGCCTGAAAGACGGGAATCCGTTTGCCGGGCTGCCGGGCCAGGAAGTCGCTGAGCAACTCCCCCTCGACGAACTCGGAGACGAGGAAACGGATGGGCTGGTCCTGATAGACGATGCTTTCCTGGGTGTGATACTGGATCAGGATCGGGCAGTAGCGGAGCTTGTGGAGCTTCTTGGCGTAGAATCTGGCGGCCCGATTTCGGGGATTGCGGTGGGGATACCAGAACTTGGCCGCCCGCTCGATCCCCGTGGAGCATTCCCGAAGCAGGTAGACTTCGCCCTCCCAGCCGGTGCCGATTTGGGAAATGATCTCGTACTTCTTGGCCAGGATCAGCCCCGACGGGAAGCCGAATTTCTTGATGCGGCGGTGGTTGGTCGTCTTGCCCATGAACTGAAGGTCTGGTCGCTGGAGTTCAACCGGTGCGATGTGCGTGATCGTGCGGTTTAGTGCGAAGCCGCAAGCGGCTTTCTTATTCTTACGAGATAGATCAGCACAAGGAAATCATACACGGCGTGGGCGGTGATGGGAACCAGGAGATTGTCGCTCAGCAGCCAGATTCCGCCCAGATAGAGTCCGATCGCACCGGCCAGCAGGCCGTAGGTGAGGGTGATTCGATGGGCCAGTCCGAACAGGATCGCGGCGACGGCCAAGGCCACGCCCACCCCCAACGGACCGTCGATCCAATCGGCCACCACCGCCTGGATCACGCCGCGAAACAGCATCTCCTCGCCCAGGCCGGCCAGCACGGAAATCACCGCCAGATCGAGAAGGCGGCACTGGCGAAACAGCGGCACCAACAGGTCGTCGACGACCCGCACCAGTTCGGCAAACGGCCGGATCGGGAACTTCAAACACAACCACAATCCGGCCAACGGCGGCAGCGTGGCCACGGCGCCCCAGGCGACGCCCAAGCCAACGCCGCTGGGGGTCCGGGGAAACGACTCCAACGGGTCTTGGCCCGTCAGCCACCCCAGGCCGATCGCGACCGCAACCAGCCCCCCCTCGAAGATCGCCGCCAGCAGGGCGAAATGCCGCGGCGGTGGGAAGTCTTCAGGCGATGTTGGCCGATCCTCTTCCATGGCGTGGTTTGGCAGTCGCTTGCTCGCAAACAGCGGGTGACCTGCGGCCAGCCCGCACGGGTTGCCGGAAAGCTCAATACGGAGTATACGGGAAATAAGGCGTCGCGGGGACCGGCAAGGGGATCGTGCGCGTACCGTAAAACGGACCGTATCCGGTCGCGCCTGCCGTGCGTGTGCTAAGTGATTATTGACGGCTTGGCGGCGAACTGCTAGACTCTGCCCTTTCGTTTGGACGGAATACTTGCGTGAAGGAACCCATCATGACAGAGAAGTACGTTTATTGTTTCGGCCCCGAGGGAACCGACGGCGACGCCGGCATGCGGAACCTGCTCGGCGGCAAGGGGGCCAACCTGGCCGAAATGGCTCGTCTCGGGCTGCCCGTACCCGCCGGATTTACCATCACCACCGAGTTCTGCTCGGCCTTTTTCGACCAAGGCGGCAAGTTTCCTGAATCGCTCAAGAAAGAGGTCGCCGCGGCCTTGAAACAGACCGAGCGGGCGATGGGCATGAAATACGGCGACGCGGACAATCCACTGCTGCTGTCCAGCCGCAGCGGGGCCCGACAGTCGATGCCCGGCATGATGGAAACCGTCTTGAACGTCGGCCTGTGTACCAAGACCATCCCGGGGCTGATCGAGAAGTCGGGCAACCAGCGGTTCGTCTACGACGCCTATCGCCGGCTGATCACCATGTACTCCGACGTGGTGATGGAGAAGGCCGAAGACGTCGAGCCGCAAGAGGGCCAGGGTATCCGCGTCCAGTTGGAGAAGATCATGGACGCCCTGAAGAAGGCCAAGGGCTACAAGTCCGACACCGACCTGACGGCCGAGGACCTGAAACAGCTCTGCGAGGACTACAAGGCCAAGGTCAAGCAGGTCCTCGGGCGCGAGTTTCCCGACAATCCCGAAGACCAGCTCTGGGGGGCCGTCGGCGCGGTGTTCAAGAGTTGGAACGGCCGCCGGGCGATCTCCTACCGCCGCATCGAGGGCATTGCCGACGGCTGGGGGACCGCCTGCAACGTGCAGAGCATGGTCTTCGGCAACATGGGCAACACGTCGGCCACCGGCGTGGCCTTCAGCCGCAACCCGGCCACCGGCGAAAACCAGTTCTACGGCGAATGGCTGATCGACGCCCAGGGCGAAGACGTGGTGGCCGGCATCCGCACGCCCAGTCCGCTCAACGAACAAACCAAGAACGAGCAGAACGAGCACCTGACGTCGCTCGAGCAGCAATGGCCCGATTCGTACCAGGAGTTGGTGGCCATCCGCGACAATCTCGAAAAGCACTACACCGACATGCAGGACATCGAGTTTACGATCCAGGACGGCAAGCTCTACATGCTGCAATGTCGCAGCGGCAAGCGAACCGGAACCGCCGCGGTGAACATGGCCATGGACATGCTCGCCGAAGGGCTGATCGACGAGACGACCGCCGTGATGCGGGTCGGGGCGGACCAACTTGACGAGTTGCTGCACCCGATCGTCGATCCGGAGGCCGAGAAGACGGCCCAGACGTTCGTTTCCGGGTTGCCGGCCGGACCGGGGGGGGCCTTGGGCGAAATCGTCTTCACTTCGGCCGACGCCGTGGCCGCCGAAAAGGCCGGCCGCGTCTGCATCCTGGTCCGCGAGGAGACCAACCCCGAGGACGTCGAGGGAATGCGGGCCGCCGAAGGGATCCTGACCGCCCGCGGCGGCATGACCAGCCATGCCGCCCTGGTCGCCCGCGGCTGGGGAAAGTGTTGCATCGTGGGGGCCGGCGAACTGAAGATCGACGCCGCCGCCAAGACGATGAGCGCCAACGGCAAGACCTTCAAGCAAGGCGACACCGTCACGCTAAACGGCACCAAGGGCCGCGTCTACGGCGGGGCGCTGGCGATGGTGGACGCCACCGAGAATCCCCGCTTCAAGGAGTTCATGACGCTGGTCGACAAGCGGCGGACCCTGGGGGTGCGGACCAACGCCGACACGCCCGAAGACGCCCGCGTGGCCCGCGAGTACGGGGCCGAAGGCATCGGCCTGTTCCGCACCGAGCACATGTTCTACGGAGCGGGGACCGAAGAGGCGCTGTTCGTGTTGCGCAAGATGATCCACGCCGGCAGCGACGAGGAGCGCAACCGGGCGATCGACGAGCTGGAGCCCTTCGTCAAACGCGACATCAAGGCCACGCTCGAGGCCATGGACGGCCTGCCGGTGACGGTCCGCCTGTTGGACCCGCCGCTGCACGAATTCGTCCCGCAAAGCCCATCGGCACAGGCCGAACTGGCCAAGGCCCTGGGTATTTCGGGCGAAGAGGTCAAGCAGCGGGGCGCCGACCTGCACGAGGTCAATCCCATGATGGGCCATCGCGGCGTGCGACTGGGGATCACCTACCCGTACCTCACCGAGATGCAGATTCGGGCGATCATCGAGGCCGCCACCGAGTTGAAGAACGAAGGAAAGGACCCCCATCCGGAGGTCATGGTCCCGGTCACCTGTGCCTTGACCGAGTTGGACTTCGTCAAGCCGATCTTCGACCGGGTCAAGGCGGAAGTCGAGTCACAGGCGGGCGTGGCGGTGGACTGCCTCTACGGCACGATGATCGAGATCCCCCGGGCCTGCCTGCTGGCCGACCGGATGGCCGTCACGGCCGAGTTCTTCTCGTTCGGCACCAACGACCTGACGCAGATGAGCTTCGGCTTCAGCCGCGACGATACCGGCGGGTTCCTGCCGGAGTACCTCGACCACGGCATCCTGGAGGCCGACCCGTTCCAGACGATCGATCAAGACGGCGTGGGCCAGTTGGTGCAGATGGCGGTAGAGAAGGGCCGCGCCACGCGCAGCGACCTGAAGATCGGCATCTGCGGCGAGCAGGGCGGCGATCCGGCCAGCGTCGATTTCTGTTTCAAGATCGGGCTGGACTACGTCAGTTGTTCCCCCTACCGGGTCCCCATCGCCCGGCTGGCCGCCGCCCAGTCCGCGATCAAGGCCAAGAAATAAACCACTCGGTCCCAAGAAAGCCGCTTGCGGCTTCGCACACGAACCGTGCAGATCACCCGTGCCTTGGCGGCGGCAGTGAACTGCCGCCCCTCCGCTTTCAATCCAATCCAAGAGTTTGCTATGAACGCACCACGTATCTGAAGCGCCTGGCCGCCTTGCCCGGCGACGTGCCGCTGATGATCGAGCACATGAAAGGTCCCGAGGAGTACGACCGCTCGCGCGGCTACCTGTTCGACCTGGGCGGCAAGATCGGCGTCCGCTTCGGTTGATGCTCTGCCGATTAGCCGCCATCCGTGGGCATGGTCGTTTCCTTGGCTGGATCGTGGGGCCGGCAGTCGGCTTCGTGCGCCGAGACACTTACCCGCTGCGTGTACAAAGTTCAGGAAATCTGTCTCCTATCAAGTTGCCGTCGACAAGATCATTTTCCGGTTTCTTGCTTTCTTACAGGACCGCATGGCAGCTCGGGGCGCTTTGGCAGGAAATCTCTCGCCTGCGGCCCCAATAACCCCGTGGCTTATGCTATGAGTTATTGGGGCAAACTAATGAAACCGGACGAATCCGACGTCGCTCGAGAGAAGTTTCGCCGGCAAATGGCCGAGCTGGTCGGCAATGTGGGCCGGAAGTCCGACGGCGACGAACCGTGGTGGGCGACTGCCGCAACGCAACCGCGGCACGCCGAGCGAGAGCTTGAGCAAGAGGGATCGGGCAGTTTGAGGCCCGAGGATGGCGAAACCCCTCAGCAGCCGCTTCCCGAGAACCAACCGGAAAGTGAATTCGTGCCGCTTGCTCCGGATTCTTTGAGCAAGGCGGGTCTGCACGAGGGCCAAGTGGAAGCGCTGATCTTGAAATTCCTTCTCAACCGCAGCACGGCCACGGGCAGGGAAACCGCCGAGCAGATCAAACTGCCCTTGGGCGTGATCGCGGGCCTGCTGCGCCGCCTGAAGGAAGAGCGGCTGGCCGTGTACAAAGCGTCGGCGCCGATGAGCGACTACGTATACGAGCTGACCGAGCTGGGCTTGGAACGGGCCAAGCGATACAATCAGCAGTGCACCTATTTCGGCGCCGCGCCGGTTCCCTTGGACCAGTACGTTGCCAGCGTTCGAGCCCAGTCCATCCGACGGCAAAACCCCAGGCTCAACGACCTTCGCAAGGCCTTTCACGACCTCGTGCTTAGCGAGCAGGTCCTCTGCCAACTGGGGCAGTCCATCGTGTCCGGGCTGTGCCTATTCCTTTACGGCGCGCCCGGCAACGGCAAGACGAGCATCGCGGAACGAATCACCAGGGCGTTCAGCGAAAGTATCTGGATACCCCGGGCGTTGAACGCGGTGGGAGAAGTCATCCGGCTCTACGATCCGAACAACCACGAAGCCCTGCCGGCCGAGACAACGCCGGCCGAGACCCCGCCGGCCGAGACCCTGCGCGCCGAATCCCCGGAAGGCCTCGCCGGAAAGCAGGAGATCGACAGACGATGGATCCGCATCCGCCGCCCGACGATTATCGCCGGGGGTGAATTGACCATGGAGAATCTTGATATCAGCACCAACCGGGCTACCGGTCTGTGCGAGGCGCCCCTGCAAGTGAAGAGCAACGGCGGGACCCTGGTAATCGACGACTTCGGCCGACAGCGGATCACGCCGGCCGAACTATTGAGTCGCTGGATGGTCCCGTTGGAGAAGCGCTACGACGTTCTCAATTTGGCCGGCGGCCGAATCGTCCAAGTCCCGTTTGACCTATTGATCGTCTTTTCTACGAACCTTCAGCCGAAGGAACTTGTTGACGAAGCTTTCTTGCGCAGGATTCCCTACAAGATCGACGTCAAGGATCCGTCGGAAGAGGAATTCCGCATCTTGTTCAAGCGTGTAGCAACGGAGATGGGGATCGAATATCAGCACGACCCGGTCGACTACCTGTTGGAAAAACACTATAAGGCAGCCGGACGCCCCACGCGATTCTGCCACCCGCGCGACCTGTTGCGCCAGGTAGAGATCTTTTGCACGTTTCACGAGCGCCCGCTGCTACTGACCACCGAAGCCATCGACGCGGCGGTGAAGAACTATTTCGCCATGATGTAGTGCGTAAAGCTCCACACCGTGCATCAGGGGACGATCCTCACAAAGCCGCGACCGGTGGGTCGCGCCGTGATCCGCGACCGACGGTCGCGGCCGCTCACCCTGGAGTGCGGCTCGGGTCGTCTGGGGTCGCCCGCGGATTTCCGGTAACATGAGAGTGTGGGGGCTTTGCCAGGCCGAAGTACCCGCTGGGCCGATTGGTCTCCCTGCGTTAGCCGGTGCTACTATACCCCGTAATGCCCGTGGACTGCCGGAAAGGCCAAGGTGGACCGACAACCGCCGACAACACGAACAAAGCGGGCAGCGGAACTGGCGGCTGCGATCTTGTTGATGCTGGCCATGCCGCTGGGACTCTACCTGGCGGCGGCCTGGGTGGCGGCCGATGCGGATGGTTCTTCGCTGGCGGGGGTAACCGGCTTTGATCCGTCGCAGATCGAAGAAATGTCCGCTTCGCGGATCGCCGCCTCGGCCGCCATGGCCGTCGGCGCCGTCGGCTTCTTGTTCGTCGTGCCGGGGCTGCTGGGTACGTTGGCACTGATGCGGTGGCCTCGCACCCGGCCGACCGCCCACGCCTGGAGCCTGGCCCCCAACTCGGCCGTCCTGCTTCTGATTCGTCTGTTGTTGCGGCACACCTCGGGCATCCACCGGGGGTCTCTGTTGACCGCGAGCCTGGTGTGACACGCCGTGCTGCTGGCGGCGGCGTGGCAGCCGGGGCAATCGCCGGCGGTCCTCGGTCGGCTGGCCGGACGCTACGGCGGGGGGCTGCTGATCGGCCTGTTGATGGTCCTGGCGGCCATGGTCCTCTTCTTTCCCGAGCAGTTTCTCCAGTGCTTCAGCGAGGACGGGACCGAAACCTGCGAACTGGCCCGAAGCCTGCGGCACCATTTCTTGCCCTACTGGGAGTTGGAGACCTGGGACCCGATCCCCGGCGGTCGGATGGGGACCGTGGTGGTCAACCCGTCGTTGATCAATTCATATTGGACCTGTGCCCTGCAATGCCTGCTGGGCGGCCATTTCGATGACGCTGGGGAACTGGCCACGCGGCTTTCCTATTGGGTCTGGTGGATGGCTATCTTCGCGGTTTCGTACCGGCTGGTGGTGTGGGAGGCGACTCCGTCGGCGATTGACCGGGCAAGCCGAATCCCGTCGCCGACGGAGTCGCCTCCCACAGCGCCGGACGTCGGGGCGTCGCTGACGGCCATTCCGCTGGGGCTGACGATGCTGCTGGTCGGCATGCTGTTTACCTTCTACGTCGGCTACAATCCGTACATGGCCGACCTGGCCAACCCGGGCGTTCCCGACGCCCTGTTTACGCTGTTGATGCTGTTGAGCTTCGACTGCCTGCGGCACAAGGATCGCCCCGGTTGGGTGATTTCGGTGACGCTGGCATCGCTGGTGCTCTATGCCGGGGCCGTGCTGCTGGTGTTGACTCTGGCCGCGGCATGGTGGTGGCAACCGATCGAGCGGAAGGAAACGCTCCGCTGGGCCGCTTGCGGCTTCGCAACCCTGCTGGCCGTAATCCTCTTCTATCTAGGGTTCGGCTGGCTCGACGGATCGCTGCCGTATTGGATCGACACGATCGACATCGAGTACGTCAGCGATTATCTCAGCGACGTGCCCCTCTGGACCTCCGGCCCGCTGTTCTTCGGCTACTTTCTGCTCGGATGCGGCGGCGTGGCGGCCATCGGACTGGCCCGGGCGTTTCGCCGCGACGCCTGGCAGCGGACCGTGGCCACCGTCACGTTGCTCTACTTGCTGGTAGTTCTCGGCTCGGGTTTCAAGAACCTGCACTATCTCGGCCCGCTGTTGCCGGTTCCGATCGTGTTGTTTTTGGCCGGATGCGACGATCGCCGACAACGACGCCTATCGCATCGCTCCCTGCCGGTGGTGTGCTCGGTGATCGTCTGCCTGGCGGTCTGCTGGCCGAAGGCCCGGGCGACCTTCACACTCAATCGCGAGTTGGGCCGCCGTACCACGATCGCTACCGACGACTACCTGACCGCGGTGCGTTGGGCCCGGCTGCGCTACACGCTTCGCGAGCAGGGCGTGATGTCGTGGGACTGCGATCAGCACACCTGGGTGGTGTATGCACAGCGGGACGCCCGGCTGACCGACCCCCGGTCGCTGTTGCTGGCCCCCAGCGGGACGAGCGTGCCCGGGTATCGGCCGCAGGCACGGCGCCGTCTGGCAGCAACGGATCTGGATGTGACGTTGTACGCCCGCGATGACGATTGGGTCCGATGGCTGTCGACGGCGCAGCCGTTGCGGCCGTTGGACCGCTACCCGGCCGTTTTCCGCCCCTTGGCCGGCGGTCTCTATTCGCCGCACAACAACCCGTTGGAGGACGTGCAGCGGTTGCACCGGCCGTGGTGACGGTCTATACTATGCGGCTCCCCTCTAAGTGGTCTCTCAAATCCGTCTTGCCATAACGCCCGGGGGCTGCGTCCCCCGGGGATTGGAGTGGTTTGTTCGAGCGTGACCCCGGGGGGCGCAGCCCCCCGGGCGTTGAATGTCGCGGAGGCCAACCCGTCAATTCGACCTTGACGGACCACTTGCGTTGCCGTCAATGGATACGGAGGAACCATGTTTGAATCGAAAGAAGCCGGCTTCGCCCTGGACGCCGTTCGCCAGGCCGCCGATATGGTCCAACAGGTCCAGCGAGACATGGTCACCGCGGCGTTGACCAAGCAGGACCGTTCGCCGGTGACGGTAGCGGATTTTGCGGCCCAGGCGGTGGTGGGTTACCTGTTGGCCGAGACGTTTCCCGACGATCCGCTGGTGGGCGAGGAAGACGCCGCCGAACTCCGTAGCGGCCAGCAGGGCGAGACCCTCCAGCAAATCACCCGGTTCGTTGGCCGCATGGTGGCCGGCGCCACGCCGCAGTCCGTTTGTGACTGGATCGACCGGGGCAGCGAAGATCAACCAGGCTCCGGGCCAGTTTCGACGAAAGGTGGCCGGCGGTTCTGGACCCTCGATCCGGTCGACGGCACCAAGGGATTCTTACGCGGCCAGCAATACGCTGTGGCACTGGCGCTGATCGTCGACGGACAGGTCCGGTTGGGCGTGCTCGGCTGTCCCAACCTGACCGGCGGTTGTCTGCCGGAGATTGGCGGACCGGGATCGTTAATCTGTGCCGCCGCAGGCGAGGGCACGTGGACCGCCCCTCTGGGCGGGGGCGATTTTGAGCCCTTGCGGGTTTCCGACCGCCACGACCCGGCCGAGGCCCGCCTGCTGCGGTCGGTGGAATCCGGACACACCAACGTCGGCGCCATGGGCGAGTTGCTCGGCGCCTTGGGGGCCAAGGCCGATCCGGTGCTGATGGACAGCCAGGCCAAATACGGCGTGCTGGCGGCCGGCCGGGGCGATCTGCTGTTCCGTTTGCTTTCGGCGGCCAAGCCCGACTATCGAGAGAAGATCTGGGACCAGGCCGCCGGCTCGCTGGTCGTCGAAGAGGCCGGCGGACAGATCTCCGATCTGGACGGCAAACCGCTGGACTTTACCCAAGGGCGGACCTTGGACGCCAACCGCGGCGTGGCGGCGTCCAACGGCCGGCTCCACGACGCGGCCCTGAAGGCCCTGAAACAGATCGGCGCCTGAGTTCCCGTCCGCGAAACGCCCGCGAACCGCGAAACGCCCGGAAACCGCGAAACGCCCGGGAACCGCGTTCCCCGGGGGAGGTCCCCTTTGGCAGAAAACCTGGCCATCACGTTCATCCTCCCGGTGCTCAACGAGACCGCTGCGCTGAGAACGACGGCCGATACCATCACCCGGCTGGCGGCGGACCATCTACACGAAATGCTCATCGTCACCGCCGAACGGACCACGCCCGAGAGTCGGCAGGTCGCCGAGCAACTCGAGCGGCGGGACCCCGAGCGGATCCGCATCCACCGGCAGCGATTACCCCGGCTGGGCGGCGCGATCCGCGAGGCGTTCGAGCTGGCCGGCGGATCGCACGTGATGCTGATGGCCAGCGACCTGGAGACCGATCCCGAGTTGATCCCCCGGTTCATCGAGCGGATGCAAGAGGGCCGCTGGGACGTCGTCTGCGGCTCGCGCTGGCTGGCCGGCGGCGGGTTCGCCGGCTATGGCCGGCTGCGCAAGCTGGCCAACTGGCTGTTCCAACGCTCGTTCAGCCTGCTGTACGCGGCCCGGCTGACTGACCTGACGTTTGCCTATCGGCTCTACCGCCGCGAGGTGCTCGAAGGAATCCGGTGGGACGAGTTGGGCCATCCGCTGTTGCTGGAGTGCCTGTTGAAACCGCTACGGCTGGGCGCCCGGGTGACGGAGGTCCCCTGCCGATGGCAATGCCGCCGCGAGGGCCAGTCGGCCGGCTCGTTTCGCCAGATGCTGCAATACGTTCCGCTGGCGATCCGCGTTCGCTTGCTGCGGCGCGATCGCATCCGGGCGGAGAAGCCGAGCATCGAGAGGCCGTGCGATTAGCAGCCGGTTGAAAAAGTAGGGTGGGTGCTCGCACCCACGCAAAACGGCCGCCAATCGAAGGCGCGTGGGTGCAAGCACCCACCCTACGGACAATTGACTCCCTTCATGGTGATTCTTCCGGTGACGCCTCAGTCAGCCGAACCGCGCCGCTCGGCCAGTTCCCGTCGCACGCGCTGTAGATCGGCGTCGACCATCATCCGCACCAAATCCGGGAAGGTGACTTCCGGCTTCCAGCCGAGCACCTTTCGGGCCTTGGCCGCGTCGCCGCGCAAGGTGTTGATCTCGGCCGGACGAAACAGGTCGGGGTCGCTCTCGACGTGGTCGCGCCAATCGAGGTCGACGTGGCCGAAGGCCAACTCGACCAGCTCGCGGACCGAGTGCTGCTCGCCCGAGGCCACCACGTAGTCGTCCGGCTCGTCCTGCTGCAACATCAGCCAAATCGCCTTGACGTAGTCACCGGCGAAGCCCCAGTCCCGTTTGGCGTCGAGGTTGCCCAGCTTGAGCTTCTGTTGCACGCCGAGCTTGATTCGGGCCACCGAGTCGGTGATTTTCCGGGTGACGAACTCCTTGCCACGCCGCGGCGATTCGTGATTGAAGAGGATTCCGGAGCAGGCAAAAATGTTGTAGCTCTCCCGATAATTCACCGTGATCCAGTGGCCGTAGACCTTGGCCACGCCGTAGGGGCTGCGGGGCCAGAAGGGCGTCTCTTCATTCTGCGGCTCCTGGCGAACCTTGCCGAACATCTCGCTGCTGCTGGCCTGATAGAAACGGATGCCCGGGTCTACCAGCCGGACCGCCTCCAGCACCCGGGTCACCCCCAGGGCGGTGAACTCGCCGGTCAGCAGCGGCTGGAGCCAACTGGTGGGGACGAAGCTCTGGGCGGCCAGGTTGTAGACCTCGTGCGGGCGGACTTTTCTCAACAGGGTGACGATCGACAACTGGTCCAACAGATCGGCATGGTGCAGCGTGAGCCGGTCCCTCAGGTCGTCGATCCGCTCGAAGTTCTCGGTGCTGGACCGGCGGACCATCCCATGGACCTCGTAGCCTTTGTCCAGCAAGAACTCGGCCAGGTAGGCCCCGTCCTGCCCGGTGATGCCGGTAACCAACGCTTTGCGAGTCATTTCTACAAGCCTTTGTGAATGATTCGGGATAGCCAACCAACGAGTATCTTGCCAGCCGGAAACCGCCGGGTCAACCGCAGTTTGTGGCGGGAATTGAGAGATCGGGGTTGGGGATTGGAGAGGTAGGGTGGGTCGAGCGCAGCGAGCCCCACCAAATGGATTGACAAATGATGGTGGGGCTCGCTGCGCTCGACCCACCCTACCGGCTATTGGCTTGCGGAAGTCGGTTCCTGCACCCGTTTGTGGCTGGGGATCGGGAAACTAATCACTACCCACTAATCACTACCCACTAATCACTACCCACTACCCACTACCCACTAATCACTACCCACCACCCACTAATCCCTTCTCACGCACCCGGTACAAGGTCTCCCGGCCGCGACGGACCGGACCCACCTCGAAAAGCTCGGCCAGCTTCTTCCCCGCTCTGTCAAAATACTCCGCCGGGACCGTAAAATAGACCGGCCGCTGCCGCTTCAGCAAAACCTCTTGGATGTGCTCCACCGCCGATTTGGCCAATTCCTTTTGCCCCGGGTGCGGATCGTACTGAATGAACTGAAGGTCGGTGCGGCCCTGCTCGATGCGGGCCACGTAGTAGTAAGGATACAGCGTACACCAGCCGGTAAACACCAGGGCGTTGGGTTCCAGGGCTTTGATCAGTTGACGCACCTCGCGATGGAACTTTGGGGAATCCTTGATTTGGAAGGCGTCTTCCTCGCCCGGGGGCAGCCAGAAGTTGCGGCGGCCGTCCTTCCAGGCGTCGGCCAACAGCATCGGCCACGCGATCACGCCCAGGCCGACCAGCGCCACCCACGGGTCGAATGTCCGAGAAGTCCGCCTCGGCTTGTGGGAGGCGACTCCGTCGGCGATTGACTGGGCAAGCTGAATCCCGTCGCCGACGGAGTCGCCTCCCACAGCGCCGGCCGTCGGGCCGAATCGGGTTGCCAGGTCACGGCAGCCGTCGCACACGGCCGCCAGTCCGGCGATCCCCAGCACGCCGATCGGAACATACGTGGCGATGTACATCACGTGGACCACCCCGTCGAATTGCAGGTCGTAGCAGAGGTGCGTGACGTAGGTCAGCGTCAACACCAGCGTCATCGGCATATTCCGCCGACCCAGCCAGAAGAGCCCCGCAATTGCCAAGACCAGCCATAGCAGCGGAAACTCTCGGGCAAGGTTGACGGCGTAGTCGATCGTCTTTTGCCTGGTGACCGCCGGCGGTTGAGAAGTCAGCAGGCCGGCAAACTGCGGGGCGCTCATGCTCAGCTTGACGCGATCGAAGAAACCGTCGAGGTCCTCCGGCTGAAGATCCCACTCGGATCGCGAGGGGTTGATCACGGTGCGAAAATAGCTCGTGGGGCTGTCGGCCCGGTCGATCACGGCAAACGCCGCCAAGGTAATCGCCACGCCGGTGACGGCTCCCGCCACGGCGGCGATCCCCGTTTTGCACAAGAAGCCTCGCTGCCCGGGCGTGATGTTTATCATCCGTAGCGCCACCATCAGCAGGGCGGCCGGGGCCATCAGCGCAACGGTCACGTGTACTCCCAAGCTCACGCCGCCCAGACAAGCGGCCCCCAGCAGCCAGCCGACGCCCCCGGTCTGTCGCCAGCGCTCCAGCCCCAGCAGCACGCCCACCGTGCAGACCACTGAGCTGGTATAGACTTCGGCGATCACGGCTTGCGACCAGAGGGTGGGCGAGACGGCCAGCCCCACCGCCCCGACCACCGCGACCCAACGCATGCCGGTCAGCAGCCGCCCCAACACGTACACCAGGCCCGCAGCCAAAGATCCCATCACGGCCGACAACAGGTTCACCCGATAGGCCACCTCGCCGACGGGAATAAAAGTGGACAGTTTGGCGATCAGCAGGTAGACCGGGTATCCGGTCGGATGGGCGTATCCGAGGGTCACCGCCTGGGTCTGCATCTCCGCACTGTCGTCCTGCAACAGCCCGGGCGCGAGTGTGACGAGGTAGATCACCAGCACGGCCAGGGCTACGCCGACAGCGATCGACAGGTCGGCCCGGTCCAAGCTGACTTTGCGGCAACCGTTGGCGCAGCGATCGCCGCCGAGGGCTACTTCCGCTTTTTTCCGCAGCCGCCCGTGTCGGGGAGAATGGGGCATGGGAGAATCGGGATTTTGCGGCTTCGCAGGTGGTCCCGGGCGGATACGCCCGCCTGAGGCAAACACAAACATAACAGACTGAGAACCCACGAACCACCCCGTAGCCCGTATACCTGCACCCGCCGCCTCCCAGAGGACTATCCCCGGGTAGCCAGCCTAACGGCAACGTGGTATACTGACGGTACATGTGAACTCTCGATTCCGGGCAGATTCCTTGGATCTCTGCGGGACGCGGAACAGTGGCGCAACCATCATCAACCGGGAAGACGGACCGGCTGCTTCGGGCGAAGCCGTTGGAAGCCGGCCCGGTACCGGAGAAGGGTGCGGCGGTGCCGCCGGCGCCGATTCCGGTGGGACCCGCACCCCGGGCGGAAGAACCCCCGCGACCAGTTCCCGTGGTTCCGGCTTCGACTCCGGTGGCCGACACCACTGCTGCGGCGCCGATTCTTCTGACCGAACAGCAGAAACAACAACGCCGCGTCGCGGTTGAGCAAACGGGATGGAAACAAGGCCGCAAGGCGGTCGGCGCCCGCGAGGAACTCGACGAGCGGGCCGAAGAGGGCGCCGTGGCCGTCTTCTGGCGCGACTTCCTCCACCAGCACCGCAGTTGGGCCGTCAGTGCCTTTGTCCACACGCTGATCGTCGTGATCCTCGGGCTGTTGACGATTTCGGTGCCTCGCAATTATATCGAGTTGTCGTCGTGGGCCGACTTGCCCGAGGACTATCAGTTGGAGGACATCGAGGCCCTGCAGACGGACGGCCCCGAGGTGGAGAACGTCTCCAACGACGTCGTGGACCGGCTGGAGCCGGAAAGCCTACAGCCGACGGTCGACATGCGCAACGCGGCCGAGGGGATCGATGCGGCGTCGGTTCAGTTGACCAAGGCCAGTCTGGACCGTGCCCCGTTTAACGACCTGTTGTGCGAGGCGGGCCTCGGTACCGGCCAGGCAGACGCGCGAGGTAAGGGCAAGGGAGAGCGAGGGCCCGGCAACGGGCTGGATGGGGCCGGCGGCGGTCTGGGCGGCCGCGGCGGGCGGCGGGGCGATGCGATCGGACGCGGGGCCACCCCGCAGAGCGAAGCCGCCGTCGACCTGGCCCTGAAGTGGCTGGCCGAACATCAGTTGCCCGACGGAAGCTGGTCCTACAACCATCACCTGGCCCTGAGTTGCCAAGGCAAGTGTCCCAGCACCGGGCAAATGCCCGAGGCCCGAATCGCCGCCACCGCCATGGGTATCTTGCCGTTTCTCGGCGCCGGCCACACGCACCAGGTCGGCGACTACCAGCAGACCGTCGGCGCCGGGTTGAACTACCTGATACGCCGCATGCAGTTGGGGCCCCAAGGCGGCAGCCTGATGGAAGGCGGCGGACGCATGTACTCGCACGGCCTGGCCACCATCGCACTGTGCGAAGCGTACGCCATGCGAGGCGCCGGCCGGAAGATGCGTCCTCCGTCGTACGACGGCACCGACCGTGCCAGCCCGGGCGATGCCCCCAGGGGCCCGAGGCAGAAACCCGTTGCAGTCCCCGGTCTGGCCCAGGCGGCCCAGGCGGCGCTGAACTTCATCGCCTATGCCCAGGACCCGGTCGGCGGCGGTTGGCGCTACCAGCCCCGTACGCCCGGCGATACGTCGGTGGTCGGATGGCAGTTGATGGGACTGTTGAGCGGCAAGATGGCCTATCTGTTGGTCAATCCGGCCTGTTTCGCCGGGGCCACCAACTTCCTCAACCACGTCCAGACCGGCGACTACGGATCCAACTACGGCTACACCGGCCCCCAGCGGGCCAGCAAAGCCACCCAAGCCATCGGGCTGTTGGGGCGAATGTATCTCGGCTGGACGCCCGACCATCCCGGCATCGTCCAAGGCGTGCAGGATCTCAGCGGAGCCGGACCCTCGCGCCAGGGCAACATGTACTACAACTACTACGCCACCCAGGTGCTGCACCACTGCGGCGGCGAACCTTGGAAGCGGTGGAACCCGCAGATGCGCGACTGGCTGGTGGGCGCCCAGTCGCAGGCCGGCCACACCGCCGGCAGTTGGCACTTCGGCGGCGGCGGCGACCGCGGCAACGACAAAGGCGGCCGACTCTACAGCACCTCCCTGGCGGCGATGACCCTCCAGGTCTACTACCGCCACATGCCCCTGTATCGCAAAGACGTGTTGCAGCAGGGAAAAGTCGAAGCCAAGAAGGAAGCCGACCCGGCCGACAACGGCGATTTCTAGCCGCTTGCGGCTTCGCAGCAAAAACACACCCCACTGGTCAAACGCGCTTCCAATCTGTATCATGCCCGCATGACCAGTTCACCACCGCAAGATCCACACCCACTGGACGTCGGCTGGTGCCGCCGGCAGTTTCCCGCCTTGGCCCGAAATCTCGATGGAAATCCGGCCGTCTATTTCGACGGGCCGGCCGGCAGCCAGGTGCCGCAGCGGGTGATCGACGCCATGGGCGATTACCTGGTGCGCTGCAACGCCAACCATGACGGATTGTTCGCCACCAGCCGCGAAAGCGACGCCCTGCTGCGGACCGCCCACCAGGCGCTGGCCGATTTCGTCGGCACCGACGATCCGGACACGATCGTCTTCGGGCCCAACATGACCAGCCTCACCTTCGCCCTGTCGCGGGCCTTGGCTCGGACGTGGCGAGCGGGCGATGAAGTCGTCGTGACCCGGCTGGACCACGACGCCAACGTGACGCCCTGGGTGCTGGCCGCAGGCGACGCCGGGGCGACGGTCCGACACGTGGGGATCCGCCGCGACGACTGCACGCTGGACCTCGACGATCTGGCCGAACAGCTCTCGCCGCGAACCCGGCTGGTGGCCGTGGCCTGTGCCTCCAACGCCGCCGGCACGATCAACCCGGTGGCGGAAATCGGGCGGTTGGCGCACGGCGTCGGCGCCTTGGTGTTTCTCGACGCGGTCCACCAAGCGCCGCATGGCCTGTTGGACGTGGGGGCTTGGGACTGCGACTTCCTGGCCTGTTCGGCGTACAAGTTCTTCGGTCCGCACGTGGGCCTGCTTTGGGGGCGGCGGGAGTTGCTCGAAGAACTGCCCGCCTACAAGCTGCGTCCCGCCCCGGACGATCTTCCGGGGCGATGGATGACCGGCACCCAGAATCACGAGGGCATCGCCGGCACGCTGGCGGCGGTAGAATATCTGGCCGACTTGGGACGGACGATGGCCCCCGATGCGCCCGACCGCCGTGCGGCCCTTTCGGCGGCCTATGCGGGCATCACCACCTACGAGCGGAGCCTGATGGCCCGATTGTTGACGGGGCTCGCCGAGTTGCCGGACGTCACGGTCTGGGGAATCACCGACCCGCAGCGGCTTCACCAGCGAGCGCCCACCGTGGCCATCACCCACCGGCGGTTTCGGCCCCGGGAGTTGGCCACTTGGCTGGGCGATCGCGGGATCTTCGTCTGGCACGGCAACTTCTACGCACTGCCGCTGACCGAGGCCTTGGGTCTGGAGCCCGAGGGACTGGTCCGCCTCGGACTGTTGCACTACAACACCGAGGAAGAAGTCGATCGTTTGCTGGATACGCTCAGGGAAATCTGAACCATTGACGATGACGCCGAGATTCGCGAAGCGTTTGCTCATCCGTGTGTCTGAATCCGTGTGGGAACATTGACGTCGAGGATTTCCACACGGATTCAGACACACGGATGAATGATCGTCAATCGACCAACTCGCGCTGGATGTCTTCGAGCGATTTGCCCTTGGTTTCCGGCAGCCGCAGGAGGATGCCGAAGAAACCGACGACGCAGATTCCGCCATAAAGCCAGAAGGCGCCGTGAGCGCCCAACCAGTCTTCGAGGAAGGGGAAGGTGAAATTCAACGCCGTACAACCGACCCACAGCGACAGCACGGCAACCGACATGGCTGCGCCACGGATCCGGTTCGGGAAAATCTCGCTGATCACCACCCACGTAATCGGGGCCAGCGACATGGAATAGCATGCGATGGCCGAGACGAGCAGGATCAGCATGAAGGCGCCGGTGCTTTGCAGATAGTAGCCGGTTCCCAGCACGGCATAGATCCCGGCCAGTCCGGCGGCTCCGATCAGCATCAAGGGCCGCCGCCCGAAGCGGTCCACCGTAAAGATGGCGATAAACGTGAACACTAGACTGACGATCCCTGTAATCACGATGTTAAACATCAAATCGCCGACCTCATACCCTGCGGCTTTGAACACTTCTTGTCCATAGATGAAGATGACGTTGATGCCGCACCACTGCTGGAACACCGCCAGAAACACGCCCAACGCCACGACCCTCGTGAGTTTCGGTTCCAACAGGTCACGGAAACGCACCTGCGCGACTTCTTCGGCGACAATCGTCGCTTTGATGTCGGCCACCTCGTACTGGGCATATTGCTGACCGCCCACGGCGCCGAGAATGCGTCCGGCCTGTTCGTCACGGCCGTTCTTCACCAGCCAGCGGGGACTCTCCGGCACGAAAAACATCAGCAGGAAAAACAAAAAGGCCGGGATGGTCTCGGCGCCGAACATCCACCGCCAGCCGACCAGTCCGTTCCACGACTCCCGGAGTATTTCGGTGGTCGCTGAATCGGCCACGGGTTGGGCGATGCAATAGTTGGCGAACTGCGCCGCAAGCACGCCGATGACGATCGTCAATTGGTTGATCGAGACAAACCGGCCCCGCATGTGTGCCGGCGAGATTTCCGCGATGTACATAGGTGAAAGGTTCGACGCCAGTCCGATGCCCACACCGCCGATAAACCGCGCGATGTTGAAGGAAGGGAAATCTCCCGACAGGGCCGTCCAAACGGCCGAAAAGGTGAACAGGAAGCCGGACAAAATGAGCAAGCGTTTGCGCCCGAACTTGTCGCTCAGCGCGCCCGACATCATCGCCCCGAAAATGCAACCGAACAGAGCCGTGCTCGTGGCGAAGGCTCGCCAGAACGGCTTTTCTGTGATGCCGAAGAAAGGTTCGTAAAACGCCTTCGCCCCGCCGATCACGACCCAGTCGTAGCCGAACAACAGTCCCCCCATAGCCGCCACCAGACAGATCGTCCAGAGGAAACGCATGTTGTACCGCACGCCGGGTGGCTGGGAAGAATGGCTCACGCTCCAACTCCTGGTTCAGGCCTTGCGGGCGTCGTTGACGGCCCGGAACATGGCCAACATGTTTTCGGTCGGTACGTTCGACTGCACGTTGTGGATACTGTTGAAGACGAAGCCCGTGCCGTCGTTGAAGAAAATGTCGATCCGCTCGCGGACCTCGCGGTAGACCTCGTCGGGCGTGCCGAACGGCAGCGTTTTCTGCGTGTCCACGCCACCGCCCCAGAACACCACCTCCTTGCCGAAGTTCCTCTTCAACGTCGCCGGATCCATCCCGGCGGCGGAGCATTGCACCGGGTTGAGGACGTCGAATCCCGCTTCGATGAACTCCTCGATCATGCCGCAGACCGCCCCGCACGAATGGATGAACGTCTTCCACGGCGTCTTCTCGTGGATGCGGCGGTTCACCTCGACGTGATACGGCTTGAACAGGCTGCGATAGGCGTCGATCGAGATGAACGGGCCGTGTTGAGCGCCGAAGTCGGTGCCGCTGACAAACACCACGTCGGCATGCTCGCCCACCGCCGCGGCCAACCGGTCGATCGTCTCCAAGGCGCACTGAAGCTGGCAGTCGAACACGGCGCGGAGGTAGTCCGGGCGGGTCAGCGTGGAAATGTACCACTCCTCGACGTCGCGAATTCCCCGCGGCCGCTTCATCCACGGCGCCGGAACCAAGGCAATGTCGCCGAAGCCACAACCGGGGATCGTGAGGTAGATGCCGTAGTCGGTCTCGGTCGCATAACGGCGGGCGGCCGCCGACATCTGCTCCGCGTCCCGCTGCTCGAGGGGAGCGAATTCCTCGCAATTGTCGGCCGGATCGAGCCGCTCCTCGTCGATCGGTTGCCGTTGGACGATCGCATCGAAAAAGTACCCCCCGGCGGGCATCCGCCCCCGAGGCGGGGCGCTGGTGTCGCCTTCGGCGTAAATCAACCAACCGCCGCCATCGTCCGGCGTGACGTTGAATCGCTCGGGCACCAGGATCGGCGTGCCGTCCATCATCGCCAACGGCTTCGGCGGTTCATCGTTGCGGAAACCGAACATCGTCCCCGGTGGATGTACGCCGACCACATCCAGGCTTAACGCCCGGCGGAGCGGTTCGTCGATCTCGCCGAGCATTTGGTACGGTTCATGCACGTGTACGCGATAATCGGGGTCTTCACCAACCACCGCTTGACGCAGGCGATACACCGCTGGGGCGCCGATGCCGGTTTGAAACCCTGCCCCAAAGTCGACACAGAGTCGATCCGGAGTTTGATGGTTCAACGTCGCGAGCAAACGCTGCCTCGAGTTCATCCCTGCGCTCCGTAGGAAGTCTTCTCCAAAACCTTTACCCGTCTTCATCGCTTCGCCGGCGGCTCGGAAGTCAACGAAGATCTTTCAAAGACTCGCACGTGCCAACCGACCCAATTCCCGTCCGCTTTCGTCATAGATCACAAGTTCCACCGTGGTGGCACTCGCCGGGGGCGGCGCAACCTCCAACTCGGATGAAAACACGAAGGGTTTGGAAGGGGTCACCGGCCAAAGGGTTTTTGAACGGGAAAGTGGCTTGCCGTCGCCGGCGCGGAAGACCAGGCCGGCGGTTGCCCGGTGGAATACGCCGAACCGGCCGCTGAGAAGCAACTTTCCTTCGTCGAGTTTCGCAACGAAAGGCTCGCACACAACGCCCGCGTCCGTGCAATCCAAGACCGGAAAGTCGCCGCCGATGACCGCCGCGTACCAGTCGTATTGGAACGTATAACTTCCGCCGGGCTTCACGGTCGCCAACGGGCTGAGCAGTTCGGTCTCGATGAAGTAGGGACACTCAACCGGATCGTCGCTCAAGTCGTTAATCTTGCCGTCCACGATAAACTGGCCCAGACCGTGCAACCAGATTTCAACCGACGAACGGTCCGGATAGGCTTTGTCGGGAAAGTAGGGGAAACGTTGTACGAACACGCGGCCTGCCGAACCGTTGACCGTCGCCACCCAACCTGCCGAACAATCCATGCCGATCTTTCCCACGCGGCGTTGGTAATGCGCCCGCATCATTCGCCGCCGGCCGTCGGGTTGCCACGACGTGTTGTTTGCCAATCCGAACATCACTTGGTAACCGTCCGGGAAAACACTTTTGGGGTTGATGGGACAATAGACGCGGAGTTTCTTTTCGTGGCCTTCGCCGTCGCGTCGGGCAGCGTCCTGTTGCACAACCGACCAGATGCCCCATCGCCGTGGCTTGGTATCGATGTTTGTCATTCGAGCTTCGACTGCGATCCGACTCGAATTGGGGAACACGCGGATGGTCCGCGAGAACTGAATTCCGCTACGCGGGTCCTTCCGGCTGGTCAGCTCAACGGAAGCCGAGTCGTCGCCCTCGACAGACGTCTTGGCAGGCGCCACGACACGGTGCGGGCTTCCGTCGAGCACGGCGTCCGGCGGTCCCGGCCACTGGTTCTGGTTGTCCCAACCCTGCGGGGCAGGCCAGAGCTTCTCGCCGCCATAGTTGAGCCACTCCCCATCGGGGCCAAGCCCGCTCGGTGGCGGTTGCTTTCCGGCAAGCTCTCCGTTGACAAAGAAGTACTCGAAGTCACCCAGTTTGTACTGGATGACCCGCCCGCCAATGTCCGGAACGACCTGGACCTCGATCAGGCCGTTGGAAAGCTCGATCGCCTTCCAACCTCGATAACTGGTCGTCCGCATCGTCTGGGCGTCTGCACTGGCCGCACAGCAAAAGCAGATGGCGAAGCAGACGGTCACGGCCTCAAGGCAGTTGGATTTCATGGCGTTCTCTCTACGGTGTTCTCTTCCAACGAAACCTTGCGAAACAACTCGATCTCTTCCGGCCGATACGGCTTGCCGTCGGCGTGAAATATGTCGTGCTGCCAGTTGTCCGGAATGGGATCACCGGGTTTGGAACTCCAGTGCATGCAGGTCTGCGTCCGACCGGTCACCAAGCCCCAGATGAACCAGCCGGCGTTTTCCTCTTCCAGCACCGGCAGGATGTTGGCAACCGTGTTGCCGCCGCGGCGCAGCAGCCACTCGGTGCAAAGCACCGGCCGATTGTGGGCCTTGTGCTTTGTGATAGTGTCCTTTATGGCTGCCGGAGATCCGTAGCAGTGAAACGAAATCACGTCGCCCAGGTCGTGTGCGTGCCAGCATGTGGTTAACGGTTGGGAGGGGGCCGCCCGCCGAGCCCAAGCGAATGCCGCCTCGATCAGGGGGCGGTTTTTCGGTTGGGCCTCGTTGTAGAGGTCCCACGCCAGAACGCGCTGATCGTCGCGGTACGTGCCGACCAGGTCCATCACGTAGTCGCGGAGTTTCGGCCAGGCCTTGCGGTCCGCGACTCGCTTGCGTCCGGGACTCGGGGTCCAGAACGGTGCGTACTCGCCCGGCTTGGGGTCGCCCTGTGGACCCAAGTACGGCTCCTGTTTGGCGGGATAGCCGAAGGCACAATCGTCGAACAGCACCCACATCGTCTTGATGCCGTGCGAATCGGCAATCCGTAGAAACTCGTCCATGCGTTGTTTCAAACCGTCGGGGTCCTTTTCCCAAACCAGGTATTGCACGAACACGCGCAGGCTGTTGAAGCCGACCGACTTGGCCCAAGCCAATTCCTGGTCGATCGTCTTCGGATCGAAGGCTTCTTTTTGCCACATTTCCGTCGTGTTGGTGGCCGTCCGGGGAAGGTAGTTGCATCCTCGAATCGGCCCGGCGGTTTCGTACCACTGCCGTGCCTTTTCTTCCGACCAGCGGTCGGTTCGCTTGGGCATTGTGAACTGTTTTGGAAATCGGCGAATGATCTCGATCTCTTTGGGATCGTACGGCGTGCCGTCTTCGTGAAGCAGGTCGTGGAACCAGACCTTCGGTTCCGGGGCGTCCTTCTTCGAGCCCCAGGGATAGTGAGTTTGGATGCGGCCTTTCACGAGTCCCCACATGTACCAACCGATTCCGGCCTCGGCCATGGGCGGAACAATGGCTTCGAATCGCGGGTTGATGGTTCGCGCGATGCATTCGGTACAGAGGGCCGGCCGCTCGGCCGTGCGTGCCGCCAAACTCTTTGCGTTGGGCGTGTGGTAGTCGTGAAAGGTCATCACGTCCGACAAATCGTTCGCCTGCCAGCAGGCGGTCAGCGGTTGCGTCGCCTTCGCGCTGCGTGCCCACTGGAACGTCGCCTCGACCAGCGGCCGGCTTTCTCCCTTGGCTTCGTTGAACATATCCCACACGATCACGCGCTCGTCCTTCGCGAAGTGACCCACCACGTGGGTGACGTACTTCTGAAGCTTCGGCCAGTACTCCTTCGCCTTGCGGCTCTTGCCCGGACAAGCGGTCCATCGACTGTTGTGAACGCCGGGGATGGGGTCGGGTTGCTTGCCGAGCGTCGGTTCCTGGATCCAGCAGTCGTCGAAGAGGATGAACATCACCGAGATCTCGTGCTTATCGGCGATTTCCAGGAACCGCTCCATCCGCCCGATTAGCCCCTCGGGGTCTGCCTCGTAGACAAGGTACTGGAGGAACACGCGAAGGCTGTTCATGCCGCAGTTGCGGGCCCAACCCAATTCCTGGTCGATCGTCTTAGGATCGAAGGTTTCCTTCTGCCACATCTCGGTGCTGTTGACGGCCGTTCGCGGCAGGTAGTTGCAGCCGCAAATCGGCCCCACCTCCCGATACCACTCCCACGCCTTCTCCACCGGCCATCGCGTATCGGCGGCGGATGAAAACGGGGCATTGAGAAACAACCATCCGAAAAGTACGAAGAAACACGCCCTAAGGCGGGTGGCGGTAGAAACATGCATCATGGGCGTCCTGTTGGTGGATCATCTGGGCCATGCGATTGTGGGGCAACACAAACGCCCACTCGATAAACCGCATTATCCCTGATATAACCGCTCGGAAGCGTGATGTCAAGCGGGTGCCCTTGTTTGCCGGAGAGGGTGTGCCACTGCTTCGCAAGAAGCGGTGTTGATGTGCTACTCTTCCTGCTCTGATGTCGAAGGCAGCTCGTAACGAATCGTGAAGATGTACTGCTTGTCGTCGATCGTCGTGCCCTGGAAGCGAAGCCGCGTGCGGCCATCCGCGTCCACCTCGACGTCAGCCGTCGGGTCTGCCGAGAGAAGTTTCGCACCGGACGGCAAGAGAATCTTGATGCTGAACTCCTTGTTGGAACCGGCGTGCCGGAGGCCTTCGTGGTAGGTCCAGACACCGTCTTTGAGATGTGCCGCTTGAGGGATCTCGATTATTTGCGTGTAGCGCATCTTCCCGTCGACGAAGACACTGTCCGTAAAGGTCACATCATGCCGGTGCTGCGTGTCCGTCTCCGCGACCTCGATGGGCAGTTGCTGACCCATCGGGTCGAGAAGACGAACGTTGCAGTCCTTCGGTGCGTAGAGGGAGAAACCCGACGGCCTATAGTAGCTGCTGTAGGGCAGCACGGTCTCGGTCTGTTTCTCTGCGCTACCGTCCGCGGCGAGGGTCACGAGCGTATCGGATGAAGAATCTCCGCCGCCGCCGAGGTGCCATGCTTGGGCAGTCCACGAGGAGACCGCAATGGCCACGATCAAGCACGCCGCTAACCAAAAGCAGCGTTCCCGGCGTGAGACCCCACGCATGGGCTGATACTTGACCGGCGGCTCGGACGGTTTCTCGACGCCAACTGCCGTCGCCAGTCGGGCCACTTCGAGTCGCAGCAGTTTCATATCCTTCAGCACACTCATCTTCATCGTCGCCGTGGCGAACCAGAGTTTCATCAGCACCGTCGTCTCGTACAGCACGAGAATGACGACGGCACTGCCGATGAGCGTTTTGATATCGAAGCTGCGTGCGAAGAAGTTGATCGCAGATACGCCCAGCGCGACGCAGACGAGTGCATACATCCAATAGATCCGCTCGGCGGATCGCAGACGGCCGGAGTATTCGGTGGAAGCGACTTCGCGAAGGGACTGCTCCCTCTGGGATCGAAGCCGGGCATTTTCTTCCATGGCCTTTTGCAGGGTTTCGTCATGTTCACTCATCGTTATCCTCCTCGAGAAATTGGCGCAGACGCTGCCGCGCGTGGTGGAGTCTTGATTTGACCGTTCCTGACGGAATCCCCAGAATCTCGGCGATCTCGGCCGTGCTGAAATCGTCCTCGTAACGCAACGACAGGATCGCGCGGTCGCGGCCCGACAGGTCGGCCAGGGCCTCCCGGAGGTCGGCGTGCCGCCGCTGTGTGGGATTCCCGCCGCTGTCAGCCTCGCGCCAACGCTGGCCATAGGCCTCGTCGGCACGGCGGATGCGCTGTCGGCGGCGAATCCAATCGCGCGATTTGTTGCTGGTGATCCGGTAAGCCCAGGCCGGGAAGGCGGCCGGGTCTGCGAGTCGTCCGATTCGGCGGCTGATGACGATCCAGGCGTCCTGGAGCACGTCCCAGGCGGCCTGTTCGTCGTCCGTCAGACGCCAGGCAAGCCGCCAGAGCCGGTCCTGCCACCGCTGGACCAGTTCGGCGAGAGCTTCGGCGGCCCCTTCCTGAACCCGGATCACCAGCAATTCGTCGTTGATCCGTCCGTTCTGGTTCATGGCTCATCGCCAATAGGTCGCTCGGAGCCGTCGAACGGTTCAAAGGGGAAATAAAAAAGACAGGCAGTTCGATAGCGTAACGCATCCACCTCCGGCCCGATACGTACCCAGACCATGCCCACCACACCAACTCGAACGGCGAACAAAGGGTTTATTTGGGTCAGACGTCAGTTCTTCGTTCCTTGGTAGTACTTCGACAATGCCTTGATGATAATCGCGCCGGATTGCTTGTTCTCCTCTTTCGTGCGGATGCCGCCCGAGCCTTCACAGAGAAAAGCGGTGATGCCGAACTGCTTGTGCGGTCCGGTGCTCCACTTCGTTTCGGCTCCCCCTTCCTTTCACCCGATCGGGTTGACCAGGTTGTCGGGGTCGGTCACGACTACGCGATAAAGGTTTCGCCCTTCAAAGGAAAGTCCGATCGCGTGCACCGTGACGTACAGGTTCTTTTTCCAGGCCTCCGTCATCGCAGCCAGTTGGTTGTACGAGATCGGAACTTGACAGGCGACCCACACTTGGTCTCCCGGAAACTCGGGAAAGATGAGGCTGCTTCCCTGCCAATCGACCGGATGCCAGTTCTGTTTGTCGATCGACCACGAGGAAAAGTACTCCTGGTAGGACCCATTATGGCCCTTGCCGGGAACCACGTCCATCCGCAGCGGATTCCCTTTGGCAGACGCTCGAATCTGAAAGTTGGGGAAGGCGGCCTGATGGGCAACGCCGGGCTGGTCGCCGAGTTCCATCTTGAAGTGGTTGCGACCAACTTGGGTAATCACCGAATGGTTCGACCCCCATTCGCAATGTACCTGGTCCCCATCCACCAGGATGTGCCGCAACTGAATTTCTGCCCGGGCCGGTGCGGCAAACATGGCCAGAACGACGAAGAACAGAAAAATGACACCACGGCACGCGCTCACGGCGGCCACGACTTTGCCGCCCAACGCTCTGATTCTCGACATTCTGATTCTCGACATTCTGATTCTGGACATGGGGCTCTCCTGTGTCCGTATCACGAAAACACTGCTCAGCAGATTGATCAAGCGTATTGTTGAGTCGTGATACCGGCTTGTCAAGGGTTTTTGGCGAGGATCGTCTTTCCATGGAACTGGAAACAATTTCCTCCGAAGTACGGCGAGAACAAGCATGTATCCGGCCGGCACATTTCAATCATCGAAGTTCTCCCGCCATCACCAGCCGTGGAAAGCGGAATGGTCCGACATATGTGATCGCCGACTTGGCGAAAGACGGCATGAAGCTTCAGGTGAAGTGCCTCAAAACGGGCCACCCGTTTCATGACAACACCGTCGATCTGAAGTGGCGAACTCGGTACGTGAATGGTCCTGGTCGCCCGGCGCCGCACTCCCTCGGTTCCAATTACTCCTCATCGCCTGTTACTTCTCGTCGCCAGGCCCCGTAAAGTTCAATCGCACGAGAGGATGTGCGGTTTAGGTAACTCTTATCGCTTGTCGCGGGGAACCCGGTCCCACCGGAGGCGACCGTTTTGTTTTTTTCGGATGTTCCGAATGTCCTGATGAAGCCGAAGTAAGGAAAAGAAGTAGTTGTAGGAACTGGTTGGCTCGGCGCCTTTTCGGCCCGAGATGCCTGTACCCGGATTGTTGGACTCTACTCGCCGGAATGACCGCAGCGAAGGCCACCGATGTCAAAGCACCCCATGAACTTATGGAAAATCGCCACTGCCGCGATCGCGCTGCTCGCCGTGGGATGCCGATCGACAAATCGGGTTTACGATCCGGAATATGCGCAGGATGTACACCGAATTCACCAGGCGCCAAGTTTGCCGTCGGGCGCGGCACTGAGTCCGGTGGCAAACGAGCTGGTTGGCCCCCATCCGATGGATACGTATATCCGACACGCACTGGCTCAGAATCCGGACATTCAGGCAGCCCGCAAGCAAGTCGAGGCCACGGCGTTTCGAGTTCCCCAGGCGTCCAGCCTGCAGGACCCGATGGTCAAGATAACGACTTATCCGGAGCCGGTGCAAACGGCCGCCGGGCAACAGGAACTGATGCTGAGCGTTAGCCAGAAGTTCCCCTGGTTTGGCAAGTTGCGCGCACAGGCGGATGTTGCCGAATTCAACACGAATATTGCCCGGGCGCAGCTCGCGGCGGTCGAACTCAGCGTGATTGAAGAAGTGAAGCGGACCTACTACGAGCTGTATTTCGTGCAGCAGGCCATTCTGATCACGGAAGCCGACCGAGTCTTTCTGCTCACGTTGGAAAAGATTGCCCTCTCGAAATTGGAGCAGGGTACAGCGAGCCAACAGGATGCGCTGCGGGCTCAACTGGAAATCTCGGATCTGGACAATCGACTGATTCGCCTTCGGCAGGAGTTGCAGAGTGCCCAGGCGCGGCTCGCCCGGCAGTTGCACATTTCTCCGGACACTGGGGTGTTGGCCCTGGATCAACTCCCTGCCGAGCAGATTCCCTTCGATTTGCAGTTGCTCTACGCCAAAGCGATCGAAGCCCGACCCGAGTTGCACGCCTACTTGGCGGCCATCCGGCGCGACCAGCGGGCCGTGGAGCGTGCCCGGCTCGACTACTACCCGGATCCGACGCTGGGGGTGACTTGGATCGACACGGCCACCGCCGGCATCAGCCCGGTGGCCAACGGCCGCGACGCCGCCCTGCTCGGCGTGGGTTTCAATATGCCGATCTATCGCAAACGGATCGAGGCCGCTGTTCGCGAGGCCGAAGCGCAGACGGTGGCCGACGCCAGGCGATACGACTCGCTGAAAGATCGAACCCAGGAGCAGGTCAAAGACCTGTTCGTCCAAGCCCAAAGTCAACGGGAGTTGTTGCAGTTGTTTGGTGAAGACATCGTTCCTAAAGCCGGCCAGACGTTCCGCGTGTCGATAGGGGCATACCGCGAAGGCCAGGTCGACATCCTTCAGTTGCTCGACAACTGGAGTCAACTCCTGCGGTTCCAGATCGCCGAGCAGCGTTTGCAGTCGCAACTTCGGCAAACGCTGGCATCGCTGGAAAGAGTGGTGGGCGGGTTTGTTGCCTACGAAGAGGCCGTTGGAGGCAACCCCAGGCCGGTTGAATTCGTGCCACCACAACCCCAAGGCGGCCTGCCGCTGGTTCCCCCCGAACCACAGCCATAGAAGCTTCCCGCACCGCACCATTCCAACATGGAGTCGGTCGCCCCCCTCCCCTTAATTCGAATCCCTCCACTATCAGGCACGAACCATGAAGCCGACCAAACGTCTGATGCTTGCTCTTGCGCTGCTAGGGTCAGCGTTGCTCCCGGGCTGCGCTTCGCCATACCACGCCTATCCGTGTGGAAAGGTTCCGTACTGCTATTGTCCACCGCGGCCTCTGCCACACATCGAGTACTGCGCTTGTCCGACGTGCATCGCATCGAAGTACCTCAATCGACCGAAAGAGACGCCTGCCATGCCCGAAGATACTGACTTTCCCGCACCATAATCACCTGGCAGGACACCTTCAGCCGCCCGGATATCGAGCTTGACCTGTTTCGCCGTCCTGTGCATAATCCCTCGCCACTTGCCGATTCGTCAGCTTAACAGAATGGAAATCGGCTTGATTTCGCCCGAAGAGACTGACGATAGTACACGAGGCACGGAAGGAAACGGGCCACCGCAGTTCAGTGGGGTCAGACCGTGATCGCAAAGCTCTTGCAGCAGCGAATCTCGAAGATGGCAGCATGTCTCGCTGCCCTGGCGCTCGGGTTTCCCACGCCGCCCAGTCCCGCATGCGGGTGCGGCCGGACCAACGTCTCGCAGAAACACGGCGAACGGACGCAGGCCGGAAACTCCGCTTGTCTCCGCAAAGCGTGTTGCTGCTCCCATACGGCTAGATACGGCAAGAACAGACGTTGCCAACTTCGCGACAACGCTCGGCCGTGCCGTTGTTCGCCCGTGCCCTCGGGACGAGGTTTCGCTCAGTGCAACTGCGGCCCATCTTGTGCGTGTGAGCAGAACCAAGTTCCCAATCCGCCTGCGGTTCCCGTGAACCAAAGAAGTGCCACTGGGGAACAAGTGTTCGCCGCCCAGGCCGCCGTTTCAGCGACTCCTCTTGTCGGGCAGGTTGACGCCGGCCGTTCTCAAGTGCAACGCGTGCATGGCCTGATCGGCGCTTGGGCCTCCTCTCTCGAGCGTTGCATTCTGCTTTCGTGCTTCACGCTCTGATTCTCTGTACCGAGGGGACACTGCGCGCATCCTGATCGCGTCGTGGTGACTCTGTCTTTCGGATTCCCGTGGGTCCCGTCCCCCACAAAGCAGGGTCGTCGCACGCGAGAGGCGAGTAGCCGCAAACCGTATCACTTGACCGGAAGAAGCCGCGCCGTGTGGGTCGCCTTCGCTCACCCGTGCTGCGCCGCGAAAACACGTCAGTTCAACGATTGTCAGGAGAACCTGTTCATGGCCGACCAAGAAAGTACAGCCAAGCCCACGAAGCCCGACGCTGCCCCACAGAGGACAATATTCCAGCGGGCAGGATTCCGCTCGTGGATGAAAACACTCATTCAGCCCATGTTGATCATCGCAAGCGGCGTCGCGCTGATCTTTCTCTTGGGATTGGCGCAGCGAATGGGCTGGATTTCAGCAGGCGGCGGCAGCACGCAGGGCCAAACCACGGCGGCGGCCTCCAACACTCGTTACATCTGCCCGATGATGTGTACGCCGCCCCAGACGGAACCCGGACGTTGCCCGGTGTGTGCCATGGAACTGGTGCCGGCGGCGTCCGGCGGGGGCGACTCGGACGGAATGTCGGTCACCATCCAGCCTGCCGCACGGCGCCTGGCCAACATCCAAACGGCTGCTGCCCGCTCGATGCCGCTGACGCGATCGATCCGCGCCGTGGGCGAGATCGAGTTTGACGAAGGATCGCTGGCCACGATTGCGGCTTACTTTGACGGGCGAATTGAACGGCTCCTGGCGAATTACACGGGTGTTACGGTGCAAGCCGGGGAGCCCATGGCGTTGATCTATTCGCCGGCGCTTTACAGTGCCCAGGTCGAGCTGGTCGAGGCCAAACGAGGCCTGGAGGCATCGGCAAATGCAACACTCGCCCGGGTGCGCCAGACACAGCTCGAGCTGTTCGAGGGCGCTCGCCAGAAGCTGGTCGAGTTGGGAATGACCAAGGACCAGGTCCAGGAGCTTCAACGGAGCCTTCGGCCGGAAAGTCGGATGCACATTGTTGCCCCGATCGGCGGAACGGTGATCGAAAAGCTGGCCGTCGAGGGGCAGTACGTGAAGACGGGCCAGCCGATCTATCGGATTGCCGACTTGTCCTCGGTGTGGCTTCAGTTGCAGCTATTCCCGGAGGACGCGGCCCACGTCCGCTACGCTCAGCGAGTCGAAATCGAGGTCCAGTCCTTGCCGGGACGCAAGTTGACCGGGCGGGTGGCCTTCATTGACCCCATGGTTCTTCCGAAAACCCGAACGGTCGCCGTTCGCGTCGTGCTGTCCAACGAACATGGCGTGCTGAAGCCGGGCGATTATGCAACGGCGAACATCGCGGTGGATATTCTTCCTTCCACGGCGCCGGCGGGGCAACTCGTCTACGATCCCGAGATGGCGGGAAAATGGATCAGCCCTCGACACCCTCAGGTGATTGAGGACCACCCGGGAACCTGTCGACTTTGCGGAATCGCACTGGTTCCGACCTCCGAATTCGGCTTCTCCGACAAGCCGCTTTCCGCACGCGACGTGGTGGTGGTGCCGCGTAGTGCGGTTCTGATGGCCGGTGCAAACAGTGTCGTCTACGTGGAGACCGACCCGGGCCGCTTCGAGATTCGCCTGGTAGTGCTTGGCCACCTCACTACCAAAGACGCGGTAATCCTCGAGGGCATCAGCGAGGGCGAGCAGGTGGCCACCAACGGCAATTTCCTGATCGATTCCCAGATGCAACTGGTGGGCAATCCGTCGCTGATCGATCCCACCAAGGCCCAACCCAGCCTCGAATTGGACGAAACCGACTCGGCCGAAATGATCGCCGCGCTTTCGAAGCTCTCGGCCGACGACCGGGCACTGGCGGGAAGCCAAAAGATCTGTCCCGTCACTAAGCTGCGATTGGGTTCGATGGGCACACCACCGAAAGTCAACGTGAACGGGCGGCCAATCTTCATTTGCTGCAAGGGTTGCGAGAAGCGATTTCTGACCGAACCCGACAAGTATCTCGCCAACCTGAGCCAGACGACCCCACAGCAGGAAGAAGACCCCAAAATCACCGCGGCGTTTACGAAGCTCTCTTCAGAAGATCGCGCGTTGGCGAAGAAGCAACGGATCTGCCCGGTTACGGAACTCCCTCTCGGTTCGATGGGCGCTCCACCGAAAGTCGACGTGAACGGCCGGCCGGTTTTCATTTGTTGTGAAGGCTGTCGAAATCGCTTGCTGGGTGATCCGGTAAAACACCTCGCCAAACTGCCCGAGGAGGCGGTCCAATGATCAAGAAGGTACTCGATTTCTGCATGCGCGAGCGATTGGTCGTGGTGGTAGGAATGATCGTGGTGTTTGCCTACGGCTGGTACGCCACGCAAAAGGTGCCGCTGGACGCGATTCCCAACGTGGGCGAGAACCAGGTGATCGTGCTGGTGCAGTGGATGGGCCGCTCGCCGAAGGACATGGAAGAACAGATCACCTATCCGCTCTCGGTCGCCCTGCAGGCCGTGCCCGGTGCGAAGAGCGTGCGCGGCAAGAGCATGTTCGGTTTCAGCTTCGTGCAGGTCACGTTCGGCGACGAAGTTGATTTCTATTGGGCCCGTTCCCGCGTTTCCGAGCAACTCTTAAGCGTCTCGAACATCCTGCCCGAGGGCGTCGCGCCGGTGCTCGCACCCGACGCCACGGCGCTGGGACAGATTTACTACTACGTGCTCGAACCGCCGGAGGGGATGAACCTGGCCGAACTGCGGTCGAAGCAGGATTTCTTCATCAAGTACGCCCTGCAGTCCGTCGAGGGTGTGGCCGAGGTGGCGTCGATCGGCGGCTACGTGAAACAGTATCAAATCGACGTCGATCCCGACAAGCTGCGATACCACAATATCCCGCTCAGTAAAGTCATCGACGCGGTGAAAGCCTCGAATATCGACGTGGGGGCAAAGACGGTGGAAGTCAGCGGCATGGAGTTCCTCGTCCGCGGCAAGGGGTTCATCGGCTCGGGCAAGACCGAACCGGAGACGCTCAAGCAGTTGGAAGACACGGTCGTGCTCACCCGCGATGGAATTCCGGTCCGTGTTCGCGATTTGGCCCAAGTTCAAATCGGTCCCTCGTTTCGCCGTGGGGCGCTCGACTTCAACGGGCAGGAAGCGGTCGGCGGCGTGGTCGTGATGCGGTACCGCGAGAACCCGCGCGAGGTCATCAAGCGCGTGAAGACAAAGATCGCGGCCCTGGAATCCGAGCTGGGCGGAATCAAGATCCACGGCATCTACGACCGCACGGTCTTGATCGACGAAACGGTCAGCACCCTGACCAATGCCTTGACGGATGAACTGCTGATCACGATGGCCATAGTCGTGTTGTTCCTGCTGCACGTGCGGGCCAGCATCGTGATGGCCCTGACCTTGCCGATGGCCGTCTTGATGTCGTTTATCGGCATGAAGGTCTTCGGCGTGGACGCCAACATCATGTCGTTGGCGGGCATCGTGATCGCCATCGGTACGATGGTGGACATGGGAATCATCATTATGGAGAACATCTACGGCGGCTTGAGCGATTGGGAGGCGAAAGGTTCGTCCGGCGGGCCCGAGGGGCGAATGAAAGTCATTCGCGAATCGGCCGCCGAAGTCGTGCCGGCGGTGATCACGGCGGTCAGCACCACGGTGGTCAGCTTTCTGCCCGTGTTTCTGCTGACCGGCCGCGACCATCGACTGTTCGCGCCTCTGGCCTGGACGAAGACCTTTGCGCTGGTCTCCAGTTTGATCGTGGCGGTGACGGTCGTGCCCATGCTCTGTCGCGTTTTTCTGAGGAGTTCACGCGCGCCGCGGTGGGCGAGCATCTTGGCGGGGCTGGCGTTTGCCGGCCTGGGGGGCGGGCTGTGTTATTTCATCTGGGGTGAGCACATCGGCGACAGCCTCCCCTGGGTGACCGCTGTGGCTGCCACGGCCGGCTTTCTGGCCGGTTGGTGGATGACGCGCGAGAAGATTCGGCCCATGGAGGAAAACCCTGTCAGCCGGTTCGTTCGGTGGATCTATGCCGGCAGGCTGCGCCTGGCGCTGAACCACAAGATGTTGATGCTGTCCTTTCCGGCAATCGTGATGGTGTTAGGGGTGGGAGCGTGGATCGGTTTGCCGGCCGTACTGCGTCCGGTGGAGTGGGTCTTCGGCAAGCTCGGTGCAGACCTGAACGAGGTGCCCGGTTACGTGACGGCGAAGCATACCTTTACCGGGCTGAAGAGCGACGACTGGATCGCGCTGGACGAAGGGAGCTGGTTTTACATGCCCAGCCTGTACCCCGCCGCCAGTTTCTCCCAGGCCATGGAGGTGCTGCAAACACAGGACGTGATGATCCAGCAGATTCCCGAAGTCAAAGACGTGCTGGGCAAGATCGGCCGGATCGAATCGGCGCTGGATCCCGCCCCGGCGACGATGGTGGAAACCTACGTGATGCTCGAACCTCGCGAGAAGTGGCGCGAGGGCATGACCGAAAAGAAGATCTGGGACGAAATCAACCGCGTGGCCACGCTGGTCGGTGTCACCCCGGCGTCGCCGCTGCAGCCCATCGAAGGCCGCGTGGTGATGCTCCAAAGCGGTATCAAAGCGCCCATGGCGATACGGATCTACGGCGACACCCTGGAAGGACTGGCCGAAGCGTCGCTGGCCGTGGGCGAGCACATAAAAAAACTCCACGAGGTCAACGCCGGGACAGTGAACCCCGACATCGTGATGGGCAAGCCGTACTTCGAGTTCGAGGTGGACCGCGAGGAGGCGGCCCGCTACGGCATGACCACCATGATGGTCAACCAGATCGTCTCCGCCGGACTGGGCGGCCTGGACGTGACCACGACCATCGAAGGCCGAGAACGCTATCCGATTCAGATCCGCTACCAGCGCGACATCCGGGAACGCATCGATGAATTGGGTCAAGTGCCGGTGGTTACCCCCACCGGCGACGTCGTCCCCTTGGAGCGACTGGCCGAGGTCACCACCACCTGGGGTCCCGGCGCCATCTCCAGCGAGGACGCCCGCCTGGTGGCACACGTCGCCTTTTCACCGTCCGGCGCCGCGGGCGACTTGGAGACCGTCGAAGCGGTGATGAAATCGCTGCGAGCGGCGCGTGCAAGCGGCGATTTGAAGTTTCCCGAAGGCAACTTCGAGCTGCAAGCGGTCGGATCGTTCCAGAATCAAATTGAAGCGAATCTGCGTTTGATGTGGATCGTACCGACCGTGATGTTGGTCAACTTGATGCTGATCTATCTCACTTTTCGCAATTTCCCCATCTCGTGTGTGGTCTTTTCGGCCATTCCGGTGGCGTTCTCCGGCGGCATGATGGCCGTGGCGATCATGGGCGTCGACATGAACACGGCAATTTGGGTGGGCTTCATCGCGCTGTTCGGGATCGCGGTCGACGACGGCGTGGTGATGGCCACTTTCATCCAGCAGAAACTGAAACGCCTCAAGATACGCAGCGTCGAGGACCTTCGCAACGCGATTTACGAAGCCGGATTGAAGCGTATTCGCCCCTGCACGATGACGACCGTCACGACGTTGGTGGCGCTGCTGCCGGTTCTGATCTCGACGGGACGCGGTGCGGACGTGGCCCGCGCGATGGCCTTGCCGGTTTTCGGCGGCATGCTGATCGAGCCGCTCACGTCGTTCATCGTGCCGACCATGTATTGCGGCTACATGGAGTTCAAGATGCGGGTCGGGCTGCAGGATCAGGTTTTCGCAGTAGGTGACGAAGAAGAAAGGAAGGCAGCCTGAGACAGTCAAGTAGGTCAGGGCTTGCCCTGACGCAGCTTGGGCTCGGGTTCAACTCTTGTCAGGGCAAGCCCTGACCTACTTGACTGGTTGGCTTGCCAATACGGACACCAGTTTCACAAGGAGGTAGATTACGATGTCGCACCGACTTGCATGGTTGCTCATGGTGGCAGTTATGGTTATTTTGTCCAATACGGGGTGCCGGAAGACGCGGCCCACTCCGGCGACCTATCCGCCGGTGGGCTTCACGCCGACTCCCACGTCGGGAGTGGCCGACGAGTGGGTCTGTCCGATGCACCCCACGTTCAGGCAGTCCCAACCGGGCAAGTGTTCGATCTGTGGAATGGATCTGGTCCATTCGAGCGGGTTGTCCGATGCGCAAGAATCGTCTTCCGAGTCGGGGCATTCGCACTCGTCGGGATCCGGACACTCCCATTCGTCGGGATCGGGAGGCGGATGTTGCGGATAGGTGCAATGACGATTCAGCGGAGGGCGTTGTCGTTCGTCCCTAGGAGTTGCTATTGTCTGGCAAGAGAGATCAGACTAAGAATAGGTTTTGCCGCGGCCGCCAACGGTGAGTGAGCCGCTAGTTCCCCCCTTGTTCGAGAAAAGGAGATGATTGGATGTTGAAAACGAGCATGTTTCTGTCGTGCCTGGCCGCGGCGATGATCGCCGTGGGTCTGAGCGGTTGTGGAGGCGAGGACGCTTCGGATCAACCGGTGGCCCCCGCAGATCCGCCGGAAGCCGGCAATGGCGAAGACCACAGCGGGCACGACCACGGCGAAGGTGAGCACGGCGAAGGCGATCAAAGCGGACACATGCCTGCCGGCACCGAGGTGGAAAAGGCCCTGGCGGAATTGTCGCCGGAAGATCGGGCCGCCGCCGAGAAGCAGCGGATTTGTCCGGTTACCGACGAGCCCCTTGGTTCGATGGGCAAGCCCGTCACGGTCGCCCACCAGGGCCGCGACGTGTTCCTCTGTTGTGAGATGTGCAGAGATTCGTTCACGGAGGAACCCGAGAAGTATTTGGCGAAGCTGAAAGAGTAGCCCCCCGGCAGTCAAGTAGGTCAGGGCTTGCCCTGACGCAGCTTGGGCTCGGGTTGGCGATATTCTATCTGGCAAAGGCCTTTCGCAGCAGCGCGAGGCTCTTCGGCACGGCCGTCTTCGGATCCTCGCGGCCCTCGAACTCCAGAGAGACGTAGCCGCGATAATCGTGTTTGCGGAGGATGGCCGCGATCCGCCGGTAGTCTAACTCCAGCGTGTACCAGACGCCGCCGCCGTAGTAGGTCTTCGCCTGCACGAACACGGTCTTCGGGGCGATCTTTTCGAGCCGCCGGTACGGATCTTCCAGAAAATTGCCGGTGTCCATGGTGACTTGAAGCCAGGGGGAATCCACCGCGTCGACGATCCGCAACACCCCTTCCGGGGTCAGCCCCAGCCCCCAGTGGTTCTCCAGTCCGAGCACCACGCCGCACTTCTCGGCCGTCGGCAGAACTTTCTCGAAACTCTCGATGACCCAAGGAAATGCGTCTTCGTCGGTATAGCCGGGCAGCGGCGGCTCGATGCCCCGGTTCTTCATCAACTCGTCGAAATCCTTGCTGGTCCGCCAGCGGCCGGTGTTCACGCGGATCGTGGGGATACCCAGCTTGTAGGCCAGTTCGATGCTGGCGATGGTCTGGTCGATGTTCTGGCGGCGATCCTCCTTGTCGGGCGAGACGAAGTGCTGGTGGGTCGACATCCCGCACAAGTCGAGTCCGGCGGTGAAGGCCTGACGCTTCAGCGACTGCAACAAGGAGTTGTCGAGCCGGCCGTGTGCCCTGCGCATTTGGACTTCCAGCAGTTCCACGGCGTCGAAGCCCATCTCCGCCGCCCGGCGGATGCAATCGTCCATCCGGGCCACGCGTCGGTCGTCGAAGTGCCAGAAGGAGTAGGTCGACACGGCAATCGGGTTGCCCGGCCGGGCCCCGGCTCCGGCGGCCGGCGTTTGCTCCGCCTCCTCCGTCGCCGACGCGGCTGTGGCCAAGGCTCCCGCTGCGAGGACGCCGGTCGAGCGCGCCAAGAATTCACGTCGTTTCATCGTCCGATCCCCCTGTCCAATCGTTTTGTCGTCAGGCCGCCCAACAGCGGCGCCAGTTCCAAGACGTTCAACGGCCGCGCAGAGATCGGGCCACTCCCCATCGCCACGTGCAGCCTCAGTGAAACCGGCTCGAAAATCATCGTGTGGATGGTCATTTCACCTTGGTTGACGGCGTGCATCAGGCGGGCCACGTCCCCGGCGCCGAACTGGGGCCGGTCCATGGCCGCCTCGAAGATCGCGAAGCGTCGACACTTGCGGCCCGTGGAAAGCTCCGGCGTGCGAAAATGGTTCGTACACGCCAGCACACCGTCGTCGCCGCGGCGAACCACCAGATGTTTCGGCGTCAGCTCGAAGACCGCGGCGCCGTGCTTGTCGCACACGGTCAGGTTGCTCCACGTGGTGGGCTTCACCTTCCGCAGCAGCTTCTCCGCCTCGGCGACCGTGGTACACTCCTCCAGCACGCGGCGGTAGGAAAACGTCAGCGGCGTGCCCGTCGGGTCGAACATCGGCGAGCCGTCCTTGGCTGAGTAGACGTCCAAGGTGGCCACCGCCAATCCCGCGTCGTTGATGCCGGATACGACGCCAACCAGCCCGGGGAAGCCGACACTGACGAACGCGTGCTTTCCTTGGGGCCGAACGACGGTGATCAGCCCCAGGCGGTCCAGTGCTCCGAAGGTCGGGAAATCGAAGTTGCGTCCGAACAGCGGACCTCCCGCTGCGCTGCGGCCGCCCTGGGCGACAAACGCCGAGCATCCACCCAGCCGCCGCAACTCCAGCATGGTATTGGCCACCGCCAGCGCGTCCCGGTCTATCCCCGTGGTTTTGACGATGGCGTCCAACTCCGCCCGATGCTCCGGCGAGACCCGCGATAGCAAGGTCCGGCTCGCCGCGGCCACCAGCGGCCAACTGTTCGCCACACCGTGCTCTTGGAGAATTTGCTTCGGCAGCGACATCAGCGACTTGGCCGCGTTGGCCACCAGTTCGGCATGCTGCCGCCCGATCTGCTCGGGCGTGCCTTGCAGGATCATTACGGGAAGGCCCTTGACGAACTTCAGCCGGCCTCCCTCGAACGTTCGCTCCACGAAGCGGGGCACTTCCGCAGCCGGTGACGCGGCGGCCCGCCAGGCCATGACGGCCAGCAGCAATGCCAGACAGGTAGATCGTCGTTTGGTCATCAGGCAACTCTCCTTCTACGAGCGGATGGTCACGTCCGGCATACCCGGTCCGGTGCTCACACCAATACGTCGGGTCTCACAGGAACGAGGAGAACACCCATTGTACAAGATCGGCGTCGCAGTGCAACCGCGGCGGCCAGGCTTTTCATCGGCGATGCGAGTCCGGCCGGGCGATACAGTCGGGAAACTCCGCACGAATCTCTTCGATGATGAACCCGAGTTCTTCGCCCACCTTGGCAAACAGCATCACCACCCCCATCTCGTTGGCCGGACCGTACACCAGACCCCGGAAGTGGATCAGTTCGCCAACAATACTTCGCTTGGCCACGGTTTCAGCCTTTGGTGCGGAACCGGGTAGGGTGGGTCGCGCGCCTCGACCACCCGACGTGACTCCAGTGACGACTATTCACTATTCACGGCTGGCCCCAGACGGTGCCAACACGTACCTTGCCGACGACTTCTGCTTCTTCGAGGCCCTGACAGGTTTTGAGAAAGTCGAGGCCGACGTGGCCTATCTGGAAGCGCCCACGGGCACTGGAATAGAATTGATCCAGTATCGAACACCGGAGGGCTGCTGCCCATTATCGCCATTCGGCCCGGGACCGGCAAGAGAACTCGATCCCGGTTCAGCGGGAGCCCCCCTGAATCGGTGAACGAGAAATGCTGTCTCAAAGCTTACTCATTTGACGAGATCTTGGCACTTTGATTTATCGGATGGCTTTATCGGGACTCTGAACGCTAAACTTATGCGTATGAAAGGGTTACGTTAAAGCGTCTGGGGTAAGGAACGATTTGCGACACGAGGAAACCAACTCTCGCCAGAAGAGGGGGTGCCATGCCTCGGTCCCAAGTGTTAGCTGACCCACTACCGAATCGCGGTTTGGGGTGCGTTGAGTCCCTCGCATATTGGTCTATTTTGAGTGGATGCGTGGCGCTTGCGTCTACAGGCACACAGCCGGCGCTCTGTCGCCGCAAGACACGATGTGCGACACTAGATATGCTGCCCTGCCCACGGATTGTGTCCAGCAGCGTCGACATTTTGACTGACCGGAGAAGATACGCGATGTCGCAGTACGCCAACTATACTCTCGCCTCGGAAGACTACGACAAAACGCGCATTCCCGTTGGTGTGGATACCATCTTGGGCTCTCTTGCACGGACCGGCGTTCCGCTGAACGAGCAGACTGTGCTAGAGGCGGGTTGCGGCACGGGAAACTACTTGCAGGCACTGCGCCCGCACCTGGGAAGTCTTTTCGGTGTCGACTTCAACGAGGGCATGTTGGCGCAAGCCCGTGCGAAACTTGGCGAGGACGTCGAGTTG
>SDBV01000923.1_pt1 | contig 43006 bp, 28 predicted proteins | sample 2277081 | NCBI WGS metagenome assembly SDBV01 (sample SAMN10402039, study PRJNA504765) | marine sediment metagenome | isolation source: marine sediment core GS10_PC15, 223 cmbsf | place: Arctic Ocean: Southern Knipovich Ridge | collected 2010
ATGTCTTGTTCACCTAAAAAGTGATGCGTGTTTTATTTGCTTTATCACCTTTAAGATACACATTAACAGATGGTTAAACAAGACTTTTTTCTGAATTTAATTCGCAAATCGCTCAGTCTAGGTGATAATTAAGACAGCTTTGATCGAATGAGGAAATCAGCCCCATACAAAGCTGCATTATTAATGTTTTTTGCTTCCAAAAGTTGCACTTTTCCCCATGGGGTCCAGGCGTATTTAGTTATTCGCTTTTCTAATTCCGGCAAGATCATTGGCGCACTTTTCATAATACCTCCAGTGAGAATAACCATCTCCGGATCAAAAGCATGAATCATCGTTATAATCCCTGAAGACCATACCGAAAAACAGTGATCAAGGACTTCCATTGCTAATGGATCTTTTTCATTGGCATTACGGAACAAAGACTCATAATCAAGTACATTTTCATTCTTCATGCTGCTATTACCGTACTTAGTATTGTCCTTTATTAGATCGGGCAACCTCCATGTTGATGCCTCTGATTCCATACAGCCAATGTTTCCGCAGGTACATTTCGTGCCTCGATGATTCACCGTAAAATGTCCTCCAAGATTACCAGCTTGAAAGTGTTTTCCTCGCAGCAAATTCCCTTCAATAAGCACCGCTGAACCAATACCTGTCCCTAGTGTTACCAAAACAATGTTTTGACAACCTTCACCTGCCCCATGTTGCCATTCTCCAAGTAACGCCATGCGGGCATCATTCTCAGCTAGAAGTGGGCAACCCCAATTTGATTTTGCCCAGCCAACCATGTCAGTATAAGGGCCATCATCATATTTCTTATTTGTTGAAATTATTTGATTCTTTCGTGAATCAACGAGCCCTGCAAAAGAGAATCCGATACCAAGCAGTTGGTCCTTTGTAACTTTATTGGCTTCTAATAACTGATCAATACAATCTTCCAATTCATGCAATTGTGCTTTGAGTCCCGCAGCTGATTGTGCTACAAGCTCAGACCGGTCAATTAGTTTGTTTTTTTGGAGCAACCCTACCTTAATGATCGTTCCTCCCAGGTCAATTCCAATGGTGTATGTCATGGTTTCAAAATCTAACTTTCATTCTTTGATTCAGTGCGATCTAAATTCATATCTTAACTAACCACCCAAGATTATCAGCCAGCAAATTCCTTTTCCAATTCTTCAAGTGTTTTTCCTTTTGTCTCAGGCACATATCGCCAAACAAATAATAGGTTAGCAATACATATGAATGCAAAAATCAGGAATGTAACTCCTCCACTTAGCCTTTCCAGCATTATAGGAAAGGCAATAGTTACTATAGAACAAGCAATCCATAAGGACACGATAGCACAGACATTCCTTTGCTTCTCAATCTATTTGGAAATAATTCTGCAGCAACGACCCATAGTGCAGGTCCTAATGAGGCTGCAAAAAAGGCAAAGTATCCAAAAATAAATATAAGGACGAGGACGCCTGATGTCTGATCAGCAAAATATAAGATGGATAGCCCTGTGAGCATAAGGGTCATCCCAAGTGATCCAATAACAATAAGTACTTTTCTACCAAAACGATCAATAAATAGCCCGCTATCACGGTAAAAACAAGGTTTGTCCCTCCTAGAAGTATCGTCTGCAGCAACGCAGAATCATTTGATTGCCCAATATTTGCAAATATTTTGGGCGCATAATACATGATGGTATTTATCCCTGTAATTTGTTGAAATACCGCCACGATGATCCCGATAAATATGAGTGGTTTAATTTCAGGTGCTAGTAATTCTTTAAAAGTAGCTTCTTCCTGATTCTTTAGCGTTTTTACAATATCCTCCAATTCTGAATCAGCTGAACTTTCTCCCGATGTTTTCTTCAACACATGTAGGGCCTCCTTCTTTTTGTTTTTTGCCACCAACCACCGTGGACTTTCCGGAACAATAAATAGACTAATAGACAACAAAAAAGCAGGTGCCGCCATGACAAGAAGCATCCAACGCCAATTATTTTCCCCAGTATTTACCAATAAATAGTTGCTAAAAAACGCTATCAATATTCCTAATACTATGGCCAGTAGATTTAAAGAAACGAGCATCCCTCGATATTTGGCTGGTACAAGCTCAGCGATGTACATTGGCGAAAGTATAGAGGCTACTCCTACTGCAATACCTCCAACTACCCTGGCTATTATGAAAAATAATAGGCTATGCGCGGAAGCACTCCCTACCGCCGAGATGAAGAACAATAACGCAGCCAGCATTAGTACCTTTTTTCTACCATAGTGATCACCAGCTTTTCCTGCTATGACAACACCCACAATGCACCCAAAAAGTAAACTACTCACTGTCCATCCTAATCCTGCTTCTGACAGACCAAAATAAGGTTGAATAAAATTGATTGTCCCTGAAATAACTGCCGTATCGAACCCAAATAAAAGTCCCCCAAGTGTAGCAACAACAGAAATTAAAACAACGTATGATTTCATGTTTATATAGTTAAAGACCAGTAACTAAATAATAGCAACTGGCTATTTATAAATGCTGACAATCTTTATCATTCACTAATTGAGGTTTGCCATCTATCTCTAAAAGCCTAGAGTTAAAGCCACTTTCCAAGATTGTTCCATAATCATAACCAGCATCAGAAGGCCAGCAAGCACCAAATGTCATGGGCTCATTCCCAACGTTCACACTGCGATGAGCTACATTTGCGGGCATATAGTGTAAGGTTCCAGGATTCATCTCTTCTGCCCAGGTCTTGCGCTCCCGATCCATGAATATCAAAATACCTTTTCCTTTGATGCACCAGTAATACTCACCACGATCTCCCTTGGCATGAAAGTGCCCTTTAGTCATGAAATATTCCTGACCAACTTTCCCTGGATAAATGGTTGTATTTCCAAAAAATAAACCCCCTTCTGTATTCTCAGGGACAGGAAAAAAATATTGAAAATGATAGGCTACTAGTTCAGGATCAAGATTTTGTCTGGCATCCTCATCGGCAAATACATTTGTCAAATCGCCGATTCTTGCAATCTTCTCGCCTACTTTTTTCCCGGATAATTCACCAGTTTGATTATTAAAAAATAAATCCGGTGCGTTTATACTCATTTGCTTTGTCATATTTTAAAATTAATAACCAGCTTATCTATCAATTAAAAAGAATTTCTATCGATCAGCTTCGATGGATTTTCAATATGCTGTGTTTTATTCTCATATATCATTTCGATTACAGCTTGTCCCATTTTTTTAAAATCAGTGGAAATTGTTGCTATACCATCAGCAATAATTTCTTTAAAAGGAGAATCATTGTAACTGATAATTCCAATATCCTTTCCTGGCACTATCTTTTTGGTCTTACATTTTTTTATAAGTTGAACCAATTCCCGGTCATCTATAACTAGATAAAGTTCTCCTGAATGGATCTCATGATCCTCTAAACTCTTAAGTATTTGTCCTTTCAAATCATGACGCTTTATGAACTTAACAAATCCCTGCTCTAGCTCCTTAAACTGTTGGCGTTGGTCCCGATGAACGAATATGAGCTTTTCATATGCCAATAATTTATTCAAGCTCTGACCAAATGCATTAATAATATCCATTTCGAAGTTTTGACAAACACTTCGATATTTTTTACCATATCGGGCGATTCCCTGATCGATGATAAATAGCTTCTTTTTTGGAATCTGAGAAAGGGTTTTGTCTGTTGATAGACTCACGATTGGCACAATTATAAATGCAGTATAATTACCTAATGCATTATGGATAAGCGTATCAAAAGCTTTCTGATTTCCATGATGAAAATAAATATCCAATACTGCATTTTTTCCAACCGCATCTTTCATTGACTCATATAACTCTTCCTTATATGATGTCATTTTATCAAACAAAACAAAAATATTGTGCCGTTCCTGAATTTCGGTCCTAGCTATGAAATGACCTTTCCCTATACTTGAAGATATGATTCTACGGTGCTTAAGCTCATTGTAAGCAGCAAGTACTGTATCCTGAGAAAGGCCTAACTCTTTAACAAGAACATTAAGGGAAGGAATCTTGTCACCTACATTAAGTCGACCATCATTGATGGCGTCCAAAATAGACTGGATAATTTGCTTATACTTAGCAATACCAGATGAGTTATTTATCTTTATAAGATCTATCATAAAATACCATACCTCTAGGCAGTACTATGCAAATATATAAAATATTTTAAACAAATTGAATATATATTTCCAAATGAGAAAAAATGTAATACGGCACCTTCTGAAAAACCGGCAATATACACCTCCTAAATCTGAATCAAATTGACTAATGCTATCGATAGCAACTGACCATATCACGCCAGAATAAGTATTTTATAAATATTGGAAGCCTATAAATTAGTATTAATCCTCAAATACCACTTTTTCACCATTAAAAGGCAAATGGATCAAATTGGTATCATTTGGTTCAGGACTACATATTCTCTTCAAATATCCTAGGGCATAGGCTGTTCTTCTTTTATATCTTTTTGCATTTTCAGGATCACACCAAAAAGATCAGAATTTGGGATCATCGCCAATTTGCGTACTTAATATGTATAAATTAATTTACTACTATGACACACATGGCCCACATACATCTCCGATCTTAAGGTACTGTAGAGCAAGATTACTTTGTGATTTACCATTCCCAAAACATACCTCAATACAGAAAGACTCCTCATACGCTGATTGTCACGCAAAGCTGCGCTAAGAAATCGCATAAGCTACGCAAAGAAATATAATTGAGTCCTCTGCGAAACTCTGAGGTTCTTTGTATACCTCTGCGTTATTGTCCTTAAAGTATTGGTATTAATTTATCGATATCCTGATGCAGTTTGAATACAAAATATAATATTTACTTTTAGCTTATATCGAGGATAGGTACGGATTATGACTATGAATCAGAATTTCAAATACCTGATGCCCTGGCTTTAGTCCAAAGCTACTTCCAACAATTCAATTACATGGACTGCAAATTCCGACGGTTCATCACATCTTTGGTAGTGAAAATCAATCAATGCGGGTATGTCTTTTTTGGATGTTTTATAGAGCTTTTTCCGAAACAAGTTATCGGCTAATACGTCACCTGGAGTTTTGGGATGTTTAAGGATAAATGGAGATGGATCATTAAGATTTTTGGTGGTTTGAAAGTAGAGTTTCGGCATGGTATTGAATTATTTTCCTATGAAATTAAAATAAATTCACCTCAGAAGAAAAAATAATTTATAAACCGATTGATTCCAAATGTTTCCCATTTTGTTTACCCTATAAAAAAAGCACTTACAAATTTTACTTCGTAAGCGCTTGATTACCTTGTGATTCCAGAAGGATTCGAACCTTCGACCTACTGCTTAGAAGTAAGTGCCTTTCTACACGTAACTTATTTATTATCAATAATTTACGTGTATATCTAATCCTTATGTCTGACTATTGTCTGACTAAAGGTTCTTGTCATTTCCCAAAATTGGTTTATTTCAGGAAAAAAAATAATTACTTAGGCAGCAAATAAATCCTCCATCTATACGACTATATCCAATATCATTTTTTTCTCTTTTTCTTAACCAGCTATCTCCCAACATTTATCTTCCCCTCCTAATTGCATCATAAGTATATAGGCCTCTCCAACACAATAGCCGTTTGCCAAAATCAAGATCCCATCATTTTGTTTATCTCCCTCCCTCCTATCCTAATATTTTTACACTAATAACGAGACCTATACTTCACCTCTTTTTATACCATTTTCACTTCATCAACTTTGCTTATTTTTACATCAAATTTCTATCCGTATGAGAAAACTGATTATTATTTACTTCTTACTATTCAGTCAGGCAACCTATAGCCAAAAATTCAACTATTTACCAACCTCAAATGGTGAATTGATAAAACACACATACTATTCCCTTTCATATATTGAAAAGCACGAACAACCCGAGTGGGTAGCATACTATCTGTCACCGGACATGCTCAAAAAAGTGTATGAACGAAAAGATTCTTTTAAAGCTGATCCGTCAGTATCCACAAATTCAGCAACCTATGCCGATTACAAATCAGCTCCGGATTTTGATGCCGGTCATTTATTGCCATGTCGTCAAATGCAATTTGACTGCACATCCATGTCAGAAACATTTTTCATGTCCAACATGAGTCCTCAGCGATCATCTTTCAACCGTCACAAATGGGCCTATCTGGAAAAATTGGAACGGAATATGGCCTGGAGAAACAACGGACTTTACGTGGTGACCGGTCCCGTCTTAACAAGAGTGAGTGGCACCATTGGTGTGTCAAATAAAATATCCATACCAGAGTACTACTATAAAGTCTTTCTTCGCTACGATGGGACAGAAAAAAAAGCCATAGCCTTCATTTTGCCCAACCGAAAAGAAGGTAAGCCTTTTGAAAAATACGTAGTATCAGTCGATTCGGTAGAAAGCTTAACAGGAATTGACTTTTTCCCGGCATTTGACGACATCCTGGAAGATAAACTTGAAGCATATTCCGACAAATCGAAGTGGAGCTTTTCCAATCCGAATGCCAATTTCGGATATACATCCGAGGTATTAAAATGTACTTCAGCTGACGCAACAATAGAGGTTGACAATAATGCGGACTTAATCAATATCAACATAGCATCAATCTCAGATCTTCAATCCCTGCCAGGCATCGGAGCATCAAAAGCCCAGGCCATTATAGATATGCGACCATTTGAAAATATCGAAAACATTCTAAATGTTCCGGGCATTGGCCAAGCTACATACACCAAAATCAAGGGGATGATTACTATCAAATAAAACCAAACACAGCACAAAGTTACAGGCGTGCGGATGTGAGAGTTTGCAAGGGTGCGCTGCGCCTGTTTCAAAAAAATCTCCACCCAAGAGGGTAGTATTTTTTTATCACAGCCCTTGCCACAATCACACCGTCCTGTGTACTGGCACTATGTTTAGGTTATTATTTAGGGCTCGTATCGGTAGCAGGTGGCTATTGGCGGGCGTTCGCTCTTCAGGTAGGCCTTTCTTCATAGGCGTTGTGCGCATGGGTGTTGTCGATTACATCCTTCGGCTCTTTTGGTTCGAGCTTAGTTTCTCCGAGCTGCCCTTTTAGGGTGGCTCTTTTCACCTTTTACTAAGAGCAGAAAACAAATTCAACAAATCCACTCAATCTTACTTCTCTCAGTTAAATGCATGACCATGCAATCAATTACACTTCTTAGCCAGTCTATTATTAATATATACCAAAGTAGTATACAGTTGACACCTTGCTCTTGTTAAGGAGTTAGTTAATTTAAAAATCAACTACAGTGTTCCTGTTCTGATCACAACCAAGAAATCATTCAACCAAAGTGCTTAATATAAATGATTTAAGTGCTTTTCTTTTGATAGCCATTAATATTACTTTTTTCAACTTCTATAATTAACTATTGTTAATTATCTTTTAATAGATATTCAACTATTTATATTTTTCGACAGCTGCAGGGATACCAAAGATTTTTTTTAGTCGCTTAGCACTGAATTTTAATTTACGGTCATAGGTATATATCCCATTTATTTCATACTCCACATCAGTCAGTTGAGTGAAACAAAAACCAGAAACATTGGGATTATTTAAAAGGATTCTTGTTAAATCTTCAATGTGATTTTCTACAATTTTAGCTGATTTGCCGTATCCCCATTCCCATTGTCGCATACTGGATTTATACCTTGATTTTTCATAATATACCGACCATGATATTCCACCGTATTCATCAACAAGATAGGGTTGTCCACGGTAAGGAGCTGATAATTCAGGGAATTGGATGAAAGCAATTTGTTTGTCAGGAGATAAAGAATCGTACCGCTCAGCGAATTTTACCGGATCCTGCCCATAATCATGAACCGAAAAAATATCAGTGTCCACGTGTACCCAACCACTTGCATCATTTACTGGTCGTGTTGGATCAATTGTGTGAGTAAGATCAACTATTTCCTGAACTAATCTACGATACATTTCAGGTTTTTTACTTGTTCTTTCGTTTAAAGGTGCCCAGGCAATTATTGACGGATGATTTCGATCACGAACCAGAATTTCACTCCATTCCTGTTTGAGGTTAAGCATGCCTTCGTGATTTTCTAAATTTAGGCCCCAATCATAAAATTCACCCCATGTAAGGTATCCAAGTTTATCAGCCCAATAATGGAATCGTTCTTCAAAAACCTTTTGATGAAGTCGTGCACCATTAAATCCAACAGTTAGTCCACGCTCAATGTCTGCCTTAAGTTCGTTATCGTTTGGAGCTGTCCATATACCATCCGGATAAAACCCCTGATCGAGTACTAACCGCAAAAAAACAGGTTTGTTATTCAGGTAAAATTTATTGCCTTCTACATGAAATTTACGTAGCCCGGCATAACTGTCCACTTCATCCTCAAGCTTGCTATTATCGTATAATTCATACTTCAGTCCGTAAAGATATGGATCGCTAGGACTCCATGTTTTTGGATCTGGTATATCTATTTTAAGGGGTACACCAGTACCCGAAGAAGAGTTTATAGAGACTATTCCCTTACCATCACCTGATATCAAAGTAGCCTTAAAAACAAGACCCTGCTTATAATTTTTAATAACTGGAGTTAAAACAAAACAAGAATTATCGAGGTCAGGGACAACATTAACTGACTCAATAAAACTCTTTGGTCGTGCTTCGAGCCATACGGTTTGCCAAATACCCGTAGTGCGGGTATACATGATGGTATAAGATTGCGATTTATCGCTCTGTTTCCCTGCTGGCTGTATTCCTGAGCGATTGTCATCCTTGGCACTAACAACAATACTATTATTACCTGCCTGAATAGCATCCGTAATCTCAAAACTAAAGGAAACTCCACCGCCATAATGACGGCCAACAAGTGTTCCGTTTACCCATGCTCGACAGTCGTAATCAACGGCACCAAAATGCAAGAACACCCTTGAGCCATCCCATTCCTCTGGAATCGAAAATTTTCGATGATACCAAACTGCAGGCATAAAATCAGTAAATCCGATTCCCGACAATTTGCTTTCAGGACAAAAAGGAACCAGAATTTTTTTATCCAATGCTGAAGGATTTTTTGGCCAGGATTTATCATCCCCGGAAAGACTAAAATCAAAAGCGAAATCCCATTCACCATTTAGATTAAGCCATTTGTCACGTTTAAATTGTGGTTTTGGATGCTCTGGCCGTGGAATTTCTTTATTGTTATTACCGGCTAAGTTTTGGGCCCTGGTATTTGAAAAGACAAACGACACAATAACTAAGCAGCCTATTACTATTCTGATTGTTGCAAATATTTTTTTCATATAAATATTTATTAGTTTATTTTTCTAATAAAATTGGATAACAGGTGAATTCTTCCTCCTCCTGAATATCAAAATAAGGTTTAAATGTACAGTCGGGATTTCCCTCAATTCCAAACTCAATTGATCCCCGATTAAGTGGAAGAAAAACACTATTGTCAGATTTTAATTTCTCAGAGCTAATATTCAAAGTTGAATCGCCTACCAGAGACATCAACATTGGTCCATACATTAGTGCATACTTATCATGTTCCTCATCCTGATTTAAGCCAGTATATTGGTGCAAATTAAAACTCATTGGAAGAACAAAACCAATAAGGTCATTATCTTTCCATACCCGATCAATGGTCACATAGGTCCCCGGTTTTCCAGTAACAACAGTTGTATCATTAACTGTAATTTTAACATCACCTTTTGTCCAGGATGGAATACGCAGCCGAACCTTCATTCTTTTTGAAGATGATGCTTTAACAGAAATAGAAATTACATTATTCAGAGGGAAATCTGTTTTCATTACCAAGGTAAAGCTTGCGTCTTCATGTTGCCAGTTAACTGTTGAGGCTGCAAATAAATTTATATAGACTCCATCATCAGCAAGTGAATAAATATACTGAGGCAGGCTTGCGATCATCCCAACTGCCGAATTTTCGCAGCAGGAATTCATGCACCGAACTTGTTCTTTTGTCCCCTGAAGAAAACTATGATACCGGATAAATCCTCTATCATCGTGACAAGACAATAAGGCATTATAAATTCCCTCCTCGACCTCAGTGGCATATTTTTCCTCAGTTGGGTAAAGCTGAAGCAACTTACTGTTTATATTAATCCAGAACACGCTGCCACAAGTTTCGCCATTATGGAAGGAATCTTCCCAAGCTGTTTTTCCACTGGTGTCGTGCTCGAGGATATAAGATTTTGGAGGGTAGATTGTATTCTCGCAAATAGCTGTAATTCCGCTAATATGCTTATAATTTTCATTATAAATATTCCATCCCCCTTTTACAGCGTCAATATATTTTTTGTCGCCGGTTGCCCTATACTCATCTATAAATGCTTCTAAAGTAAGAAGTTCATAACAGTGGGCTTTTAACATTGGATAATAGGCAATGCAGAGCGGATTTTCATTGATTAATTCATTTATCCAATATTCCTGATCAAAGAATTTTTGAGTTGTTTCAAGGTCTATGTTTTTCCCAATGGGTGAAAAATGGACGAGCCCGCCACCTGGAGCGCCATTGGTGGAATTAGAACCATCCATTAATTTTTCAAGATACGGAGACTCGTTAAACCAATCATAAAATTTCCTTAAAACCGTGAACGCAGGTTGGTTTCCCGAATTCCCCGCTGCCAGCAATCCTCTTGTCCAAAAAACACGATCGTAATTTTTTCTTTCACTGTATTGTCTGTCCCAATGATGGTGGCCATCTTTGAGTTTTCTTGGCAGGTAGTTTAATTCATACGATTCATTTTCCGGGTAATAATTGCTATATCCATCCGCCCTTTGTTGTGCTTCAATCTTATTAACTATAATATTTATCATATCCCGCATATCACTGCGTTCTCCCCAGCGTAGTGTATTTCCAGCACCTTGAAGCATCCGTCCATCGTTTGATCCCGGAAGCCAGGTTGTCCAATACCGCTCATCGCAATATGTTGGTTTTGAGAAGCAATGATTTAGATATCCAATATTTTTAATAAAACAGTCATTTAAAACTCCGGGAAGAAGAACCACCCCTTTTTCAGGGACATCTGCCTCGTTTGAAACCGGATTCCAACTCTCCGTTGAAGGGAAGTGTTTGGTTTTGTTTTTTATATTCTCTAGTTCGGTATCAGCCATCTTATCCAGCCATTTGCGATAATCAACAGGATCCTGAGATTCAAAATAATCTATGGTTTGATAATAACCAGAAGATTTAATATTCTTCTCTTTTTTGACAACGATATTCAGACAATGAATTCTGTCATCACTTAATCCATTCTTCTCAAATAACACCTGTGCGGATTGTACTTTTTCAGAATAAGTATCCACTGTTTCCTGAAATACGCCGTCAATGTATACATCTGCATATCCATGATTGGCACCATTTGAGCCTACCCAGCGAACCTTCGATTTGCGAAACGTAAAAAAACAATTATTAAACTGAGTATTGGAGATCTGTTCATCATTTGCTGCAATTGACTGGGAATTAGTCTCAATCCATTTTCCACTGAAAATAATTTCAGGAGAATTATTGTTCGTCTTTATCAAAACACGACTATTATCATTCTCCGGATCAGTAATTTCGCGTCCTCCTTCGAGAATTGCTTTAGCTGAACTTATTGTTGTTGCAAAAGCTAAAAAAGCGATAAGTGAAAACAGAATTATATTCTTCATTTTGATACCTTTTAAATTACTTGGCATTTAAATTTAATTCGGAAAAACTGTGTTGTGAGCTCAAAGCAATTGAACTACAAACTTGCTGTTCTCATTGCCTGCAAGTTTATGATAGGTGTATCAACACAAATTTCACAACCTGCCGATAAAATAAACTTCCGTCCTTTTTCCTTCTGGACAATTCCTTTACATGCTTTTTCCACTTCTTCGGGAGTTTTATCCATCACAAAAACCGGATCAATATTACCACACCGAATAATATCTTTTCCTAATATTTCATATGATTGCTGCAAATCAACCATGTGGTCAATATCCAGAATATCCACCGACAAATCGGCAAGTGAAGGTAAAAGGTGCGCGATATCGCCACAAATATGCAATTTCACTTTAGCTCCTTTTTCATGTATTAAATCAATTATCTCACGATGCCTTTCTTTGATATAGCTATTGTAAGTATCCAAGTCAATTTGTGAACAAATGGCATCGCCCATTCCTATGATATCGCATCCGGCAATTATTTGTGCTTCAGCAAAATCTTTGGCAGTTTTCATACATTTGTCCAATAGTATATTTGAAAAGTCGGGATCCACCATTAGTTGGAGCAACATGTTGCTCAGCCCTGTTAAATCGCAGGCTTCGGCCAGAGGACCTTCAATCCAACCAATTACAGGAACCTCTCCCTTTAATTCTTTTTGGAATAGTTCTGCTCCTTTAATCCGGTCAACTGTCCTCGTGTTTTTATAGACATCCGGATTTTTAAGTGCTTTTGCATCTTCTATGGATTCCACAATAAGTCCTTTGCACCGTGGGACTTCTTCGTCCGGAAAACTTATTTTGGTGCCAAAAGCAGCAGTTTCTCGGTAAGGATCAGAGATTAATCCCACCATGTCGGCATCAACTTTTTCCATTGCTTTAAGATTATTCGCAACGAGTACTTTATAATCGGAAGCAAATTCGCCATAAGTATTCCCTGAAATACGGGCTGCAAAATGCATTAAAATGGGGCGAAACAAAGTTCTGCCTATTGCTTCTCCATTTACCAGCCTATTAAATAATTCGCTTTTATTCATACTATTTTTGTATTCCCATCAATAATGTTCCTTCTTAAATAACTAACTTTTCAAGTTTCCAGGGCGCCCTGCTTTCTCTCGAAAGCATTTTGTTAGCTTCCTCATCGTCAATACATTCCTCCGTGTCCGGATTCCATTTAATTTTTCGATCCAATAACATTGAAATGTTTCCCAGGTGTAATGCAGAAGCGATTCGGTGTCCTACTTCCACCGGCACAAAGCACTCTTTTCGGGATTTCACACAATCAATAAAATTACGATGCTCGCCTGAATCAGTATAAACATGCACATCATTTGTTCCAAGTTTAGATGACAAAATGGCTTTTGAGCTAGCTGACAAAGCTCCTCTCCATTTGTTGCTTTCAATCCATCCTTCCGTTCCTTCACAGCGAATCTTAATTCTTCCGGATTTAACAAACATATTTACACCATTGGCATACTTGTATTTTAGATTCAACTCATAGGCGGTATCAAAAACAGTGTGATCATAAAATTTTCCTTTGCCATTTATTTCCGTTGGTCCTGTCCGGTCGGTATTATTTAGCCATTGCGCGGTATCAAACAAATGAGTTCCCCAGTCTGTTAGTTTTCCTCCTGAGTAATCAAAGCACCATCTGAAATTCCAGTGAATCCTTGCCTGGGAATAAGGTTTGTAAGGGGCAGGCCCCAGCCACATTTCATAATCTAATGTTTTGGGTGGTTTCATAATTGTGGTATCTGCTTCCTTGGGGCCAAAGGCATTTTGCGGCAATTCAATATGGATATTTTTTAGTTCCCCAATTCTTCCGTTTCGCACCAATTCCACCATTCTTACATACACGGGGAGAGCTCTGTCTTCGATGGAAGTCTGATATACTACTCCCGTCTTTTTTATTACATCACAAAGTATCCGGCCTTCCTTCACTGTAAGTGTAGGTTTCTCACAACAGATATCTTTACCGGCCTGAGCCGCCAGAATAGCAATTGGAACATGCCAATGGTCGGGAGTTGAAATCATCACGGCATCAATATCAGTACGCAATAAAAGTTCTCTAAAATCACCAAATGTACTGCAATCCTTATTCCCATAGGCCTTATCAACCGCATCTTTAGCCCGGTTTAGGTTATTCTTATCGACATCGCAAACTGCCAGAACTTTAACATCTTTCATTCCTAAAAAAGCTTTCAGGTTATAATAGCATCCATGTTCACCTACTCCAATCATGCCCATGGTAATTTTTTGAGATGGTAAAATAGTACAAGATTGAATAAGACTTGGTGAAGCAACAGCCCCAGCTAAAGCAACTGTCGATTGTTTTAAAAAATTTCTTCTATTTGTCATTCCAGTAAATTTTCAGTTTAAACTTGGTAGTTATAACTCTCTTACCCAAATATTTCTATAACTCACCCTACTTCCATGTTCTTGTAATCGCAATGGTAATTTTTCCTCATGATTTTCATACTTTGGATATCCCACATAAACCATTGGCCCTTTGATTTCCACATGGTTTAATATCAACAGCCCATTTTGAAATACTGTTATGTAAGCCGGTGTCTTTAATGATTTATCATCCCTAAATTCAGGAGCTGTAAAAATAACATCAAAACTTTGCCATTTTTTTGGCTCTAAACAGGCATTGACCATAGGGATGTGCTGTTTGTAGATACTCCCAGCCTGGCCATTATAGTACAGCTCATTGTAATACGATTCGTAGATTTGTAATTCATACAATCCCATAAGAAACACACCACTGTTGCCCATATTATGTCCAGTGTCTTCTTTGGGGTCAGGAGTTTTCCATTCTATGTGAAGCTGAATATCTCCAAATTTTTGCTTTGTTTGAATATCACCCGTTTGGGATTCAATACGCATTGACTTTCCAATAGTTTTCCACCTAACATTACCACCATTGAGATGTTCCCATTGGCTTAAATCAACTTTACGCCGATACAAAACAATGGCATCGGATGGTGGTTTTGCTCCCTTCGAAGGAACCACTTTTATCGGTTTTCTTGACCAATCTTCTGTATCTTTTGGTTCCGGCTGAGCATAGACGGAACTAAAAGCAAAAATAAATATGAAAAAAAATGATGTTTTCATTATCGTGTCGGATCATTGGTTTTAATTAGACTCCAGATATGCTTTTTATTTTTGAATAATTCCTTTGAGTTCATGGTCTATTTCGTTTTTATTAGTTTTTTTTCTAATTCTTCAAGTGTAATACCTTTGGTTTCGGGAAGGTATCTTCCGATTATAATGACTCCAGCCAGACAGATCACTGCATATATCCAAAATGTATTGGCGGCACTAAACCACTCAACAAAAACAGGAAATGTGAGTGTCAGCAAATAGCAGGCTATCCAAAGTGCAAGTGATGAAAGCGACATTGCTACCCCTCTTATTTTATTAGGAAATATTTCGGACATAACCACCCATACTGTAGGGCCCAATCCCATTGCAAAAAAAGTAGGGGCTGTAATTATAGCCGTCAAGATTAGCCAGCCTTCAGTATTTCCACTCAAAAACAAATAGCCAATTAATAAATAAGAAATGGCCATCCCCAAGGCCCCAATGATCATTAATATTTTCCGACCGATACGATCAATCATCCACATTGAAATCAATGTAAACACAATGTTGACTACCCCAATAATGGCAGTTTGAAACAGGGCAGCATTGATACCCAAATTTGTTTTGGCAAAAATATCGGGGGCATAAAAGAATATGACATTAATCCCTGACCACTGTTGAAACACAGCTAGGAAAAGACCAATAAAGAGTACAAACCTGTAATTTGCTTTAAAAACTGTCTTGATCTTCAGTCTCTCTTTTTTACTCGTGTCTTTTAATGACTCTTTTATTTGAAATAATTCTTTTTCAGCAAAATCCTTCCCCCCTACTTTTGCCAGTATTTTGCCCGCCTTTTCATCTTTGTTCTTAATAATCAACCAACGAGGACTTTCAGGAACTCCCAGTAACATAAGCATAAAAAAGGTTGCAGGAACTGCCTCAGCAGCAAACATCCAGCACCAGGCATTTTCGCCAATTTGCAACAAAATATAGTTGGAAAAATAAGCAAGTGAAATGCCGAAAACAATGGTCAGCTGATTGAGTGAAACCATTCTGCCACGAATATAAGCAGGTGAAATTTCAGCAATATACATTGGTGCTAACACAGAGGCTCCTCCAACAGCAACACCTCCAACAATCCGGTATACAATAAATGCCGGAATTGTAAAAGACCAAGCAGTACCAATGGCTGAAATGCCGAATAAGATACTGGTCAGAAAAAGTATTTTCTTTCGCCCAAATACATCGCCTAACCTGCCTCCAATTACAGCACCAAGCATACAACCTAACAAAGCGCTACTGACCATCCACCCTTTCATGGCTTCACTTAAATCGAAATAATCCTGAATAAATGGAATTGTGTCGGAAATCACCGAAATATCAAATCCAAGTAATAGCCCCCCTAAAGCGGTTACCATTGAGATTGTCAGAAGATAGCCGAAATTAATTTTCATGTTTATAATTGTCTATTTTTCCAATCCGGTTTTTCATTCCGATATTGAAAAAGGGATACTCGTTTTTTCTGTAGTCCACCTTTTATTTGGAGGTTTCCCCATTTCAAATACCAGCTCAACTCCATCCTTAATATCATTGTGGTCAAAATAAGTCTTATTCCATTTTTCACCATTCATAGTAACTGACTGAATGTAAATATTTTCATGCGAGATATTATCTGCTTTTACTATTTTAAACAGGTCATCCCCAAGATCCTCAAAAAAACCAATATCGCTTCCCAATTCCACAAAATGATTATCTAAAAATTCATCCAGATTATTCTCTCCAACAATTTCTACAAGTTTTTCTTCAGCTTCGAGCGTTAACCTTACTGACCAAGGGACATAAGGTGGCAGTTCAAAATTCAGTGATTTTATAACTACTTCGCGCTTATTCACTTTATTTCAATTTGCTTGTTATTTTTCAGCTGAAAAATGAATCCCGCATTTGAGGATCAATTTTTGAATTGTGGATAATATCTGTTAATTTTTTGTGCCACGCTACTTCCCTCCACATGCCAACAAATTGAGGACCACAGAAATTACTTGTTGATATTGCTACCCAACGACCTGTTGCAGCGGCTTCACGAGTGCCTATTTCACACAAATCCAGAATCCAATTCCAATTTAACAAAGGCCAGTCTTTATAAGTAACCAAACCCCAGCATTCGGTTGTAATTAATGGTTTCTTTGAATGCTTTGACCATTCTGCAGCGTGTTTAATCTGTTTCTTTAAGCCCTCGATCCAATACTCCGGTTTTTCGCGGTAGAGCTTTTCGGCATATTTTGCAACTTTCTGATAACCAACCGGATCAAATGATTCATAATGATAATCTATTTCATTATAAAATTCTTCGTTATTATAATTTACCATCCAAATATGTTGATCCAGACAGTCAAGCATTGTTATATCACCCCAGTGCTTTGTTTGTTCCTTAACTTCACCGGTAAACGAGAATGTATATTTTAAATCAGGATACTTTTCTTTTAATAAATTAATTGATGTCCTCATCCAATGAATTGATTCTTCTGAGGCCCAACCACCCAAACCTTTTTTATAAGGAGTCCATTCGTCCAAAGTCCATTCATTGGTTAAATCAACATAACAAACAGCATCTAAAAGCCCATTCTTATTTAATAAATCAAGCACCGATAACCATACCTTAGCTAACATTTCGGGTGATGTAATCACATCGTAAGACCTACCTATGTCTTCTCTCCACCAGGAAGATAATGCAACTTTTATATCTCTCTCCTTGCATTTGGTGACAAACTCTGTAAGATAGGGTTCAACAGAAATCTTTACATAGTCAGGGCTACCCCAATCATGAGTGTTCCAATGAGGAATTAACTCATACTCTTTATACGGATCATTATATACCAAATGTGGATAAACATCGATACGAACAGCATCGTAGCCTCTCTCTTTCAATTCGTCCAATATTTGGTCATAATCTTCATATCCAGCTCCGGGCCAACGCCTTTCCAACCAAGAGAAATCCCACATGGTTATTGCCAACGGTTCATGACTCTTTTTCTTTTTTTTCTTTATCGTTGGGATTACCGATTTCACTTTATTTGTATTAGCCATCAATGATGCACCTGCTGCCAGGCCACCTGTTATTTTTAAACTGTTTCGAATAAATTCTTTTCGATCCATAGTTCTTTAAAGTTTTGTTAATTGGACAAATTTGTTGTTATAGTTAAGAGATATTTTTCATAATAAAAAATTATATAAATGAGGCAAAAAGCAACCTTAATTCCTTTTTAAATTACTGTACTACAGGAAATTGAGAAATACGCAAATTAGTACAGCCATAAGGAATAAGAAGGAGCTCTCTCAACTCACCTTCTACAGGCAACGGACTTCTGGGAAGTCTCCCCGCCGAATGATTATACTCTTGCCAATCAGGAACTTGTTTCCCCCTAACAGTTATTGAAATAGGAGCATTCTCTTCATTCCAGGGCATTAGCGAAACTTTATTTTGTTTATTAATTTTCACGATATCATTACTCAAACTTTCCAGAGCAAGACCATAATTCCATGGCTTTAATGGCAGTACTTCATACCAGGGATGAAGGAAGTCATCACTCCTCTTTTTATTCATCTCTCCATCAATTGGAAATGCATAAACTAATGGTCCCCGTTCGATTCCGAGGGAAGCTTCATGCCAGTTACTGGTTTTAATTTCCATGGGCAAAACTAATTCTACTTTATCACCCAATTCCCACTTTCTGTTTATGATTTTTATTTGTCCGGGAGGGCATATTCCTAAATCTTCTCCATTTAATTTAACAGTTGCATTTACACACCAATTTGGTATTCTTAAATGAAATGGAAAAGATATTGATTCGGATGTTTTATATTCAAAAGATATGTCTTCCCCAAAAGGATAATCCGACTTCTCAATAAAGTGTACTTCTCTTCCATCAGCGACATTCGCTTTTACCTCACTTGCTCCATAAACAAGGGCGGCTAATCCATTATCAGCTGTTGCATACCATAAATTCTGAATAAACTTTGGCCATCCCTGATGCATATTTGAAGTACAACATGGATATCCGGTAAGAACTCCCATAACGAGACGATGATCTTCATTATTAAAAAAATTCCTCCTATCCCGTGTGATTTTTATCTGATTAGCCTGCTGAAAATACTGTCTGCAGGTAAAATCGTCATTATGCTGTGCTGGAAGTAAATTGTATGCAAGTTTCTCAAGATAGTCAGCATAAAAAAGATCAGCCGTTATAGGTAAAATGCTTTCAAAAGAATACATCATTTCAATAACTGTGCATAGTTCAATCCCCTGAGTTGGATCATTGCCGTGTAATCTTTCATCGGCTCCAAACATGCCGTTCACATACCCATGTACATTTCGGAGTGAATTGAGCCCTGATTTTACAGCATCGAGGTATTTTTGCTCATGATGCTGCTGGTAATAAATCACGGGAGTTTTTAGCCCATGCGCAATATTTACACAATGCAGATCAACTGTTGGATTTGTACTGTTTAAGGTACCGTCAGTAAACACCTTTGCCCATTGGTAAGTTTGCCCATATAATAAGTCTGCCAATTCCAATAAAAAACTATCTCCGGTAATATTATACAACCAGTAAACAATAGCCATATTATCTCCACCACGTCGTTGAGCCCAAAAGGTCCAATGACCAAGATGGTTTTCAGGTAACTGCACAAGCATGTATTTAAAGTATTTGGTCATCAAATTAATTACCCTATCATCATTAGTTGCCAGGTAATACTGTTGCAAAACCCTCAACATAACCATTCTGGGCCACCAATCTTCGCGATTATCTCTCTGTAATCCGGGTTCATATGCAGGCTTTTCAGTAAAAGGCACAGGACCAAAATAACCATCTTCCCGTTGATTGTTGATGCTCCAATCCACCCACTTCTGCACTTTTGCCTTCAAAGTGTCGTCTTCAAGGATGTAGGCCAGACCAACTAGTCCATCAATCCAATAAGGTCCCCTCTCCCATCCATCACCGTCTCCACCAAGCCAACCATTACGAGAACCACAAACTGTTTCATAAACTTCATCCAAATTGCCGGAAAGACCACGCTGCTGTAATTTCAGCATTTCCAACAACATTCCTCCGGGTTTTATTGCTCCAAGTGGAAGAGCCGAATATGGCTGGATAATTAAAGGTTTCTGATTTGTAATATAATGGGCATTACGCTCTCCTTCCTCTGTTTTTTTGTTTGTGTGACAACTCCCCAAAAAAAGGTTAAACAACAGAAATAAAAGTAAAAATCTCATTGTATCAAGTCTTTAATTATGTAAGATAATAAGCTCAGGAAATAGATAAACAGCACCAATATTTCCTGATATATGTATTGATATTTCATTGTTAATTATAGCGCTTATTGCAACTACACTTATCACTTTCAATCAAGCATAAATTCTATTTTTTGAAAAACCATTCCATAATGCGAACCCGGTGGATTTTCTTTAATCTGCATTCCGTTCCAATCGGGCGCAAAATTTCCTGAATATAATAACCAGGCTGTTTTGCCATCATCGCTGATAAATTTTGAAGGAATATTTACAAAATACGCCTGTTCCCCAAAATCCTTCATATAGCTTATTATTTGCCAGGAACCGGTAATGCTATCCGATTCCAGGATATATGTGTTCATCTTTGCACATGTATTACCACCATCGGTAATGCACATTAAATACTTCCTAAGTGACGGGTTATATGTAACAGTAACACAACCCATGTTATTATTCCATTCGAGCAATGGTTTTATCTTTTCAAAATCCCTGGTCCATATTGCTGTTTTATTCTTGTCGTAACCTGCGAAAAACTCGTATTTTGACATGTCGTTAATATTTTCGATTGAAGGTGTCACCCTCAACAAATAAATCTGGTCGCCTGTGATCCAGCTATCATTCCAAAACCTCGGTTTTATATCTGAAATATCTGCACCATGGGCAACTAGATAAGCCTTACCGTCAGGAGAATATTGCATATTTTTCCCGAAATCTATAAAATGGGGTGCTCCGATTTTAACAGGATAACCGTTAATCCCCGTCTCTTTAAAAAGTGGTGTTTCAGGATTATGGGGACAATCATGCCATACACGGCCAAAGTCAGTTGAATAACGAAATCCGACAAATGGCCCCATCCATGGCCAATTATATGTTTTATCACCGTATTTGGCAGAACCAGCTGGGTCTAAGCAATAGGTACCATAATACCAAATATTATTGTACACCAAGCTACCACATGGATATCTGCCATGATAAGGCTTTGGTGAGGCCTTTTTCAAACCTAAACTATATACTTTCAAGTTCATTGGGTTGTCGCCTTCAAGAATTGCATGCCCGGTTGTTGCAGGATTGCCCCCGGAATTTGAGCGTTCCAAACTCCCATCTAATCGAATACAGTTTCCATCTGTCCATGGAGAATATAATTTGTCGTCGGATGCCCAGGAAGGATACCATGTATCACCAAGATGAAATCCACTTTTAACACCCACAAATTTTATCCCTGTTAATAATTCTGATTTTTCAAATGGACAATCAGGGGGTAATTCTGAATTCCAAATAAAAGGTTCATAAGTTAATGTATCCGGTTTTAATTGAGCATTTGAAGGAAACCAAATGAAGATACTTAAAAGAATAACCAAGGCTTTTAATCTATTTTCCATTTTCTTTAGTTTTTTGTTTTTTGCATAATAAATGTCATCCTTGAAATGAGTGCGGTTTTATTTGTTTGAAAACGACACAATATTGACAAGTTTACATCCTTTACTTCTAAGAGCCATTCGTACTATTTTCATCATACCAGAAGACAATCGATAACTTGCCTTCTGTTATTGCTATGACAAGAACAGAAACCCTTAATTCAATAGCTCCTTTGCTGCCAGCACCAAAAACATAAAGTTAGTTGCTCCGCCACCCATTACATATTCTGTTTGTTGCCAGAAATAGGGCCACTCTTTTAGTTCAGGGAAATCAGGTCGTATAATTCCAGTTCCTGAAGCTACTCCTCCAGGAATAAATGACCGGTCAGCCCGGTTTACGCCGTACGCTTCGGTAATAGAACGTGAACCTACACCGGAAGCAAACGAAGAAGTGTTTTCGCCGGGATGATTTCCCAAAATAAAATTGAGCGCATTAAATATCAACTCATTGTCAAATAACTCAGGCATATTTTTATGTAAAAAATAATGTTCCATCCCCAGTTGCTGAATTCCCCAGCCATCTCCCCAGATACGAATATTATAAGGAACTCCAAATGGATTTTCATTTTGCTTTTTGACAAGCTCCTTCTTCAACTTTTGGTAGGACGGTAGCAACTCGCGTGTAAAATCTTCGTCATTGCAAGTTTGTAATACACGTGCAACAGCCCAACCTGAGCTGTTAATGTTTTTCACAATCTGCTCTTGAACTGAAAGCAGCTCCTTTTTGTATTTTTCAGAATCAGTGGTGATAAATAATTCAACCGTTGCATTTATTTTTGCTGCGTAGTCGCCTGCACCCAGTTCCCTTTTCATTTCATATAACTCAGTAGCAGCATTTAAACACCTGTCTGCCAAATCATTATCATAGCCTTTTAATACACGGGCAGCTGCTGCCAATGCTTTAATGGCGGTATATTCGTTTACGGCATCTTCCTCAGTAAACACCAGACGGTCATCTAATTTTCCCGATTCTGTTCCTGTCTTTTCATTTTCAGCTAAAGCCGGATTATACTTTAAATCATCGGTCATTGATGTTGCATCACCCAACAAAACATACTGCCGAAGGTTGTTGCAGATAATTCCATTATACAGTCGTCCCAGATTTTCATATCCTCCAAGAATCGTTAAAACACCATGTTTAACCTGTTGTAAAATATCTGGTTTTCCATCAGGCAAATGAATCTCCACTATATTTTTATCACAATCTACTGTTGTTTGATCCCAATCCACACCAAATTCTTCATAAGCCAGCGCCAGTGTCCAAACCGTACCCGCTTGCGATTCTATACGAAAATCGTAGTCGCCTGCATCGTGCCACCCTCCCACATTTAAGCCCGGCACCTGCTCAAGCGGTTCATAGTCGCATAGTGTTGAAGCTCCCTGTTGGTAACCATCGAAATGGATGGTGTCAACCGGTGCCATTAATGCATCATCCATGTGACAGAGGTCGTGCCAGACCCGGTATCCTTCATTAATACGCATGTGGCACATTTGTACCGGAAGAAAATATTCGAGTGTTGGTTGCCAAACATGCCTTTCATACACATCTGATCCAATTTTAAAAGGTTCCGTTTTGTAATCTTGATATTGAACCTGATAAATTCCCGCTTCTTCTATTTCTGAAAAATCGAATTGATAATAATTGAACCGCAGGTATTTGCCCCATTTCTCAGGAACATCTCTTTTAATTATTTTGAAACCACCATTTTCCGAAAGTCGAAGCAAAGAAACCTCTGCAATTTGATTTTCTGTTTTGTCCAGTTCAACAACAGCTTCTTTTTGCTGATTGGAATGATAACCAACCTGACTCACATGTACAACCGGTTTGTGTTTGAAATTATCAACTATAGTAGGTTCTATGACCCATTCAACAGCATTTTTTGTGGCTCCTTTCTGAATTTCAGATCTCACCACAAACCAACCATTGTTATGGTAGAAACGTCCGTCGAGCAACTGTAAATCTGATTTCAAACTTGAAATAATAAGTGTCTGCTCTTTAACATCAGGAGCTACGGTCAATTTTTTACCGCTTGCTAGTGGGGAAGCCTGCCAATTTCCATCAGCATCTTTTTGCATTGGTCCGTTAGCCTGCAACGGAAAAATACCTGATTGTTCGTCCAGGTACCACGATTTCCCGAAAAGCATTGCCGGGAAAAGTTCCAGATTGAAACCTACTTTTCCGATCCATTCCTTTGGCAACGGTTTTTCTAAATCCACAACTATACGGAACTTTTTCCCTTCTCCAAAAACCCGTACATTATAGCTAAAATCCACATCGGGATAATAAATTGGATTATGACCTTTTCCTTGACGACTCTCATCAGGGAAAGTACATTTTACACGAATCTCGTTAGTTTTAGGTAATATTTCACGCTCACCCACCTTGGGGACAGGCTGCCATTGTCCGGGAGTCGGCTCCAGCCTGATGTCGCCATTGGTCGCCACACGTGTTCCATTTTGAATTATTCCTATCGCCCCCTGATGGCCTTCGGGATAAATGTCGTAAAATACCATTACATTCAATCCTGGCATTTCAAAGTATTCGTCTTTATTGATTTTTAGATTTTGGGCTGAAAGCGAAAAAGTAACCAAAAAGATTGCTGCTAAAGCAAATAATTTTTTCATGACAAATCCTGTTTAGTCAGTTATTATTTCATTTCTTGCTCACTAATATTGCACGAACTCCTCCTCCCGGAGATTTATCTTTGGGAACAACAACGGAGTAATTGTTTAACTCTTCGGCATTCATTGTCCTTTTGTTTTCAGTCCAAAGATCAGTCACTGCAAACTCATTCTCTTTACCAAATCCAAGTTTTTCAAGAGGGATCTGCAGATTGAATGCCACATCATGTTCTGTGTTATTATTGCCGATAACAATGATTGCCTTTTCACCAGGGATAAACCGCACGTAAGGTCTTACATTTGAATATGGCACTGAGGAGTTAGGTACATTTATTAAATTTGTCTCATACCAGTTATTGTGAAAAATGTCTTTATGTTTCCTGCGAATATTTACGATCCGTGTAAAATCATTAATTACATCCTGTTGCTTATCCGCATCATCCCAATCCAGATAGGAATGCAGTAGTTTCCCGTTTATACCATGATTTAAAAGTCCGGGAACGACCAGATGTGTAGCATTGAATAATTCGCCTGCCATCATCCATGGAACAAATGATGCAAATAGCAGGTTATGGCCAAATAAGTACCGACTCCCTTTAATATTATATGCTCCCTCTCTGGGACATTTTTCTGGATCGTAATTGTGTGCGCAGGGAGTTTTAGAGTTGTGCGAGCTAATATCTTTTACACGATATGGATTATCTGCCGTTGTGTTGTTAAAACCATACAATGATCCATATTCAGCATGCGGACTGTCCCATGTAAATCGTGGATCCTCCATATCACGTGATGGAGGGAAATAACTCCAACCTGCTCCACGAATATGTGCATCAAGATGAGCTCCTTCTGTTGCAAGGAGTATCTGCTTGTTTTTGGAAAAGCATCCCTTGAGAACAGGATCCCATATGTATTTTCGATACGTTTCGTGTGCTATGTCAATGCGCCAACCATCAAGGCCGATTTCAGTACACCACCAGACATGTGTGTCAATAATGTATTTTATTACTTCGGGATGGTTTATATCGAAAACTCTCTGCCCATATAAATGTTCTTCTTTTGGAAGAAACCAATCGGGGTTTTCATCAATCATAGGCGAAGTTTGGTCAACACCATAGTGATTTGTATTACTAATTACACGAATACCCATTTGATGAGCCTTATCAATAAGCATTTTAATATCTTCCAGCGTTCCCAACTCAGGATTTGCTTCATGATGACGAATGGCATACAGGTTTGTTCCTGGTGTGTGATGATAAACAGTATACAAGCAGATTACGTTTACCCCCAGTTCATTAATAAATCCCAGTTTATCTATAATACTTAAATAGGAGGCGTCGCCAAATTGATTCTTCCACAGTTTGTTATTTTTATAATCCGGATGATTAAATGCTCGGATGGGAACCTCTAATATTACAGCATCACGGAGCCAGTCAGGAGCAGGATAAGCGGGATTTTGAAATTCAGATGGCTCAGGCCACTTCATAAAGCTATCTTTGTTCGTATTCTCCTTTTTTGATAACCTTTGCGAAAATGCGATCGTAGTACTCAGGCATAGAGCTGTTAATACAGCGCAGACGATTACTGCTATTTTAATATTCGTACACATGATTTTACTCACTTTAATTTTTCTTTTTAAATCGATCCCTTTCATTACCTTGGGTGTGTTTAATCAAAAACTCTTCTATCCATATTCCAAGGTTTAATGATAATCACATCATCTTTTTGTGTTTTCAGGGTGAATCTCTCACCAACATCAAACATCTTAACTTCTTTGCCATTACGGATTATACTCAGGGTATCAGCTCCCTCATGTAACCAGGGATTTACACAGTGGAAATCTTTGCCCTGCTCGCTGGCAATCTTAATATATGCGACACCGCCTTCGCTTGATCTGGACGAAACGAGAAAGCCACCTTCAGCCCTTAAATCCTGGAATAATGAATTATAATTCATGTTCCAAACCGGATAGACCTCAATAACACCACCTCGGCTACGTAAAAGCATTTCGTTGGTGGTTGTTACTACCGAACTACAGTTCTCTATTCCTACAGGACTATCTTTTAAGAATCCGTTTTCACTAAAATTTTCAGTAATAAATTTTCTAAGGTTATTTTGAATGGTATCCGGATCAAATCCTAGCCTCACGGTAGACGGGTAGTTGGATGATGTATGTAAGCCGTGGTTCCACAAGTCTGTTTTGGCATCGGCCTCCGCACAGTTTCTTGCCATTTCCAATAGCTCTGGATTGCTGTTTTTATGAATTTGTCCGCCCGGAAAAACAATTTGCATCAAAACAGTATGACTGGTAGCAAAGTATCCCTCTTCAGAATCGGCCAGATATTTTTTTCCATCCTTTTCGTAGGTGGCATAATCGCTTAATTCATTTAATATTTTTTCCCACAGGGGAACCTTGCTCTGGTCTATATCTAACTCTTTGCTCATGTCAATCAGCGTTTGCAGGGCATTTCGCAAAAAACCAAGGGTTAATGTATTGTTTGTATCTCCGTTGGGACCTTCATGTACACCATCAAAGTAAGCAACATATCGTCCATCTTCGTAGGTAAGGTACTGCTCCCAGAATGCAACCACATCTTTAATGAAAGGATATACAAGTTGAATATACTCTTTGTTATAGGTGTAGTAGCATAGCATCGCCATGTTATTAATGCAGTGCAAAGCATTACTTCTCTGGTGAAAATTTAACGCTCCAGCATCAACGAAACCATGATCCAGGTAGAACTGTTTTGGTGCTTCAGCCTCAGGCCCCGAGTAGGTAACGTCAATTCCTTTGGGGCCAATACCCACAGGCATACAAATACCATCGATGTTATAGTATTCTTTGGTATATTTTTTTGCTCTGTCAGACATTGCAATAATGGGGTAGTTATAAGGTAAAGCCTGCTCTATACGATTGGCAGAGAACAAACCATAGTAGGGAGCCATATGGTTGTAATTCAGGTGATAATCACCATTCCATTCAGGACGTTCTTTGGTAATCCATGTCCCGAAGATACCAGGAGGAAAATCAAGGTCTCTTGACGAAATGCCCATAGTATAAAGTGAGGTATAATATGCTTTTTCGATTACCGTATCCAATATATTTACGAAGGATTTGTTCCAGTATTTCGACCACCACTCCTCATGTTTGTCCTGAAAATCGATAAAGTCATGCTTCTCCATTTTTTCAAGTCGGGTCAGAACGGCAGTGCTGCAATCTTCAGACTTAAAGTTACTTGATGAAGAAAGAGCTACATACATTTTTTTTCCGGGATCGATGTAAAACTTTGGTCTGGTATTTCCAAATATCTTTATGGCACAAGCCGCTTTGGTTTTGATATCAACATCTTTGTCGAACTTTCTGGATATATACTGAATACCTCCATTTATTCCGCGTGTCATTTCTGATGCAAATCCCTCAATTTCATTTTCGGGAGTTAGTAGGTTTAGTTCACCACTAATAGTACCTCCGCCCCTGTTTTCAAATTCCATTATAAGTAGGTCCTCATTCGAAAATACATATGTTTTGATCTCTAATGAGTGTGCATCATTTTTGAATTTGGCACGTGTTAAGGCGGTAAACAGATCCTGTTCAACATGGTAACTTGCATCTTTTAACCCGGGTATTTTTACTTCAACTTTCCCTAATACACAGGGGAAGGACTGATTGTAAGAAGATACAAGTCGCCAAAAGTCATTTCTTGCCAAATAGAACTGTAGATTATCTCCTTCGCCAGCAATTGAAACACCCAGGCTACCATTTCCCATTAAAGGTGCATCGACAGAAGTTGTAATAGGTATTTTAGTTGGTGGGGCATCAAATATTAGCTTATATTTTGATACAACACTTTGGGCATTCCAATAGTAAAACCAACCCCTGTCACTTGAAGATACCGTAAAGCCCAAGAACAATGCAAGCAATAATATTAATGTCTTTTTAATCATTTTTCAATTTTATACACTACTCCGAAACAGCATCCTTCTAAACAAAAGAAGTCCCTCATTATTATCGCACGTGGTTTTATTTTTCTATTATCAGCTATGCAGTTACTTGTTGATACCAATGATTCTGCAACACTAAATGTTCCAGCCATGTGGCTCCAAATTGTATAAATTCATTACTTCAACTGCTCTACCATTCGGCATTCAAATAAAGGTCCTATGGTGGAACTATTAGCATTCGCCTTAAAAGTAACGACCACCTTTTCTTTTCCTAAAGTATAATCTGCCCAGATATTATAGTACACCGATAACAATTCATCTTCCTTATGCTCTAATTTTTCATTTACCAAAAATTCCTCATCAATAAATATATCAAAATTGCTAATCTCAGATAACTCCCCATTATAGACACAAACAAGACCCATAGGAGTATCTTTATTTACCTCCATTTCAAAAGAAAAATAGCCATTTTTCGATGTCACGTAGTTTTTATTGGCAAAAACTCCATACTCTAAATTTTTTCCCTGAATTGAATGTCTCTTCATAGATTTTCTCATGCCGGTTTTTACAACATCCGTTACATGTGCATCCAGATTTTCATTTTTAAATCTCGACCTGGGAAGATCTACTTTATAATTAAAATCTTCTGGCTTATGGTGCTTAAAATATACCGTAGTGCTATTCCTTCCTGTTAAATAATAAGGAGTAAGTGTAACCTCTTTAGGAAAGGATCTCAAATTGAAAGAGAGGCTCTCTTTTTCTTCATAAGAAAAAAGGCCTTCATAATCATTCCAATCTCTACTTATAACTACAGGGATAACTTTTTTATTAACACCTCTCCCCATATCATAAGCCAAGACTATAGGTCCATATAAATATGCGCTAATGGACTCATCTCCATGAATCTGCTCAGAATGTATTTTCATGGGTAAGGTTAATATCACTCGATCGCCATTCTTCCAAACCCTGTCAATATTTATATATTCGCTTTTTTTGGCATCAAACCTGAAAGGCTTATCATTTATTAAAATACTTGCCCCTTCTGCCCATTTGGGATATCTTAACTTTACAGCGAATTTTTTCTTTCCTCTTTTTATCTTAAAAACATACTCCATCTTATCAGAAAAAGGAAATTCTGTAGTCTGGGTAACACTTACACCCTTATCTTCCCAATTAAGTTCGGAGGGTATAAATAAATTAACATAAAGACCTCCTGAATTATCCTTAAAATAAATGGATTCTCCATATTTAGAATGATTTTCGAATCCACTGCCTGTACAACACCAAAATGTTTTATCTGTGCTACAGTAATTTCTAGACGATTCCGCCGCCAAACCTGAAAAGTATGAAACAGTTCCAGTTTCTGGATCCTGCGAAGCTAAAATTTGATTAAAAAGAGCACGCTCATAATAATCTATTTTATCGACTGTCGGATTTAAACAATAAAGCTGTTTTGTCAATTTAAGCATATTATAGGTGCCACAATTCTCACTTGTAAAATCAGTTAATCTATGACTTAAAGAGTCAGGTGATCCAAGATATTCCGATTCACCATTTCCACCAATTACATAACTATGATGGTTAACCATAGTATTCCAAAAAAAATCGGCAATATTAAATGAGACTAGGTCATCTCCCATTTCAAATTGTCTAAGAGCCCCTATTACCTTAGGAATTTGCGAATTTGCATGTCGCCCATCAAAATCATCAATACCTTGTGACAAAGGTTTCATAATTGTGTTATGATTAAACCTTTTTGACAAATCCAGGTACCTCTTATCCCCTGTAATCCGATAAACCTCTGCCAGGGATTCATTCATTCCCCCGTGCTCGCTGACAAGCATCTCTTGCATTTGTTCTTCCGATAAATTCGAAATTAATTTATATGTCCAATCAGAAAGTTTTACAATAATCTCTTTTGCCTTTTTATTCTTTGCATGAACATACGCATCAATAAGCCCTGCAAAAATTTTATGCTGATTATACCAAGGCACCCATACTCCATTCAACTTGAAACCGCCATAGACAAGTTCAATATCGCCTTTTGATATCCGCAAAAAAACTTCCCGTGCGTTATTTACTCCTCCTACATATCCATTTCCAGAAGCTAGCTGACAAGTATCCAATTCATTAACTATGTAATTAACTCGATCTTCAAATCTTTTATCTTCCGTTGAAGCATACATCATAGCACAGGCAGAAAGGTAATGCCCTAACGAGTGTCCTGAGTATCTGATTTCCCAGCCTGTATAGCTTGAATCTTTAGGGGACAAACCAGAGCTAACTCGATATCTATACAAAAGCCTATCCGGACTTAAATTTAATAACCATCTTTTATTTGCCTCCATGGCATCGTTAAAAGGGCCAGGTAAAAGTCTTACTTCATTTAAAGAAAAAGGCATTGCCTTACGTTGTACTTTATAAGATTCTTCCTCTTTAGGCAGACATCCACAAAGTATAACCACCAATAATACTAATAATACTTTCATTAACTGTATTCAATCTTTTATTGCTCTATAGCAGCAGGTGACGAAAATATTTTCTTTAATCTTTCTGAATTATACTTTACTTCTCTATCATAAGTATAAAGTCCATTTACTTCTTGTTCAACATCAGTAAGCTGAGTATAGCAAAATCCTGAAATGTTAGGATTTTTAAGTAAAACCTGAGTTAATTCTTGAATTAAGTTTTCCATTTCAACAGATGTTTTCCCTTTTCCCACTTGCCAAACTCTGTCTCCTGGATGTTTTACTTCATCAGAAAATTCTTTTGTCCAGTGTGTGCCTCCATATTCATCTACCATAAATGGCTCTCCTTCATATGGCACAGACAATTCTGGAAAGTTCATAAATGCTACTTTTTTTGAAGGTGACAATGAATCATACCTTTCTTTAAATGTTACTTTATTCTGATCGTAATCATGTACTGTAAATATGTCGGTATCAACATGAGAATAACCGCTTGCATCATTAATAGGACGAGTTGGATCAATTGAACGGGTAACATTGACAATTTCCTGAACTTGAATTCGATTTGCAGGCACATTAGGATCAGCTCTTTCATTGAACGGCACCCATGTTATTATAGATGGATAATTTAAATCTCTTTCAATAACCTCATACCACTCTCTTTTAATATTTGCCATCCCCTTACTATTTGTCGCTAATATTTCCCAATCATAGAATTCTCCCCACGTTAGATACCCTAATTTATCTGCCCAATAATGATATCTTTCTTCAAAAACTTTCTGATGGAGCCGCCCAGCATTAAAGCCAAGTGCCATAGCGTTCTCAATATCAGCTCTCAAGGCATCGTCATTAGGTGCTGTCCAAATTCCATCCGGGTAAAAGCCTTGATCAAGAACCATTCTTAAAAATATCGGTTCATTGTTTAAATAAAATTTGTGTCCTTCGATATGAAACTTTCTCATTCCAGCATAACTCTCTACCTCATCTACTATATGCTCACCATCTAATAATTCAAATTTTAATTTATATAAATAAGGATTCTCGGGGTGCCATGTAATTGCATTTTTAACCTTCATAACCAAGGGCACACCATTTGTCGGAGGAGAAACTAGGCTATTTATTTCTTTACCTTTATCAGATATTAAAGTAATTTTTAATCTTAGTCCATCTTTATAATTCTCAACAACAGGAATGAAAACAAAATTACTATTATCCAGATCAGAAATAATTCTAACAGAACCTATATAACTCTTAGGTCTTGCTTCCAGCCAAACTGTTTGCCATATACCTGTCGTTCGTGTGTAAAAGCAGCTATACGAATCAAACTTATCACTTTGCTTTCCGTATGGTTGGTTTTTTGATCTAATATCGTCCAATGCATAAACAATAATATCATTGTCTCCATCTTTGAGCCTATTGGTTATTTCGAATGAAAACGATGCAGATCCTCCTAAATGTCTTCCGACCTGAATACCGTTAATCCAAACAGAACAATCATAATCTACCGCACCAAAATTCACAAATACCCTTTCATCCCAATCTTTAGGAATACTAAATTTTCTATGATACCAAACTGCAGGTATAAATTCTTTAAATCCTATTCCACTCAAATCACTTTCAGGACAAAATGGTACTACAATTTTTTTATCAAATGAAGAATAATTTTTAAACCACCCCTTATCTATACCAGTAAGATTCATGTCAAAGGCAAAATCCCATTCACCGTTTAAGTTTAGCCAATTAGCACGTTGAAATTGTGGTTTGGGATGTTCATGCCTTGGTATTTTATCATGATTGCCATTTCCTAAAGCAAAAGTTTTGAATGCCAATGTCAGCAAAATAATCAGGATGCTTAAACTGAATATTGGCCTAGCTTTAATTTTTTCGATTTTCATTAGAATATGCTCTAGTTGTTGAAATTAACTCCCCTGAACTTATCTTTTGGTTTTTTATATATGAACTCTGGCAGAGCTGCTTGATTACAGTTAATATTCGGGTCCAATCTATTTTAACCTCCGTAATTCAATAATTGACATAAGACAAGGAGAAGAAGATTTATCGTCATTTGATAAAATAAAATAGGCTCCACCGGAATCAAATAAATCGTATTGGCAATAAATTGTTTTATTTATCTGGCAGACGGTTGTTTTGCTCAAATACATCGGTATTCGCACCTGGTTCACGTGTATATACTTTATTGACCAAATGAAAGTCATTTCCCATTAGGGTAACGTCCTCTGTTCCTTTACCTAATTCCATAAAAAGATCGGTCCCTTTTGGAGGACGACAATTATGAATAAAAGTAGATTTGACATCCTTTAATGAAACAGCAGCTTTCCCCGAACCTAATGATTGACGTGCGGTAAAACCATCAAGTTCCAGTCCATCAACTTTCCAGCATCTTAAAGCACTTCCCCATTCTTCCTTCTCTGGAGTATTCCACTCTAATTCTATATCCTTCAGTTTTAAATTTTTAACATGTCTGAAAAACAGAGAATACGGACTTGAATGATGTCCATATATTGGGAACGGATAAGGAGGATTTTCATTCATATAAGAATTTTTATTTCCATACATACGAAATTTAATATTACTGAATGTCAGACCATCAACAAAACCATTCTCTTCACCATTAACGCACACTAATCCGTTTGCAGAAACAATTGAATTAGAGAACATAATATTCTTCATAGTTCCCGCAGGAGGTAGTGGTTTATCTTTAGGTATTTCATCATTACTCTCTATATAAAGTGGGAATGACCAAATATAGAATCCGGTTCCCCCTCCTTTAAATTTATCAGAAACATCCATAACTATATTATCAATAACTACACCATCAACAACTATACCCTCCCATACTCTAAAACCAATACCACAACCTGAATCATGTATTGTACTGTTCGAGAATGTTAAGTTTTTGACTCCAGAAATCATTAAACATGTTTCGGATGATTGTAACTTACAATTAGTTATAGTTACATCTCTGCTGTCGCCTAATACAACTAAACAATCATCACCCGTAATAATATCACAATCTGATATTTGAACTTTATTACAATTCCACATGTTTATACCATCTGTATTTGGCCCATCATTTTCGTATACGCCATTGCGCATAGTAATAGCGCGTATAGTTATACGGTTACAGTCATTCATACTAACATTCCAAAATCCGCCATTGTATATGTCTATATCCTGTAATATTATATTTTCGCAATTGTAAAATGTAATCATATGGTGAGGTCTTACCCAAGGCATTTCACCACTAAACCATTTCTGAAGCCTTCCATTATCCCAAAAACGAGGACCATTACCGTCAATTTTGCCATGACCAGTAATTACAATGTTTTTTGCATTCTCCGCCCATATGAGATGAGCTTTTTCTTTATAATAGTCTTCTAAATTATTGCTCCCCCATATTGTAGCACCATTATCTACATATAAAGTTATGTTATCAGTTAATTTAATAGTTCCTGTAAGATAATCCCCTACCGGAAAATAAACCGTTCCACCTCCCACTTTAGCAGCAGCATCAATTGCATTCTGTATTGCTCTTGTATTTAAAGTAGCACTATCTCCAACAGCACCAAAATCGATAACATTATATACCTTTAATGGTATTGCTTGATTTGATTGAGCAACAGAAAAATTACAGATACAAAAGACTGCTAAAATAAGGCACAAAAATATTTGTCTTTTCTTCATCATAAAAAATTAATATAATTTTATCAACGTAGGATGCTGAAGTAAACAGCATCCTACGTTGAATAATTTATTTATTAATACGTCAATCTAGAAGCCCGGATTATTTGGGAGTAATGAAGCATTCTTATCAATCTCATCTTGGGGAATAGGTGCCAAGACATATTTCTCAGCCATTGGAGGTCTGGTATTTTTTACCTCTTTTGCATAGGTGAGTGTTCCGTCAGCCTCCTTCACAATATGCATTCTATACACATCACCACCACCAATACCATCATCGGTAGCAATACCCCATCTTCTTACATCGTGAAATCTTCTGCCTTCAAAACAAAATTCTACTCTTCGTTCATTCTTTATTTTCTCAAACATTTCTGCCTGACTTAATCCGGCATCTAAATTGGGGAGCCCTGCTCTTGTTCTAACAGCATTTACCGCATCATGCACGTCAGTAGTAGGTCCAGACACGTGATTTATAGCTTCAGCATACATCAACAAAATGTCGGCATATCTAAGAAGCGGATCATAATATTCTGTCTTTCCTCCTGCCCATGTCAATTCATAATAATCCTCAAAAGTTTGGACGATACCTTTCTTGATATAATACCCAGTCTGCTCAGCTTGGGCTGGTCCGGCTTTATACTCTTTTCCTGGATTACCGTTAGAATCAATCCACATTTCCATTGGAACTCCGTCAAAGGTAGATCCCTGATGAAAAATAAATGCAGAGAGTCTTAGATCACGATTTGCGTAGGGATCTTGAGGATCATAGATTGATGAAGGGTCATCAAGGCTTAATCCATCAGTTGTCTCAAAAGCATCAACCAGGTTCTGTGTTGGAAAATCCGATGCTCCACCGCCTTCACTCTCAGGAGCCTGAGAGAAGCTCCAGTCTCCAAAAAGATCCCATCCTTGCCATGCATAAGTAAGAACTTTATCAAAGTAGAATATATGTTCTTTGTTCCCCTGGTCATATTTGGTTAGGAATATATCATTATCAATTGAGAATAACTCATAGACATTCTGATCCATAACTGATTTAGCAGCTTCGGCAGCTTTAGTATAAAGCGCATCGTCATTTTTCAAACATGCCTGATAAAGAAGTATTCTGGATAATAATCCATAGGCAGCACCACTAGATGCTCTGCCATGATCTCTATCTTCCTCCCATTGTTTAGGAAGTTTCGGGGCAGTTTCTTCTAGCTCGGTTACAACAAAGTTAAAAACTTCATCGGCACTGTTTCTCGGAACAAGCCAACTTTCCTGATCATTAATTGACTGAGGCTCTGTAATTATAGGTACTCCTCTAAAATAATAGAAAAGTTCACTATAGTAAAGTGCTCTTAATAATCTTGCTTCGGCAAGAAAAATTTCTTTTTCTTCTTCAAGCTCTGAAGCTTGAATGTTTTCAATAAATAAGTTAATGTTTCTTATTGGAATATAAAGATTCCAAACACCAGAATAGGGAGAATTTGAAGCACTAAAATCATTTAAAGTATGTGCATTTGATACAACAGGATTCACATCAAGGGTATTCTCATCTTCCAGAAATCCCCAGGACTTAAAAAATTGAGGGATGTGAATATAGTTACTTATCATATGAGATCGTAACAATTCCGGATCATTAAACACTTTTTCCTCTGTTAATTTATTGGGAGGATAAGTATTTAAAAAGTCATCATTGCAACCAAAAGACCCGATCAAGAACAGGGTGAAAATTATTTTAATATATATATTTTTCATGATTCTAAAATTGTTCGTTATAAAACCTGTTTAAAATTTTAGCTGAATACCAAAATTATATATAATCTGTTGAGGGTAGAAGTTAATACTATAGCTAATCCCTCCACTGTCAGGAGTCCAGTTTGAATTCTCCGGATCAGCTTCAGTAAACTTTGAAAAAGTCAATAAATTTGTAGCATTAAAACTTAATTTTAAATCTTTAACAAAAGAAACAGATGACAATAAATCGCCTAAACTATATGCTAATCCTAAAGTTTTTAATCTCAAATAGCGTGCATCATAAACATAAAAATCAGACGGACGATTCCAACCAGAAGAAAGTGCCAGACGTGGGAATTCAGCATCTCTATTCTCCGGTGTCCAATAGTCTGTATAATCCTTCAACACATTTCCACCTCCTCCTGAAAAGGGAGTTACTAACTGTCCATAATCCATTTCTCCTCCAATACCCGCTAACCAGAACATATTGAATTCAAAGTTTTTAAAGCTTGATACATTTTGCCAACTTAAAATAAAGTCAGGGACATTTTGCCTACCAAGATATGTTTGGTCATCACCATTTATTACTTGATCTCCATTAAGATCTTTGTAATGAATATCACCTGGCTGAACTTCGCCTGTATGATTATCACCATAAGCAGCATCAATTTCAGCTTGGTCACTAAAAATACCGTTCGACAAATATCCAAATCTTGCACCTATAGGTCTTCCCTCTTGCTTTATTCTTTCAGGGACATCCTCCGTTTCTCCAATATCAATAATCGTATTCTCCATGTGCGTGATATTAAATCTCGATTGCCACTTTAAATTGTTTGCGAATTGCTTACTATACTCTAAAGTAATTTCATAACCTTCATTATCAACTTTCATGAAATTTTCGTAAGGTAACGTTCCTCCGGTTCCAACTGTAGTTGGTATTGTAGCACTTCTCTGGCCTAAGATATCATCACGTGTTTCCCAAAAATAATCAAATTCCAAAAAGAAATTATCCAGGAAGTTAAGTTCAAATCCAATATCCGTTTTGGTTGAAGTTTCCCATGTTACGAGTTCGTTTCTCATTCGAGATAGAACAAGATTATTTTGTAAGGTAGTAGGATTACCCCTGCCAACTCCTACAAAATTCATCCCATAGAATGTTAAGTATTGATATCCACTAATATCATCGTTACCTAATTGTCCCCAAGAACCTCTAAACTTCAGTCTATTTATGGCCTCAACATTTTGCATAAAGCCTTCCTCTGTAAGGTTCCAACCGGCAGAAACTGATGGGAAAAACCCGTATCTTTCACCTTGTGCAAATAAATCAGATCCATCATATCTATAACTAAATTCAAGAAGATATTTATACATGTAGTTGTAGCTAAGCCTACCAACCATACTTCTTCTTCTCGAATTAGAGTAGCCTCCATCTGTCCATTGGTTGTCCGTACTTCCTGCACTTAACACATCCATCTCGTCTGTCATAAAATCACGTCTTTGTCCTGACAATGCATCTCCATGACTAGCTTGCTGCGAGTATAACACTAATGCAGCAATATCATGATTGCCAAAAGTCCTGGCATAATTTAAATGAGCTTCCCAAATAGCACTTCGGTTATACGCAGCACTCTTGCCCAGAGAAGGGGCTGAACCACCACCTACCTGATTATAAACTATATCATTACCACTTTGAAGGGCACTGTAGGTTTTTACATCTGTATTAAAAGCTCTGTAAAAACCAGGATAGAAATCAAAAGCAGCAACACCTTTTGCTGATAATCCCGGTATAAAAGGAATATCTTGCTTTATTTCAAGTTTTGATAATAAAGCATTGTCGTTACTTTTGCTATAACCTGATTGCTCTAATCTTGCCCGTGGATTACTATTTTGGTAACCAATCCCATATAATCCGTTTGGATACTGCTCGACAGTAGTTGGCGGGTTAGATATCGAAGGATAGTTTATATCATAATCAGGGACCGGATAACCTTTACTATTTGAATAATATCCGGAAAGGTCTAATGAAACATTGGTTGTATTTGTCGCCTTAATGTTAATATTAGATCTCATATTAAATCTATCATATCCTAGCTCCGGATTTATATCAGAGAATAGCGAATGTTGGTCAAGATAGCCGAGAGATACAAAATATTGTGCTCCTTCGTTTCCTCCACGTACACTAAGATTGTGTTTTTTTATCGGAGCTGTTCCTCTATAAATATTTAACCAATCAGTATTTGGATGAAATATAGGATCATTACCACTTTTAAATGCTTGAAGATCATCAGCACTATAACTAGGACTTTGACCATCGTTTTCAAGTGCTTCATTTAATAATTTTGCATATTCATACGAACCTACAAACTCTGGTAATCTAGTCGATTGTTGTAATCCATAATCGAAGCTATAAGTAAAATTTGTTTCACCTGCTTTACCTCTTTTCGTAGTAACCAATATGACCCCATTAGCACCTCTAGCTCCGTATACAGCAGCGGCAGCAGCATCTTTAAGAACAGAAATGGTCTCAACTTCTTCTGGTGTTAACGTATTAAAATCTCCCGAACCCCTTGGGATTCCATCAATTACATATAGGGGAGCAGTCGATCCGATTGTTGCCATACCTCTCACAAATAATATAGTTTGATTAGGTCCTGGCGCTCCTGAACCTTGTATTGAGGTAATACCTGTCAATCTTCCCACTACTCCGGCTGCCATACTTGGTGAGTTATTTTCGGCAAGCTCTTCACTATCAACAGTAGAAACAGCAGATGTAATACTCTCTTTCTTCTGTGTTCCGTAACCTACGACTATTATTTCATCGAGAGCTGTTAAATCTGGTGTCATCACAATATTAACAACAGATTGATTTCCAACTACTATTTCCTCAGAAACATAACCCACAGAGCTGAAAACCAACACGCTGTTTTCATCGGGCACATTGAGTTTATAATTACCCCCTACATCTGTAACCGTGCCGAGCGTAGTCCCTTTTAGTATTACATTCACTCCAGGAAGTCCTGAATCATCATCCTCTGAATTTACCGTCCCGATTATTTCCCTTTCCTGAATCGCTAGTGTTTCGGAAATAATATCAGAATTTTTCGACAGTTTCGACACATAAATATTATCGTTGATCCGTTTGAATTTCAGGTTCGCATCTTTCGATATTTTTCGCAAAATATTACCAACCGATTCATTCTTTATTTTTGCGCTAAACTTTTTTGAAAGGTTTATTCCTCGCTTTTCATAGGCGAAGTTCAGATTTGTTTTTTCTGTAATTTTGGCAAATACTTCTTCAAGAGTGACATTTTGAATGTCCAGACTTATATAAATGTCTTCTACGCTTTCCGCTCTTTGCCCATTTACGTTATTGGCAACTAAAAATCCACATAACAAACTCTGAAGGAAAATACCAAAAAATGCATACCTAGTCATACGCAATACTTGTTGTAGCAGTTTAATTTTCATAATTTTACATGATTTTGGTTAAACATATGTTTTAATCAGATTTAAGCCTTTAGACCGAATCTTGTCTTCGAAAAACGAATTTTGTCTAAAGGCATTTTTTTAATTTTTTAACTCGTGTCATACAACATAGCTATCTCTTTTAGTTGTTTATAAATACATTTTTGCCTTCGATTCGGTAACTGAATTTCACCGTAAAACTGATCCCATCTAGTACTTCTTCCAGACTTTTCCCCTTGAATACACCATTAAATTTCTTTATATCTGGAGCCTTTTGATAACTAAATTCTACATTATACCATTTTTCCAACACCGATGATATTTCATTGAAATCTGCATCTTTGAAATATATTACATTGTTTTTCCATGAAACATGCTCTATTAAATCAACAACCTCCTTTTTAAATGCTCCTGTTGGTCTCTCTAGCTGAAACATTTCGTTTGGTTCCAGAATTTCTTCAAACACGGATTGGTGCTTATCGCTGACTTTAACTTTTCCAGATGCCACTACTACCTGTACTATATCATCTGCAGGATATGCTTTTATGTTGAATGATGTGCCAAGTACCATTGTGACAATATCTCCACTATAGATATAAAAGGGCTTTTCATTGTCTTTTGTGACTTCAAAAAATGCCTCCCCCTCTAAAAACACTTCTCTTTTACTCGTAAAATCTTCTCCATATCTGATTTTGGATTCCGAGTTTAATATTAATGTAGAACCATCATCAAGGGTAACAGTTAGTTTATGACCTCGTGGGACTACTTTTTCTATCATTAAATCTGTCTTTAATTGTTCATTTTTATCAGCAGAATAATAGTTTATATACAGCAGTGCCCCGGAAATTATAAGCAGCACAATAGATGCGGCCCAACTTAAATAGGATTTAATCTTGGGCTTATACGGAGACATCCTCAGATTATCAACATTTCTTAAAGAAGGTACAGTTAATTTAGCTTTCACTTCCAGTAGGTATCTATCTATATCTTTTGGATCTATTTTTTCTTCCTTTGGGATAAAACCTAATATCAATTTTTTGGCCTGGGAGGCCAACTTCTCATTATCCGAATTGATTAATTGCCATTCACTCCATTTGCTATCGGCATCAGGATCTATCACCCATTCTATAAATGAATCATCGTTAATAAGTTCCTCTATTTGGCTATATTGCATTTTCATCATGCGATGCTTTACTTTTCTTTTATATATTATTAAAGGCTGTCTTTGATAGTTTATACTGAATAATTTTAATCTTTTTTCAAATGGATATGAATCATGAAAGCTAACTCTCTATAATTAAGTGCCTTATCAATGATATCTATTGGGTTTCACTTTGCTCCCCGGTTGAATAAGCCCGTTCGTGTTTTTTTGGCTAAATGGTTTGAGTTTGATTGGTGATTGAAAATTTAATCTTCTTAATCTCTCATCAATTTACATTTCAGCTTGTCCAGGATAAGTTTTTGAAGCGAATAAATCCTATATATTATTTAATGAATAATGATAAGCTCAAGTATCAGTCTATAACTGAACAGACTTCAAAAAAGATTCATCATGTATTTAAAAGCATGATATTTAATGAATATATGCCTGTTACCAATAAAAATGAAACGGCAACAAATTGGACTCGTAGGCTTTTGATGGATTCAAATAGTAAGTTTCTTACGGATTGCTTGTTTAAAGACATCATGGCTGCAACGCTATCTACATCCAATTGACGATAGAACCGCAGGTATATAACTTCTTTTTGTCTGCCTGTAAGTTGATTTAATGCAAATTGAAGCCTGTCTCTTTTCTCGTCGTTAAATTCTTTACTGATAATTTTATCTTCAATTGTGAATTCGGCATCAAAAGAATATTGACCCTTTAAATCATCTAAACCAATTGTTTGCTTTTGTATTTTCAATTTCTTCAGGATTTTTCTTTTTAGAGAGAGAAAAAGATAGAAGCGAATTGATGTAGTGAACCCAAGTTTAGTTCGCTTAGTCCAAAGTTCGGCAAATAGTTCTTGAATACAGTCTTTTATAAATTCATTATCACAGCGGAATTTCAAGCCATAATTTAATAGTTCTGGAAAATGTATTCTGTAGATTTGGTCAAATGCACTTTCAATACCCAGCTTAAATCTTTCCCATAAAACGGAATCATCGATTGTTGATCTTTCTTTCAAGTCCATCTACCTTTGTTAATAATCTTTATTCGGTTTTCTTCAAAAATACAGAATTACATATTAAATCACGAATTGTTCAATTACGATCCAAGTCTTTATTCGTCAGCAAAAAGTGAACTGCTTTGCGAAAGAGTTTAATAGATTGTTTATTACTTTCCAATCTAGGGTGAAAGGCTAAATTTCTGAACCTAAAAATCAGTTTATCGCCCACTGTAATCATTCCCTTCTAATTTCCTGGTAGATGACAATATTTTTAAAATCATTTTTTTCGACCCCTAATTAATAATCTTTATTATATCAGTTTACTATTCCTTACTTTATGGCTATTAAAGCGTATTTAGTCTTTATAGCTCGTTACTTTTTAAGTCAGCGATTATTTAGTGATCAATAATTACTGAAGATCGATCATTACATATCCTATAATAATTGATGTGTAATGATATCCTATTTCTATCGATAAATATAGAATAGCGGATTATATTCAGCAAAAGAGGTGAACTACCTTCCGACTTCTCAATCAAGTGTATATTAATTGTCTTGATTAAATCCTCATTATCAAAGCAATTATGGCTACTATCAAACTAATTCCGACACAGATAATAGATATATATCCTCTAAAAGAATCATATGGAGAATAACCCAATAGATGTCCTCGCCGAATAAAATCATATATCATTCCCAAAGTTGTACTATGAAAACTCCAGCGTTCTTTTGGCCATAGCAGAAATGGCAATACAACATTAAACGCGCAAGGAAAAAGAAAATTCCCACCATCTGAAGCATATAATATTGGAGCAATTAAAAAAAGACATAGTTGTAGGCCGATTACAATTAATTGAACAATTTCATGGGCACGCTTTTCTTTTACAATAAATATTTCTCCATCCTTTGAAACTTCAAATAGTGTCGCACACTTACTACATTGATATTTTCCCGAAAACACAGATCTATACGTATAACAGTTTGGACATTCTATATTGAATTGCCTGTACTCCATTGTTCAACTACCATTAAATACTCACCCCAACTTTCCCTTCAACCTAATCATCTCCCTCAGCTCCTCGATCTGAAGATCCTTTTCCTGTAAGACCTCTGCAAATGTTTTTCCATATGGCGCCACGGGTTCGTTGACTCTGTAATTATTATTGTTCATCATTTCACCTTCCCCGGTAAGCAACCATTCACAGCTCAATGCCGGAAAGGTTCTGACTACATTATTCAATAAATCATAACCGGGTTTACTTTGCTTGCCCAGTACATTTCGAATGGTGGATTGGGAGATACCGAGCTTTTTAGCAAATGAATTTGCATTCAAACCATAAGCCTTGATAATTTCCTGAAATCGCTCATCTATTTCCATTTTGTCTTCATTACATTCTTATTAATGCCCGAAATTAAGCAATAAATGAC
>SDBV01000924.1_pt1 | contig 42982 bp, 34 predicted proteins | sample 2277081 | NCBI WGS metagenome assembly SDBV01 (sample SAMN10402039, study PRJNA504765) | marine sediment metagenome | isolation source: marine sediment core GS10_PC15, 223 cmbsf | place: Arctic Ocean: Southern Knipovich Ridge | collected 2010
CCGAGGTGTTCGTAGGCGTGGTGGATCGGCGTGCGGTAGAAGATTCTGCGGCCAAGCATGTGGATTCCGATGCGGTCGCCGATGATGTGCGTCAGGTTGACATGGATGAACAGCCCCCCGGCGATTATGAACACCAGCTCCTGTTTGGTCAGCAGGATCAGCGAGGCTAACGATACGCCGAGCGAGAGGCTGCCGGTATCGCCCATGAAAATCTCCGCCGGGTAGCTGTTGAACCACAGGAAGCCGATCAGCGCCCCTGCCAGCGCCGCGCCGAAGACAACCAGTTCGTGTATGCCGGGCAGCGAGGGATAGAGCAGGTATCCGCTCAGCTTCACGTTGCCGAGGACGTAGGCGAAGACCCCGTACACGATTACCGGCGGCAGTGTGGTTCCCGCGGCGAGACCGTCGAGACCGTCGATCAGGTTCACGGCGTTCGAGACCGCGACGATTACGAATGTTACGAAGAGCACATATACCCAGCCGAGGTGGATATCGGCTCCCCCGTATACTTCCGGCTTCAGGAATGGGATGCCGATGGTGTCAGCGATCCCGGCGGGGAATGGAGAGGTCGCCGGCAGGTAAAGGAACAGCCCGAGTCCGGCGCCGTACAGGACCTGCACGATTAGTTTCGCGCGTCTGCTCAATCCGGCTTCCGCCGTGCCGCCGCGGGTTTTCGCCAAGTCGTCCGTGACGCCGAGCAGGCCGAATACCGTCATCGTCGTGACCGCCACGAGCAGAAAGGTGTTCGTCGGATCGCCCCAGAGCGCCAGGCTGATGACCACCGCCGAGAAAATCAGGAGACCTCCCATCGTTGGCGTTCCCCGTTTCGATCTCGCCACGTTCATGTCGTAGCCGCGGTCGAGGTCGCGGTGGCCGAGCAGGTAGAGCTTGCGGATCGCACCCGGTGCGAAGCGGAGCATGATCAGTAGCGTCGTCATCGCCACGGCGATTGCACGCACCGAGGTGTAGTTGAGCACTCTCAGTATTTCCCATGACCCGCCGAGTTGCTCGAGGTAGCGTGATATCAGGTAGATCATGGCTCCTCCCTCTGCGACAGCCGCGACCGTAGGTGCACGTATCTCTCCTTCAGTGGGAAATGCGGATGGAAGGCGATCGAGGTAATCGCGAAGAAATCGAGATCCCTCTCAAGTTCCTTGAACAATTCGGGCTGTTCCTTGAAGCCGTCGCGTTCGAGCAGTGCGTTGTAGGATGAGAGGATCGCCTCGCGCACGGGGGGATGCGCGTCCTGGAGGTAATCTTTGCAGACCGTGAGCACATCCGCCGGTTGTCCGATGAAGCCGTATGTATGCAGCGCCTCCCAACGCACCTCGAGTTTGGTGTCGCTGCAGCAACACCGTACGGGCTCGATGAAATCCTCGCCGCAATCGATCCCCTTGAGCAGCAGGTGACGAAGCAACCTCATCGCCGTTGCGCGCACCTCGTAATAAGGATCGCTGCAGGAGGCGAGCACCGCGTTGCGAACGAGTCCGTTCCAGGTCCCGATAAATGCGAACGCCGACAGAACGTTGCGGCGGACGAAGCCGACATTCTGTAAGTCGCCGCCGATCAGCCGGTGCATCGCTGGTGCGGGTGTACGGTCGGTGACGAGGTGCGCGAGCAGATCGTAACGCTGTTCGTGGCGCGTCAATCCGGTCAGTTTCACCCCCTCGTTGCGAAGCGGCCAGGCGTCGTGCACGAGGAGGGCAGCTCCACGGTAGCGCAGGTATTCGAGGTCCGGCAGCCTGCCGAGTTCGTGGTCGCGTATCTCGCCGTGGATAAAGGCGTCCTCCCATTTGAATCCAAGCTTCGATTCGACCCATCTCCTTAGTTTGAAAGCGCCCGATGGCAGGGTCCGTCGAGTCTTGGCGTTGGCCGAGGGTGCGGGGATGTTCGCCGGCGCCATGTCGTCGGCGGAAAGCGTCTTCTGTCGTGCCAGCGCGATCACTCGGCGGGCGATCCGCGTCGAGGCTTCCGGATCGTAATTCGCCTCCGCCGTTTTCGCGAGGTCGCTGCGCAGCCCTGGGTTCTCGATCAACTCTTCGACCTCCTCGGCCAGCCGTTTGCCGGAGACCGATTCGATCAGTCCCTCGTCGCTGAGGCATGGCTCTTCGTAGATCAGCCTGATCGCCCCGCGGGTCTCGAGGTCGCGCGCATTGGCCACCTGTGAATCGCCCGGCAGGTTCGCTTTCGGAATGACAACCGCGGGAACCCCAGCGGCGCAGGCTTCAACCAGCGATCCCGCGCCTGCGCGAATTACCGCGAGGTCGGCGGCGGTCAGGTGCACCGGCAGGTCGTGAAGGTAGTCGACCAGCGTGTAGCCTTCCGGCTGCTGACGCAGTGCGGCCAGACGTTCCTCCGTGTCTGCGCGTGCGTGGTAAGCTGCGTTTTTCATCGTCCCGCAGGCGTGCATGACGCGCAGGTTCTTGCGCTTGGCGAGGAGTGGCAGCGCGTCGATCAACGCCCGGTTCAGTGTGCGCGCACCCTGGCTTCCGCCAAAAGCGACGAGGTAGATTTCGTTATCACCGATTCCGAGCATCTTCCGCGCCTCTTCGCGGCTCATTTGCTTCAGTGAGGCACGGACCGGGTAGCCGACCAGTTCAACATTGCCGCGTGTGAAGCGGGTGCGGGCCGTCTCGTGGCTGACCCCGATACGGGTCGCCAACCTTCCGGCGAAAAGGTTCATTCGTCCGGGAATCGCGTTCTGTTCATGCAGGTAGATCGGGATGCGCCAGAGCCCGAGGGTCAGGGTCGTCAACAGGGCGGAGGCGAACACCGACGGTGCAGAGGCGTATCCGCCGGATGCGACCATCACCTTCGGCCGGAAGCCGATCAGGATCAGTGTAGCCTTGAGCGTACCGAACAGCAGAGACAGCAGGAATCCGAGCATTTTCAGCGAGAGCTTTCTCGCCGGCAGGCCACGCGCAGGTGCGAATCTGATTCGCAGTCCGGTGTGCGGAACGGCGTATGCTTCGAGGCCGTGACGCACTCCGACGAAGAGGAAGCGGGTATCCGGCTCGATGGCCTTGAGAGCGTCGGCGATTGCCAGCAGGGGTGAGACATGTCCCCCGCTTCCGCCGCCGGTGAGCAATACCCGCAAGGATTTCCCGTTGTTCATGACCCCTGGTCCTCTTCTCCTCAGTCGGAAAAACGTACAGCTTTACAAGCATTGGGCGCAAGGGAGGTTGCGGACTGCGCGGCGGCTCGGTGTTTCCGAGTGCTGCCGTGGGTATTCGTCAACCCTCCGGCTAATCGCTGAACCGGGCCGCCTGAGCGGATGTCCGCTACTCATCGCCACCCGTGTCCGGGATGTTTGTTGAGTCAGTCCCTTCCACCTGTACGGATTCCGCCACGGGATTATCCTGCACCTCTCGATGCCGTATCAGGCCGCCGGAGTGACCCGCGCTCCCCATCAGCGCTGCGCTGGTCAAGGTTGCGATCAGCAGCACCAGTGCGGTCCACAGCGGCACCACCTTTGTCCGGTTACGCCGGAGGTATGCCAGCAGGAAGAGCGCCATGAGGGCCGTGAAGAGCGCCTGGTTCCGAGCTGAATCCGCCTTTGCTTCGTGCTTTTTTACCAGCGTCTGCTCGATGCCCGGCAGCTCTTCGACCACTTTTTCGGCCCCCTCGCCGGTAGCGTGGGAGACTATCGCTCCGGCCCCGGCGACTGCGAGGATGATTACCGCGATGATCATGACGCAGGCGTCACGACGTTTGAAAAGTACCCAGGTCAACGCGGGCAGGGCGAAAAACGTGGCGAAAATCGGCAGGTGGTTGACCAGTAGATGTAGTTGAGCGCCGTTCATCCCGATTCCTTTCGTCCGCATGGTTGTTGTACCGTAATTGTCGCTGGCGGAAAGATAAGCCTCAAAGAGTGCCGGGCAAACATGACGCGCCCACGGGATGGAGATGACCATTGGCACGGGACTTGTGGCGGACGTAAAAAAGCTCTAAGTTTACCGCTTCAGCCACGAGGCGCTTTTTCCAGGCGCCGCCGAGACCGCGAATCGTCAACCTTTAACCCTTTGGACGCTTTTTCGGGTCCGATGTTCGAGAATCAGGGAAATTAAATGGCAAAGGAAACCACAAAAAAACACGCGTCGGTGACTGTTGATATCCGCGTACCGAAGGAGATCGCCTGGCGCGGAATCACCGATTCGCGCGAACTCCAGATCTGGTTCGCCCAGCAGGCGCATTCGGATCTCAAGGAGGGCGGCTTGTACACTTTCAGCGGAAAGCATGTCCCCTTCCTCAAATATGATAAAATCCCCGAGCAGAAAATCATCGCCTGCGATTCGGATCAGGGAGTTCTCGAGTTTCTCTGGCCGCTGCGCCGTCGCGATGGCGAAATTGCAGATACCACGGTCAAGTTCCGCGTCACGCAGATGGACGATTACTCCCGTCTGGACGTCGATCACATCGTCGGTGCCGAAGACCTTACGGACGATGACCTGCGCAACCTCTGGACCTCGCTGCTCAACGGCTATGTCTTCCATATGGAGGGCGCTTCGGCCTGGGTGCGTCCCGAGTTCACCCTGAAGCGCGGCAGGGAGTTCAGGCTCGAAATCTGGATTGCCGCCAAGCGCGAGCTGGTCTATGAAACGCTGACAACCGTCGATGGAATCCGTGGATTCTTTGCGCCGCAGATCAAGAAAATCGAACTCAAGCCCGGTGGAAAGCTCAGCCTCGGTTGGGACACCCTCCCGGTGATTGAAGTCGAGGAGAATGAGAAGTTCGTGTTCGGCTGGCGCGAGGAGGCCGAGGGTGAGCACAACCTCCAGGTGTGCTGGGAGTTGAAGGATGATGGAAATGGCACGCGCTTGATGTTGTCCGAGGGCGTCTTCGAGGAACCCGTGGTTTTTTCATCGCGCAGCGACTTCGATGGCTGGGCGGCGATGATGAACGACCTCAAGCGTCACATCGAGACGAAGCGCCACCCGATTTTCCTCTCGATCCTGATCGAGCCATATACCGAAAAGAAGTGATGCCGCGGTGAGGTAAATAGCGCAGGCATTTGATCCTGCGACGTTCGGTGCATACTTTTACGCGACGAGGTTTGTGCTTCGCCGCGTTTTTCGTGAGGAGGCCGATGGCTACGAAGAAGATGTGGTCGATCTTGGTGCCCTTCAGGACAGAGGTGCTAAGCGCTTTTGCCCAGGTGCTGGTCACCGGAGGGCCGATGCATATCCTCTTTGCGCAACCGGCCGGATCAAGGGGTTCAAAATCCAAATCCCGGACTCGTGATCTGCCGGAAGGGGCGAAGGGCAGCATCTTCGATCTCGAGCCCGGACGGGACCTCCCCGATTTCGATCTCGCCCTTCTCGATGAGACCGGACTTGAAAAGCTTTTTACGCTTGACCGGGGGGAAGAGAGCGCGTCTGATACCGAAGCCTCGCTGCCGGTGTCGGCCCTGTCTGAAGCGACGGCCATCGGGCTGGTTCTCGCCTCGGCGATAGAGCCGATGGAATCGAGGCTGCCGGATGATCTGCCGCGCGAACGTTGCTTCGGGATACGCCCCGTTCGTCCGTCCGGCGGCGAAATGGGCCTTGAGATCGTCCGCCTTCCCGCGACCACCCCCGAAGTCATCGACCATGCGGTGGATTGGGCGCGGGCGGTTGGAATGCCCTTCGCCACCCTCGATTACGATGCCCCCGGCGGCGTCCTGGAACGGATTATCCAGCCCGTTCAGTCGGAGGCCTGGCGGATGGTCCGCGAAGGGGCGGCACCGCCTCAACTGATCGACCGTATTTCCGTTTGGACTCTCGGCTGCGAACGGGGGATCTTGAGCCAGGTACGCAGTTCGACGCCGGTGACGCGCGGTTATGTGGCAAAGGCGCTGGCGGCGATGACGCTCGGCGATGCGCGCTTCCGCACTTTCCATGACCAGTATCCCGCTGAGGGCGCCCTCATCTGGTCATCGCTCGAGGAAACCCCACAGCCCCTCTGCCGGAAGGAGGGATCGGACGACTCCGGACAACGCCCTCCGAAGAGCGTTCTCATCGTCGGAACGCCGCATCTCGTGCGTGGCTGGAGGGAGGCGATCTACGAGCGCACGGTCGGCAAGGTGAACGCGGAGCAGTGGCAGTTGTGGGAGATCGCCTCGATCTCCGATGAGGACCTCGAAAAGGTCGAGAGCAATGCGCCCTATGAACTCGTGCTCGAGTGCTTGATTGCGCCCGTCGATGAGCGCCAGCGGCTGCTCGAACTGGTTCGGCCGCATGTGTCGGAGAAAGGCCAGGTCTGGGTGCACACCCTGAACATGCCTTCGACCATCACCGTGCAGGTGCTCCCGCCGGATATCGACTCGGTCGGTTTCGGCGGAATGCCGCCCCTCTGGGATACTGCGCTCGTCGAGTTGGCCAGGCCCGCCAGCAGCGAGACCGGCGTTCTCGACCGGGCCGGCTCGCTCGCCGTTTCGCTCGGCCTGGAGCCCTACGAGGTCGCCGATGAGCCGGGCGGTGTCGGCGCACGCCTGCTGTCCATTCTGATCAATTCGACGGTCTTCACCGTGCGCGACGGCGTCATCTCTTCGCTGGTCGATGCCGACCGTGCGGCGCAGCGTGCGATGAACATGCCGGTCAGCCCGTTACGTTTGGCCGACACCGTCGGCCTCGATCTCGTCGAGGCGGTGATCGTCGGCCTCGAGGCGCTGCTTGGCGAGGACCGTTACCGCGTCTGCCCGGACATCACCCTCCGCATCGAATCCGGGATGGTCGGCGCCTCAACCGGTCGCGGTTATTATCTCCCGTAAACACAACAGGTTCACGTACGACGCGCAAACTGGCCGGGCCATCCAGCCTCGGACCTTTTCGTCATTGCGAGAGGCCGAAGGCCCGAAGCAATCCTCTCTGTTCCTCTGTAGACCTCGGTGGATCGCTTTGCTGCGCTCGCAATGACGGGGAGGCGGGTATCGCAGGGGATTGCCGCGTCGTCCGACTGACGTCGGACTACCTCGCAATGACGGATGAACGGGCCACACGAGCAGGTGGACGCTTCGCGCAAACTGGCCGGGCCGTTCATAATAAACCCGGACATCAAGCTGTCCGGGCCACCCGCCATCCGCCGGGTTTGTTTCGGAGAGCTGTCTCAATCCTCTAAGTATGAGGACCTGTCTTTCTTTTCTTTCTTCTTCTTTTCCTCGGACGTTTTCTCTTTGCCTTTAATCGCGACCGCCCGGGTGAACGGATCGGGAGATGGGCCGCCGAACTTGATAGTCGCATTCAGACCGAAGAATATCCCGCTGGCCGAGTTCGCGAAGCCCGATTCCCAGGCTGCGCCGAGGTCAAACTCCATATCACCGAGGTGAACCCCAAACCCCCCGCCATAGTTGTAACCGCCGCGGCTGCCGAAGCTGAAACCGGCGCGAATCGGGATCAGTGGAATCCAACCGATCTCCAATCCCATTCCCGCGCGCAGTCCTTTCTTGCTCCCGACGACGTCGTTCAGCCCTTGACGCACCATCCCGGTGATAATCGTCCGCTTCATCAGCCAGTATCCTGCGCTGAGTTCGACCCAGCTCGGCACATGACTCGTGTAACTTTCTTCAGCTGCGAGCGAATCGACGAGTGACATGTTTTCCTCGAGCCACTTGTCGCCCTGTGAGAGTCCGCTGAATCCCGGAGGCTGATCGAAGTCGTAGCTGTAGATTCGCCGCTGTGCGTCCGACCATGTGATCGTGTTGAACAGGTTGATCAGGCTCACCCCGAGGATCGCCCGTTCATTGAGGGCTTTCGCGCCGATGCCGATATCGAGTCCGTAGCCGCGTCCGGCCGTGTAGTCCAGTTCGACATCGGCGCCGTCGCCGGTGCGAACTCCGGCGTTGACAGCCTCGACGAATCCGTGGCCCTCGAAGACCCCGTAGTTGATCAGCAGGTTCGCCTCACTGCTGGTGACGTCGCCGAAGATCAATCCGTTATAGTAGGAGATTGTCGCTCCGATGGTGAATTCGTCCATCCAGTCCAGCGGAGTCGTCTCGAAGCGTTTGGCCAGGGTAAGCCCCCCGCGAACCAGGCCCTGGTTGCGAATGTATGTGTTGCTGAAGTCGCGTTGTTCTCCGAAGTCGTCGATGCCGTACCCGTTGAGCGCCAGCCGTACGAATTCCTTGGACATTCGAATGTCGGCGGACATCGCCGCTTCGAGCGTCAAAGCCATGCTCACGCTCCCCGCTGGGAAACTGAAGCCGAATACCGGGAGATAGACGTCTGAACACATGTCCCATTCGTCGCCTTCAATTTCGGCGAGGATCGCAGCCTTGTCCGAGTCGTTCCAGACCTGTCCCTCGTTGAAATACTTGTTTACCTGTTCGAGACTGAGGAAGTCGTTGGAAAATCTCAGGCCGAGGTTGAGCGCGGGCATGGTAATCGAGAAAGCCGGGTTGTCGCTGAAGGCGAGGAACGCGGGGTTCCAGCCAACCGTCTCGACACCGCGGGCGGTCGCGGTGAAGGCGCCGCCGAGGGCCACTGAACGGCCGTGTATCGGATTGTAGGCACGTGAGGGCGCGCCAGTCGAGGCGAGCAACGCGAGTGCGAGCGGGAGGATGAAAGGGGCCTTGCGGGATTTCAATCGCATTATCGGCCGCCTCCCGACTCTTCGTTGACCTGATAGGTCGCCTCGGCTGTGACCGTCACGTCGATGTAGTCGCTGCTGCGGGCGGCGACATATATCGGGTTGCCATCCGCGTCGAGCGTTGGGTGCAGCTGTAATATTTGCTGAACGTAAATTGAATCCTTTTCAAAAACGCTGATCGCGCTGCTGTCGATTATCGCCTCGATGATCTCGGTGATCGGCACCGTACGGTTGGTTATCGGGTCCCTTGTGGGCAATGGAATGGTTATCGGGTTCATGATCCCGTAATCATCAAAATGTGCGAGCGTCAGCCTGCTGGCAACCTTTCCCGCCAGCAGGTAGACGGTTCCCGAAAGCGGAATCGTGTTTGTCACCACGGTCACCAGTTTGATCTGGTCGAGCGGTATATCGAAGGGCTCTTCCATGAAAGTCGGAGCCGGACGGACCTCTACGGTTTCGTTGATCTGAAGGCTGTATGGCGCTTCGATTGCAACCAGCCCGGTAAGGCTGTCGCCGAGCGAGATCGGAAAGGCCGTGTAGGGATCGTAACCCCAGGGGTTGCCCGCGAGGTGATCTCGTCCGATCTGCACCATGCCGCTGAAGATGATCGAATCCGGCATGATGTTGATCAGTTCCTCTATTCCGGTGATCGTCGTGTCGTCCTGACTCGGCGCAAGCCAGACAGTATCGCTGCGTTCTCTGGTGATCGGCGGGACTACCTGGTTGTTCGACGCCCGGAAGTTCATGATGATCATCATCGGGTACCCGAAGGAGTTGGCGAGGTCGAAGGTGAACCCCGCTTCTTCGATCAACAGCCTGCCGGTGAGCTCGGTGTGAACGTCGGGCTGTTCCTTCCAAATGTCGATCGCCTGGACCTGTTCCGGTATCTCCTGGGTGATCGACTTCGCAACGCCGTAGATCTTTCCGAATTTGATTTCGCCGGTTCTGAACACTGTCTTTACCGAATCTGATGACCTCACCTCGGCGTATCTCGGCGTCACCTCGTCTTCTTCGTACCCGCTGCCGAGGACTCTGATCGCCGTTCTCGAAAGGATGTACTGCGGGTCGGTTTCGATAGTGGGTATTTCGAGGCGAAGCTGTTTTCCCACCAATGAGACCGAGTCGATTCGGCTGAAGGCTTCGCTTGCGCTCGGCGCGCGTTCCATGTCGAGCGGGATTATCAGCGTGTCGTCGCTGCCCTCCTCGCTGAAGAAGTTGAGAAAGGCGAGGCTGATCTCGATCGGTACATCCGTCTGGTTCAGCAACTCGAAGTACATGTAACCCGAATCGATTATCGCCGATTCGATCCAGTCGTCCTGGTCGAGCGTCAGCGAGTCGATGTTCGTTTGCGGTTCCTGTCCGCTCAGTATCGCTTCGGCGTAGTCGCAATTCAACGTATCGAGGTTGATCGTGAAGGTGAGTTCGTCGGTCTCTGCGATCGGAACGCTTAACTGTGGCGGGCCGTTTCCCTCGACGAACATCAGCACGTTCGCTTTGAGACTGTCGCCGGAGAGGTCGGCTAACCGTGATTGTGTTTCACCCGGTCCGAGGTTGGTGAAGTTGACACTGTCCAGCGCCGGAAAACCGGACGCCGCGTCGTTGAGCGCGATGACCACGCTTATCGTGTCCCATCGGAGATCGGTGTTGTTGCTCAACTGGAGATTCATGTTCCCGCCGTCGACATCGACCACGTGCACCACGCGGATGCTGTCGAATTCCTCGAAGACCACTTCGCCGGAATCAGCGGGGATGATGATGCCGGTATCGAGGTCCACCGGCGAGAATGCAAACATCTCCGCGGGGAGGATTCGCGTCAGTGGGATACTCGCTTCGCGCTGGTTCGCCGTGTTGATTACCAGTATGCCCGTTTCGACGATATAGGATTTGTCCATTTCGGGACTGAAGCGCAGTTGTTCGGGATCGACTCGGGTTTCGGGAATGCTGTCGCGGAATACGAATTCGAGGATTCCCCCCTGGGTCGTATCGATCCCGCTGCCGGAGCTGTCGATCTCACCCGGTTGTGCGACCAGCCCGAGAAGCCCGTAACGTTCGGTGCTCAGCGGTATCGCTATCGGGACGCTCCAGCTCGGCAGTCCGGGATCGCTGGGCAGGGTGCATCGGAGCATGCCCAGTCCGACCAGAATCACCACTGCGCCCAGCGCCAAACCCCGGCGTTTGACGGTCCATTTGGGTTTCATTCACAGGCTCCGCTGTCGCTGCTTCTCGGTGATTTCAATAAATGCAGACCGATGATTCACCGTTAGTACATATCGGTCATAAACGCTGTTTCTAAACAGGTTAAGAATCAAATCACCGCTCTTGCAACATGTATGATACTCTAATATAATCTCAAACTTGGTGATTCTGGTCACCAAACCGATGTGATTTGGCCGGGTGGCCCGGCGATGCTTTGCCCCGCGTGGCCCTGCCAGCTTGATGGCAGGGCTTATTCTGATATCCAAACAAAGCGTGGCGGTTCCTCTATCGGACTCTCTTTATGAGCAAACCTGCATTATAGAGGTAATTAACTATAATACCGAGTGCCCGCTTCCATTGCAAGATGAAAACAGGCACTCCTCACACATGACAGCCTTATCTTCCCGGCGAACCGGCTCAGGTTCCCTCCTGCCAGTCCGAGAGGTAGTTGATCTGTTCCTCGGTCAGCTTGTCGATCTCGAGGTTCATCGCTGCGAGCTTCAGCTTGCTCACCTTGTCCTCGATCTGCGAAGGTGGATCGTAGACCCTGTTTTCGAGTTCCTTTCCGTGTTCGGCCATGTACAAGGCCGACAGCGACTGTGTCGCGAAGCTCATGTCCATCACCGAAGCCGGGTGGCCTTCGGCGGCGGCGAGGTTGATCAGGCGGCCTTCGGCGAGCAGGAAGAGGCGGTTTCCGTTTTTCAGGGTGTATTCGTCGACTTCGTGACGCACTCCACGCTTCACCTGCTTTGCGATTTTCGCGAGTTCGGGAATGTTGATCTCGATGTCGAAATGGCCGCTGTTCGTGATGATTGCGCCGTCTCTCATCTTCTTGAAGTGTTCTCCGCGGATCACGTGCTTGTTCCCGGTCAGCGTGCAGAATATGTCGCCGACCGAAGCGGCTTGATCCATCGTCATCACCCGGAAACCGTCCATCGCCGCCTCGAGCGCCTTTAACGGATCGATTTCGGTGACGATCACGTTCGAGCCCATGCCGCGGCACCGGTTGGCGAAGCCGCGGCCGCACCAGCCGTAACCGGCGACCACCACGTTCTTCCCGGCGAGCAGCACGTCGGTCGCCCGGATGATCCCGTCGATTGTCGACTGACCGGTGCCGTATCGGTTGTCGAACAGGTTCTTCGTCTTGGCGTCGTTGACCGCGATTACCGGCAGCTTGAGCACGCCGCTCTTCTCCATCGCGCGCAGCCGGATGACGCCGGTGGTCGTCTCTTCCATCGAGCCGATTATCCCGGGGATCTGCTCCGAGTACTTCGCGTGAATCATGGTTACCAGGTCGCAGCCGTCGTCCATCGTGATATGCGGTTTGTGCTCGGCGGCAGCCCTGATATGCCGGTAATATTCGGCGTTGTCGGCCCCGCGGACGGCATAGACGCGGATGTCGTAGTCGCGCACGAGGCTGGCCGCCACGTCGTCCTGGGTCGACAGCGGGTTCGAGGAGCACAGCACCACGTCCGCGCCCCCCATTCTCAGCGTACGCATCAGGTTCGCCGTCTCAGCCGTAACATGCAGGCAACCGCTTACCCTCAGCCCGTCGAACGGCTGTGTCTCCTTGAACTCATCACGGATCTGGTGCAGCACCGGCATGTCGTTGTCCGCCCAGCGGATACGTCGCAGCCCCTCGTCCGCAAGGTTGAAATTCTTGATGTCACATTGGGTAGGTTTCACGTTCATTCGTCCTCAATTATGTCGTTTCCACTTGTGTATCAAGCGGTTATTCGCATGAAGCGGCGACGCTCGCCTTGTTTTCCGATGTTTTGACCTGCTTCATGCGCTCTTCGTCAATAGTGGCGCGAGCTCGTCCGTGCGCTCCCAGGTGAACCCCTCTTCCTCGCGTCCAAAATGGCCGTAGGTGGCGGTCTTCCTGTAAATCGGATGCCGCAGGTCGAGATGTTCGATGATCCCTCCCGGCGTAAAGTTGAGGTGTTTTTTCAGCAACTCTGCGATCTGTGCCTCTTCGATATTCTCCGCGCCATGGGTGTTGACCATCAGGCTTACCGGTTCGGCCACGCCGATCGCGTAGGCGAGCTGAATCGTGCACCTTTCCGCGAGACCGGCTGCGACCACGTTCTTCGCGGCGTAACGGGCCATGTAGCTGGCGCTGCGGTCGACTTTCGTCGGGTCCTTGCCGCTGAAACTTCCTCCGCCGTGGGGAGCGTATCCGCCGTAGGTGTCCACGATTATCTTTCGGCCCGTGAGGCCGGTGTCTGCGTGCGGCCCTCCCTGGACAAAACGGCCGGTGGGGTTGATATGCAGCTTGAGGTTCTTCTCGTCGTACATCCCCTCGGGGAGCACCGGCTTGATCACATGGCTCCAGACCTCTTTGCGGATCTCCTCCTGGGTGACTTTTGAATCGTGCTGCGTGGCGAGCACCACGGTCAGGATCTCCACCGGTTTGCTGTCGGCATAGCGGATCGACACCTGGGATTTCCCGTCCGGGCGCAGCCACTTCAGTTTACCGCTCTTGCGCACCTTGGCGAGACGGCGGGTCAACCGGTGTGCAAGGGTGATCGGCATCGGCATGAGCACCTCGGTTTCCCTGCAGGCGTAACCGAACATCATCCCCTGGTCGCCGGCACCGGCACGGTCGACGCCCATCGCGATGTCCGAAGCCTGCTGGTCGATCGAGGTGATTACCGCGCAGGTATCAGCGTCGAAACCGAAATCGCTGTTCACGTAGCCGATATCGCGAACGACTTCACGGACCAGGGAAGGAATATCCGCGTAGGTCGTGGTGGTGATCTCTCCACCGACCAGGACCATGCCCGTGGTCACGAAGGTTTCGCAGGCCACGCGGCCGAAAGGATCCTGGGCGAGGATAGTGTCGAGCACGGTATCCGAAATCTGGTCGGCTATCTTGTCGGGATGGCCCTCGGTTACCGACTCGCTGCTGAAAGTGAAATCTGTCATGGGGGATGTTCCTTATCGTTTCGTTTATTTTTATCGAAACTTGTTCTTTACCGATGCGACCCTGCCGGCTTGATAGCGGGTTTATACTTCGCCTTCGATGCCGGGCTGCACCATCGCTCCCTCTCCGACAACCGCCCGGGAGATATTCATCCCCTCGAGTTTCGCGCCGCCGTCGACAATAGAGTCGGCGATCCGGCACCGTTTGATCCGGCAGCCCGGTCCGATGTGCACGTTCGGTCCGATCGTCGATTCGCTCAATTCGGCGCTCTCGTCAATCGCCGCCGGTTCGATGATCGTGTTGTTCTCGCGCGCCGAATCCGGGACGCTGTTCAGTTCTGGGTGAAGCGCGAACATCACACGGTTTGTCTCGAGCAGCGTCTCCGGCACGCCGCAGTCGTACCATCCCGGGAGTTCTATTGCACGGAAGGGGGTTCCCCTCTCGATCATCATCTGCATCGCGTCGGTGATCTGGTATTCGCCCTTCGTGCGGATGTCCCGCTCGATCAGCTCGTCCATCGTTGTCTTCACTTCCTGTGCGTCGGGAAAATAGTTTACCCCTCCGAGCGCGAGATTGGAAGTCGGGTTCGACGGTTTTTCAGCGAGGTGGACTATCTTTCCGTCCTTGACGTCGGCGATTCCGAAACGTTCCGGGTCGTTCACCTTAACCACTCCCAGCGCCGCCTCTTCGCCGGAGAACTGACTCAGGTCTCCGTCAAAAAGTGTATCGCCGTAGATCACGAGTATTTCCCTGTCGTCCTGCGAAATCGCCTCCCTGATCGCGTGACCGAGTCCGAGTCGTTTTTCCTGGAGACAGAAGCGAAAATCGGCTTCGGGAAAGGCATCGAGGCAGTATTGCTCGACCTTCTCGGCGTAGTATCCGACCACCACGGTGATCGAATGTATGCCGGTCTCGATGATTTCTGTGATCAGGTGTCCGATTATTGGGCGGCCGGCCAATGGAAGCAGCGCTTTCGGGCGTGTATCGGTCAGGGGACGCATACGCTTTCCGATGCCGGCTGCAGGGATGATCGCACGCATTTTTACGGGCTTCCTGAGATTCTGCTTTTTTCCAACACTGGCCCGGGAGGCGTTGTCGCCTTTCCCGCGGTCGTTTGAATCCTTCGGATGCACGGCCTGCTTCGCTGCCAGCATACCCGAACCCGGCGAACCGTGATAGCCGCCCGCACTGCCGCTCGGGGTCATTTACTGTAACTGGCCGGGACCGGGGAGCGCGAAGTCCGTTACTTTGGGGAGACCGCCGCCTCCGAAAGTTGCATAAATTGAACTAATATAAGCGTGAAAGCCTCGAAAATCTGTACCCGTTCCGAACAGGAGAGTATCTTTCCGCGGGTGGAAACTTTGGCGATATTACTTGGTTTTCCTCACTTCACCTGTAGTCCCTTAGCCCGGGACCACCGCGTCCCGGGAAGCATCGAACACGCAGCGCCGCCGTCCCGTCCTCGTTCATCTCCTGTCGCCGAACCAGATCGGCATATCCGCAAACCGTTTTTTCATGAACCGCAGCACCATTTCGCGAACTTCCGCCGGTGTGCTCATCTTCAAAGCCCTGTTCGCGAGCTTGACCGCTTCATCGCGACTCGATGAGATGACCAGTTTTTTCACTTCGGGGATCATCGCCGGGCTCGTTGAGAGTTCGTCAAGGCCGAGGCCGATCAGCAGGACCGTCGCCAGCGGGTCCCCGGCGAATTCGCCGCAGAGCCCCACCCAGATGCCCGCGTCGTGTGCCGCTTCCACCGTTCGCTGAATCAGTTTCAGCACTGCGGGGTGGAAAGGTTGATGCAGCCTTGCGACCTGCTGGTTTCCACGGTCGACCGCGAGTGTGAACTGCACGAGGTCGTTGGTACCGATAGAGAAGAAATCGACTTCGGGCGCAAAACGGTCGGCCAGCAGCGCGACCGAGGGAACCTCGACCATGATCCCCACGTCCATCTTGTCGTCGAAGGGTGCCCTCTCGGCCGCCAGCTCGCCCTTTGCGGTTTCCAGCAGCTCTTTCGCTTTCCTCAGTTCATCGAGGTCGCTGATCATCGGGAACATCATTCGGACGTTGCCGATTTCGCTTGCCCGCAGGATTGCGCGCATCTGGGTGATCAGCAGGTCGGGGCATTCGAGCCCGACCCTGATCGCTCGCCATCCGAGGAATGGATTCGGTTCCAGGGCGAGGTCGAACCCCGGGAAGGCCTTGTCGCCGCCGAGGTCGAAGGTGCGGATGATGACCGGCTTCGGCGCAAGCCGTTCGGCCACGCGACGGTATTCGTTCGTCTGCTCGTCCTCCGAGGGCAGTCCTCCACGGGCGAGGAAGAGGTATTCGGTGCGGAATAGTCCGACCCCCTCGCCCCCTGCTTCGAGCACCCGCTTGGCCTCTTCCGGCAGCTCGATGTTCGCCGCCAGTTCGATTTCATACCCGTCGGTCGTCCGGGCGGGAAGACTCTGTATATCCTTCAGCGATTCCAGGAACTGCTTGTACTGCGTTTCCTTCGCGCGGTATTTCTCGAGTTGTCTTTTGTTTGGCCTGATCAGGACTTTTCCCGAGTTCCCGTTGATTACAGCGGTGTCGCCCATCTTCGTGGCCTTGGTTATCTCCTTCAGCCCGACGACGCTCGGCACCCCGAGGGTCCGGGTCAGAATCGCCGTATGGCTGGTCGCGCCCCCGGAGTCGGTGCCCACTCCGAGTATCAGCGAGGGGTCGAGCTGGAGCACGTCGGAGGGCCTGAGTTCGGCGGTGAGCAGGATCGACGGCTCGCGCACCGCGATCACCTCGTCGGTCGGTTTGCCTGTCAGGTGGCCGAGCAGCCGCTGGCAGACGTCGCGCACGTCCTGGGCGCGGTCGCGGAAGAGGTCCTCCTTTTGCCCGGAGAGGCTGTTCGCGATGCTCTCGAGTATGCGCCAGAGTGCGCTCTCGGCCCCGAGCAGCTCCTCGTTGATCATGTTCCGGACTTTATCGAATGTCGGCTCGTCCTCGAGGATCATCAGGTGGGCGTCGAAAATGCGCGCGACGATCTCGCCAAGTGACGCCGTCGCCTTGCGCCTCTGTTTTTCGATCTCGCTCCGGGTAATCAGGATCGCCTCGTTCAGTCTCCCGATTTCACTTTCCGTTTCCGGGGCGTCGATCCGGCGGTCGGTGACCACTTTCGCTTCGCGCTGGAGGATGTAGACCGGTCCCAGGGCGATGCCGGGTGCAACTGCTTGTCCGATGAACTGCTTTTGGGCGGCCATATTACGCTTCCATGACTGTGGCTACGTTCGTCGTGCGCGAAAACCGGACCGGCTGTCACTCCTCGAAGAACTTGTTGTTCACCAGTTCCTCGAGTTCACGCATGCATTCCTCTTCCTGCGGGCCGTCGATCCTGATTTCGAGTTCGCTGCCCTCTCCGGCGGCGAGCATCATCACCCCCAGTATACTCTTTCCGTTGACGATTTCGGCGCCGCGTACGATTTCGACCGTCGTATCCTTGAATTTGGACGCGATTTTGACGAAATGCGATGCGGGGCGTGCGTGCAGTCCAAGTTTGTTCCGCAGGATTACGGTTTTATTGTTCATGACGGAGCAGGGCTCGTTTGTTGTTGCTGGTTGTCAAGGCCCGATTCATCCGGTCGCGGGGACTTGCCGGTCAACCGGCGATCATCGCAATGAACCCCACTCCCCAGGCGATAAGATAGAGCAGAAAATGGGGCAATCGCTTGCCGAGAGCCGCCGAGATGATAGCGACGATTATCGCGGAAAGGCTGACAGGTCTTCCAAAATCAACATGATAGCCGAAGATGGACGCCGTCAGCAATAGTCCCGCCGCGATTGCGCCTCCCCAACCCAGCGGCGCGAGCCACCTCTTGATCGGCCAGCGGGCTATCCTGTATGGCGCCCTCGCACCGTGATGCCAGCCCCAGGCGACGCCGGCCAGCCGCGCCCACCAGGTTGACGCGCCGAAAATGACGAAGCCCGCCCCGAGGATGAACGCCGACTCCGACGGCTGCCAGTTCGCGGCGATGATCGCGATCAGGCAGAGCGCGAGCAGCAGTGGCTTCAGGTGCTGTTGGAATATACGATCTCCAAAAACGTGCGAGGGTCCCGAGAGGCGCTGCTTGAACAGGACCGATTCCGCCCCTTTGTTCTCGGCTTCGATTCTTGCCACCGCTCCCAGGGCGATACCGGCGAGGTGAAAACTTGCGCTGAACCGTCCGAGGTGACGCATCAGCTTCGCGGAGAGGTCGTCGCTGCCGTGTGCGCGCCAGGCGAGCAGCGGACCGATCGCCCAGCCGAACCCGAGTCCCTGCCTGCGGGTGTTCGTATAACCTGTTTCGACCAGCCCGCTGCGCCAGCCGAGACGCCATATCCAGCCGAGCGGAGCCCGGTTGGGCAGCGATCCCCCGACCCTGCTCATTGCCCGACTCCTGCCGTGGTGCTTAACAGCAGGTAGATTCCCGCCGCGACCATCGGGGCGGCGAAGAAGGCCAGCCTTGTGCGTTGGACGAAGAGCCGGGCGATGCCGACAGCTCCGAGTGCGAGCATGCCGGGTACGCCGAAGTTGACATCAGGATTGGATGCGATCATCGGGGTTTCGGAAACAGCGGGCCACAGGGCGACCGCGATCCGTGCGGGAACCCAGCAGGCGATAACGCCTGTCGCCGCTTCGAGTAGCAGGCTCAGTCCGAACAGGCGTGTGAGCAATCCTCTGTCAGCGCGAGAGGCTGCGAGGTCGAACAGCGGCGCGAGCCGGCCGTTGAGCTGCGTTATCAACCCGGAAGCCAGCCTTCCGGTCAGTCCGCCGACCGGAGCCCAGAGCAGGGCATAGGCCAATGGCCATCCATCCCAGTGAAATGACCGGCCCGCTATCGCCGAAATCGTCACCGCGGCGACGAATCCGGCGGTTGTGGCGTCCGGCGGGGAGGTCCCCTTGCGCCCCGAGATCCAGGCGAACTGGATCAGCGCTCCCGCAGTCAGTCCCGCCTGCGCCTGGCCGAAAAGAACACCTGCGATCAGCCCGGTGATCATCGGCTGCCCGATCAGCGTCTGGAACATCGCTCTGCGGTCGAGGCAGGCCACCGCCGCCAGCAGCGCCGCCAGCAGCCATGTTTCGCCCGGGATTTCCACCTAAAAGCTCCGCTCTGTCATGAAGTGGGCCCAGGATTGCAGCAGGTCTCGGTAGCGTCCCGGTCTCAGCTCATCGAGCAGCGGTATGGCTTCTTCGATGTGCTCCCGGGCTCGAAGGCTGGTCATTTCGATACCGCCTCGACGTTTCATGATATCGATCACGCGTCTGACTTCCTCGTCGTCGGCCTCGGGGCGTCCGAGCGTCCTCTCGATCAATGCACGTTCGTCCGGGTCCGCCTCCTGGTAGGAGTAAAATAGAACCGTCGTCCGCTTACCCTCGCGGATGTCGCTGCCGACCGGTTTGCCGGTGAGTGCGGGGTCTCCCGAGACCCCGAGCAGGTCGTCCTGGAGTTGGAAGGCGAGACCGCAACGGCTCGAGAACTCGATGAGCGCGGAGACCTCGGGGTGTTCCGTACTGACCTCCCCCAATCCGATGGTCGCCCCGGCTTCGGCGCAATAGCGGTAGAGCACTCCCGTCTTTTTCCAGAGCATGTCCTCGATGGCTTTGACCGATAGTGTGGATAGGGGCTTGTAGGTGTACTGTATGTCGAGCAGTTGACCTTCAATCAGGAGGTTAAGTACTTCGTTATCAAGAGATTCGATCAGGAAGAGGGTCAACTCCGCAGGCAGGCCGACACGCGTCGTCAACTCCGTCAACAGCGAGATGCACCAGCCGTGCTGAACGTCACCGGCGAGGATAGCGATACTCGTTCCGTAGTGTGCCGAGTCTTCCGCTTCCATCTCCGGGTAACGTTTGTCGGCGATCCGTCTGAACCTGTGGTGGACCGAGTCTCCGCCCCTTCTGCGTTCGTCGCGGTCGATGATGTCGTCGTGGATCAGGGTCCAGGTATGGAATATCTCGACGGCGGCGGCGGCGGGCAGGGCGTCTTCCTCCTTGCCCCCGAGCGCCCCGCAGCTCCAGAGCAGGATCGCCGGGCGCAGCCGCTTGCCGCCGGATTCGACATAGAGCGTCGTTGATTCGACCACATCAGCAGGGCGGAATCGCTTGACATATTGATCCGAGAGCAGCAAATCCCGCAGAGATCGGGCGCACTTTTCCAGTTCGGCGGTGAAGACGGCTGTGTCCGGTTTGGAATCTGTCACTTGTGGGGCTCCATGATGCAGGCAGGATGGTTTAACTTACTGTCGGTATCGAGGGGAGTCAAGCTGTCCGTCCGGCGTATCCGCTGAAACACTCTTTTCTTGGCCATCCACTTTGAAATTCACTACCTTGGGAAAGCGATTTTCGAATACCCCGAATGGAGGAGGGAATGCTGCCATGACGGAAAATTCCGTCACCGGGGAGACGGACGGCAAAGACATAATAAAGCGCGCGCGAGAGATATTCGACCTCGAAATCGCGGCTGTAGAGGATGTACGCGACCGTCTCGGCGAGGGCTTCATTGATGCCGTCGAGGCGATACTCAATGCCAGCGGCAAGGTGATTCTCGTCGGCGCGGGCAAGAGTGGTTTGATCGCCTCGAAGGTGGCCGCGACTCTCCGTTCGACCGGGGTCGTCGCCTTCTTTCTCCACCCCAGCGATGCCGCCCACGGCGATCTCGGAATGGTCAGCGAGGGCGACGTCGTCATCCTCATCTCCAAGTCCGGGGAGACCGAGGAGGTTCGCTACCTCGTTCCCGCCCTGCGTCGCCGTGGCGCCACTTTGATCGCGATGGTCGGCGTCGAGTCAAGCCGGCTTGCCCGCGCGGCGGACATCTGGATCGATGTCGGCGTCGAACGCGAAGCGTGCCCGATCGGCCTTGCGCCGACGAGTTCGGCCACCGTCATGATGCTCATGGGCGATGCCCTGACAGCCGTCCTCATGCAGCTCCGGGGCGTCACACCGGATGATTTCGCGCGAAATCATCCGGGGGGCAGTCTCGGCAAGCGGTTGCTGCTCGATGCCGAAGACCTGATGCATGCCGTCGATGACAGTCCCGTCGCGGGCCCGGAGACGCCGATGGCCGAGATCGTCGTCCAGATGACACAGAAGCCGCTGGGCGGGATCAGCATCGTCGATGGCGATGGTTCGCTTTTGGGCATTATCACCGACGGCGATGTCCGCAGGGGTATCCAGCGTTTCAGCAAGGAGTTCATGTCCGTCTCCGCCCGCGAAGTTATGACCCCTGATCCAGTGCACGTTCATACCCACGATAAGGCGATTGATGCGCTGCTGCTCATGGAGAATCGGCCCAGTCAGATCACCGTTTTGCCCGTCGTCGATGACGACAACCGTTGCGTCGGGCTGTTGCGTCTCCATGACCTTATCCGTGCGGGGTTACGCCCGGGCCGCTGAATTCGCCTGACATCGGGCGGAAGCAGCCGGAATTATTTGGAAAAACCGGATCGGTAGCCCGGGATCCCGTCGTTGGGCCTCTTTGTCACCGTGTCGCGTGCAAAGAAAACCCCGGACGCATGCACAGTGTCCGGGGAGATATTTACCCGAAATGCAACCAGCTATCCGGTAACCGGATCAGACCTTCGAATAAACTTCGACGATGGTAAGTCCATCATAGGTGAATGCCAGATACAACGTCATATTGTCATCGTACAGTGCATAAGTTCCGTGTATCGTCTCACCCCCGCTGGTGATCGAATAACTGTTTCCCATGACGGAAATCGTGAAAGCCGTCACGTCGCCATCTTCATTAATCGATCCGGTACCATTCGAATTTATGGTGATGGTCACATCACCGATCACCTGATCCACGCCATCAACGGACTGGAATTCAAGATCCCACGTTCCGACGAGTGCAGCCGGGATACCGCCGGTGCCGCCGGTGCCGCCGATGGGAGCTTCGCCGAATTCGCCTTCAGCGATTGTTCCATAACCGTCACCACCGGCCGTGGTCCCGGTCAGACTTCCGGGGTTCTGGCCGCAGCCGACTATGATTGCCACGGCGGCAACGGCGATCAGACCCGCCCAAAATACGCGTTTCATCAAAAACCTCCTTATAACATCCCTTTAAGAAAAGGGGTTCATTGCGATTGAACCTTCGAGAACAGCCACCCCTATTCGCCAAAGGCGTACCTCAGCGAAACCTGCCACAACAGCGGATTGGTGTTGTTGCCAGTTACCAACTCCGGGCCGTTGTAGAGGAACTGGTCGTTGAAGACGCCGTCGATTACAAAGCTGCCGAAATGCACGCCGATGCCGAAAGTCATGCCGAATGTGGCATTCTTTTCCTTTGTTTCGGTGGTTGTGGTCTGTCCTCCGGTGGGCGTGGACTCGCTGGTCCGCTTCTCTGAATCAAAGACCTGTCCGATGCCGAGCCGCGCGGTCAGCCACTCGGAGACCTCGGACTCGAGGGCGACGAAGAACGCGGGCAGAACTGTACGGCTGACGGTTGTGACAGTCTCCCCGGCGGTACTGGTGTTGGTCTCCTTGTCGGTGCTCAGGCCGAATGGTTCGACCGCGATGATCAGCAGGTTGTCCTCATCGAGCCTGGTGTTGATCGCCGCACCGATTCCAAGGCCGAAACCGGAGAACTTACGCTCCGCACCATCGGTGAAGTTCGGAGTCTCGATTGTGCCGCTACTCAGACCGAAAACCACCACCGGCACCAGCCAGGTGTCAGAACCGAATTCCATCCAACTGCGTCCGGCGAGGTTTACGCCGAAGTAGGATTCCGCTTGCTCGTTGGGTGTGCCCGTGGCCGCTGCGGGATCGCCCACACGTTCGATAGTACCGCTGCCGAGGCCGATTTTCGCGCCGAACTCAATCGGCATCGCGGCCTCCAGGCCCATTCCGAAGAGCAACTCAATCAGTCTGGTGCTCTCATTTTTCAAGGCGCCGACAGCCGCATTGTCATCGCTCCAGCCGTCCGAGCCGAAACCGAGTCCGAAGGCGAAAGGCTCCATGCCGAAGAGGAAAAGGTGCGCGCGGTCGAGGGCGATGTTGGTGTAGTTATTCTGAAGAACCGTGCCGGTCATGCGATTGAAATAGATGCCGAGATCGAAGCCGGAATTCTCCATGTAATAATTAACCCCCGCCGTGCGGTTGGTGTTCACCGTGCCGTTCAGGCCAAGCTCGGAGACGACCTCGTTACGGTACTTCGAAATTATGGAGGGGAAAACAAAGAGGTTGGTGTCATCGTACATATACATACCGACCCCTCCCATGCCGACAACCCGACTCTCAGTCGCAAAGACGGGCGGGGCGAGCAACATGGCCAGCATAACTCCGGCCAGGGCCACCCCGATACCACTCGACACTCGCTTTGCAGTGCACATTTTTGTCAATCCTCCCTGTTTATCAGCCGTTTCCAAATTTCCTGCGGTCCATCAACGTGTAAAATACGACCATTATCAGACAGAGTACTTGCGGACAAGTATAGCAAACTTCCGCCTGTTTAACAAGATTTGTTCGAAGGACAGTATGATTTCTTCATTCCACATAGTACATGATTCGACCTGTTATGCTTGACGCAATGGGATTAGATTCAAGGCGGTTTTGCGTCGGTATAGCGACAGGGTGGCCCGGGGCTTCTCGCCTCGGCGTAGCCTTGGCGCAGCCGGGCAGCCCCGGGTTTCATCCCACCCGGGGAAGGTGGAATCAGCCGGTTCCAGCCCTCAAGAGATGCAGACCGGCGATGTTTTTTTTGAAAACTTGTTCGCCGCTCGCTTCACGCGGGTGATTTTTCTTATCTTGAACAAAGGGCGATTCGCCGAACCTTCGAAAAGCCAGGCGAAACCCCGCCGGCAGAACCGCCCGGCCGATGCGACCTATATGCTGCGCCCGATTAAAACTCCACGGTTTGCACAATCGGCGAGCATCGTCTTGACGAGTGTGGCCCGACTTGTCTTGCAAGTCGGGTTTCATACCAGGCAATCGAGTTGAGAGACGCGGGACAGGCGCTGAAGCCGTGGCGGGGAGAAGGCGACTTGACTTTAGCGAGGACACGTTAGTATACTCGCGTAGGTGCCTATTTTTTCTATAAGATAAAAAGGCAAAATTGGTAAAAAATCCCAAATTTACCGACCAAATTTTCAAGAAAAACATGAAATCTCACAAAATGGGTTCATAGAGGTTTCAAAACCGGGGGCGTTGTATTATGAATATCACGACTTTGATTATCCTCCTTGTCGTCGCAGCAGTTTTTCTCTTCATCCTCTTCTTCCGTCAAACGGTCGGCTCACGCATAGTCCGTATCCGCATGGCGAACGAGGACCTCGAGAACATTCTTCTCAAACGTGTCGTCCTGGAGGGATACCAGCCCGACGCCGAAGGGCTGTCCAGATTGATCAACGGCAAAGCCCGTGAATTCGACATCAAGAAAAGCGAACTGCTGACCGAATCACAGCTTCTCGACATCATGTACACGAAGATCATCGAGAGCGACCTGATTACTCCCGACCTGCGCGGCGACCTGCTGAAACGGCTGAGCCCGATGCTCAAGATCATCGAAGCCGACCAGGTCAAGGAACTTAGCCTGTCCGGGAAGTGAAGCCGAGGCAACCGGGAGGCGGCGGTACAGGAGGACTCCTCCCCCCAAGGACATTGCGGAGACAGCGCGAAAGGAACGATTAAAGTAACGCTCCGCGGGTAACCGATTTGTCAGGGCGATTACAGCCCTCACCCGAATGGGTGAGGGCTTTTTTCTAAACGGGCCGCATGAATTTGCACTATCCATGAAACCCGGCTGCGCCAAGGCTACGCCGACGGGTGGCCCGACTTCAAAAGAAGTCGGGTTTCACCATGTGTGCGTTCGGTGGCCCTGTCCCGACACTTCGGGACAGTGTTTACTTGTGTTTCGTCGGTTCTTAACCCGATATGAAACCCGGGACTGCCCGGCTACGCCAAGGCTACGCCGAGGCGAGAAGTCCCGGGCCAATCGTCACATAACGATATACGTGGCGGGAGAGAAAAACCGGTGACCGCTTGAACGGTCACCGGAGCCATTTGGTCGAAATGACAAGGTAAACCCGGATAGGTGCGCGCGCCGGGTCACCCGTCGGAGAGATGGATCTCAGGTGGAGTTATAGAGATTATCCAATGCAACAAACAGGCTGCCACGTGCCTCTTCAAACTCAGGCATGCAACCTTTGGCCTCATCCTTCCTGTCTTCATTCGTCAGCCGGACAATCTTTTTTACCAGGTCATGGACGTGCTTATGGTGCCTGCCGGCCGGTTCAAAAGCAGGAACATGGCTTAAGAGTTGACCATTTTCACTGAAATACCACCTTCCAAATTCGCACTCATGATCGGACGCTATTTCCTCCGGTTTCAGGGAGCTCTTTCCATGGAGTACATCTTCGAGTTTGGCTCGCCACTGGATGTGAGCTTTCTTCACTGCCTGAATGTCAAACTTGTGATTGTGAACTGTATCTGTCAGTTTGAATTTCTGTACGGTGCTCTGCATCTTCGAGGCCAGTTGTGACAGGTCCCTGGCTGACAGGTTGGTCTGCCCGGCACCCGCGGCGGTTTCGTCTGCAGCGGTGTTTATCCCCTGGATATTACTGGAGACGTACATTACGCCCTTGTGGGCCTCCTCGATGGAGCGTGCAATATCCTGGACCGATGTCGCGGCCTCGTTGACATTTTGCGCGACCTCTTCGGCGCTCGTCGCCACCTCTCCGGCGGCCCGGGCGATGTCGTCGACGGATTTGGTGACATCCTTGGTCACGGCGGCAACGTCCTGCGTGGATTTCGCGACGGTCGCAAGGGTGCCTGAGGTGTCTGTCATCGTGGCATCCTGCTCTGTCATCGAAGTGGCGATGTTCTGGTTGATATCGGAGACCTCCGCGATGATCTTGATGATCTGTTCGATTGCGGAATTAGCCTCATTCGAACTTTCGAGCATCGTTGATATCTGGTTGCTGATGTCATCGGAAGCTTCGGCGGTCTGCCTTGCCAGTTCCTTGACTTCGGTTGCGACGACGGCGAAGCCCTTTCCCGCCTCGCCCGCTCCCGCGGCCTCGATGGTCGCGTTGAGGGCGAGCAGGTTGGTCTGGTCGGCTATATCCTTGATCAATTCGACGATCTTGGCCACCTGCTTGACCACATCGGAAAGCTCATTCATCCGCTTGCCGACATCCTCGGCCTTGATATTGGCATCGGAAGAGATCTGGCTCGCCTGAGCGGTACTCTTGGCGACATCCTTGATCGAAACGGACATCTCCTCGCTCATCGTCGCGATGTTTTCGACGATGCTGCTGGTTTCCTCGGCGGAGGTGGCGACGGTGGAGATGTTCTGGGTGATCTGCTCCGCGGCGGAGGCGACGGTGCTCGACTGGGTACTCATCTCCTCGGCGCCGGTTGACATCTGGGCGGAGATCGAGGAGAGTTCCTCCGAGGAAGCGGAGACCGTCCCGGCATTCATCGAAATCTCGCCGATTGAATCATTGAGGTTGTCCGACATCTCGCGGAAAGAGCTAGCGAGCTCGCCGACTTCGTCCCGCTGTTTTATCGTGACTTCCTGAGTGAGGTCACCGTTGGCTACCTCCTTGGCCACCTCGGTGATCTTTTTCAGTGGGTTGGCGATGCTCGTTCCGATCCAGAGGGCGAATACCGCGATGACCAAAGCGATTATCACCGCAATTAAGATGACGGCGGAGCTCAACTGGTCAACCGGAATATCCACCTCGGCCATGTCGATCTCGGCGATAACCGCCCAGCGTACACCTCCCGGTAGTTCAAGCGGACTGAACACGGAGAGCACCTCGTTACCGTTGTAATCGAGGATCACTTCCTGGGCCGATTCGCCCGCCAGCGCCCTTTGTGTCGCCTCGGTGTCAACGCCGTTATTCTCGACCGTGCCCGCGAAAGAGGCCGCCACGGAGCGGCCTACGGGATCGAGGTAGGAGTCGGAGCGCATCCTCTTATCCGAGCCGACGAGGTAGGTCTCGCCGGTCTCGCCCATGCCGGCGCGATCCGCCATAATCTCGTTGACATGCGCGATGGATATCTCCACCGCGACGACACCGACAGCCTCGCCATTTTGATAAACCGGGCAGGCGACGAACATCGCTGGCTCTCCGGCCGAAGGAGCATAGGGCTCCATGTCAGACAGCGCGGGCTTGCCGGTGCGCAGGGCCTCACGCCAGAGCTTCGCGAGGTGGGTTTTCTCTCCGCTGAGCAGGGTTCCGAAGTCGGCTTCCCGGGCGATGGAATAGAAGACGTCGCCTTCAGTCGGACACAGCAGGAAGAGGTCATAGTAACCGTAGGCATCGATATAATGTTCAAAGGTCTCGTTATAATGGTCGTACACGGCCTTGTACTCACGATCCTTGAGAAGATCGTGGCCAGATATGCCTTTTTCCTCCTTCACACGGGTATTGACTTCATCCAGAGTGGTTAGAGCTTCCACGGTGAAAGGGTTATTGCCCAGGACCTCGAGCTCATTAATTCGTGCTTTGAAATATTCCTCGATTTGATGTCTCTTGATCTCCTCCACCGCGGCCAACTGGTTGAAGGCGGCTTCTTCAAGAGCCTGTCCCGCCTTGTTCAGGCTGAAGAAGGCGATGATCAGCAGCGGGACCACACCCGCGATCAGAAACAAGCCGATAAGTTTCGGCTTCATTTTTATGTCATTAATACCAATCATATTTTTCTCTTTCGTAACGGCAAGTGTTTGTCTTATCTACATCGCAATCCGTTGATGCTCCTGTACAGCGAATAGTCCACGGCTTTCGGCTACTCCAGCGAGGTTATTCAGTGGGGTATCAGGTTGTGACATATTCTCGAAGAAGATTGAATAAATTCCCTGCGGCTTCATGCTCAGCAGTGAAATAGCTCCTCGTCGCTGGAACTGCGGTGTCCATCCAAAAGCCTCCGGATTCACGCCTGCTTTTGATTCGGAACAATTTTGATACAGTGTTGATCATATAAGCAAATACAATGCCTTTTTAATGTTTTTGTTATTTGAGATGGAAAACCGGGAAATGAATAGTCCAGTCTCGGAGAGGTGGGTTTGAAACTGTAACAGGAGAGGAACATCGGGGGGAAAGACGCGATTACCACCATGATCGGTCAGATAAGCGTCAGGTGGTGAGATAATGTTTCAAATTATGGGTCTTGAAAGGGGAGAAAAACGGTGAAAGGGATATCAGCTTATTGTATCGCCCTGAAACAGATTTGTGCGACTGAGCCGTCTCTATCCGATTTCGATACAATCTGCTTTCGCCCGCCAGGCCTGAACCCTGCCATCAAGCTGGCTTGGCCACACGACGCAAGAATCTATCGAAGCTAAGCCCCGGGTTCGGCGCAACCTTGTTAATCATGGGCGATTTCCTCGACGGCGGCGAGGGCGGCTTCGATGTGCCGGTCGGTGTTGAAAGGGCCGATGGCGAAACGGACGGTGCCGTGAATTGCCATAGTATCCATCTGCTGGTGTACCCTGGGGGCGCAATGCAGCCCGGTCCGTGTCGCGATGTTGTGATCTACATCGAGCATGATGCCGACGTCCATCGCCTCGATACCCTCGATGTTGACGGAAATGGTGGCGATGTGGTTATCGAGGCTGTCGACATGATAGAGCTTCACGCGGTCGATGCCGTGCAACCCATCGACCAGCTTCCGCGTCAACTCCATCTCGCGTTCGTGGATTTTCACAACGCCCTGCGACTCGAGCCACTCCTGCCCGGCCCGGAGCCCGGCGATTCCGACCAGGTTGAGGGTGCCGTATTCGAGGCGGTAGGGATACTCCTCGAGGTGGTAGGGGTAAGCAGACCTGACGCCGGTTCCCCCGCTGCGGGTGATCGCGATCTCGACGGTGTCGCGCACGCAGACGACGCCGGTGCCGGTCGGACCCATCAGCGCCTTGTGGCCGGTGGTGACGAGGAGGTCGATGTTCATCGCCTTCATGTCGATCGGGATCACCCCCGCGGTCTGCGAGGCGTCGACGGCGAAGAGCGCACCCTTCTCGCTGACGACACGGCCGATTTCAGCCACCGGCTGGACGGTGCCGATAACGTTGGAACCGTGATTGACGACGACCAGGCGGGTGTTGGGACGAAAGGCGGCGGCGATACTTTCCGGGTCAACGAAGCCCTTCTCATCGAACGGGAGATATGTGATCTCCGCGACGCCGTCGCGCTCGAGATGGTTCAATGGGCGGAGCACGGAGTTGTGCTCGAGGTTCGTGCTGATCACATGGTCGCCCCGGACGACGAGGCCCTGGATAACGAGGTTGAGACCGTCGGTCGCATTGTGGCAGAAGACAACCCGCTCGGGGCTGTCGTTGTTGAAGAAGGCTCGCAGCCGCTCGCGGGTGCTCTCGACCATGTCGCCGGTGGCGATTGCGGCGTCGAAACCGCTGCGCCCCGGATTGACGCCGTGATCGCAGTAGAACTCCTTCATGAAGTCATACACCGATTGCGGCTTCGGCCATGATGTGGCTGCGTTGTCGAAGTAGATCAGGTCGGTCATTTAGTGCGCTCAAGGGTTGTTTCGACAGTGAAGAATATAGTGATTCGATTCATGCTTTGGGCTTCTCCGCGAGGGATTCAGGAGATGGAGATTGGACGGAAAGAGAGAGCACCGGTTGCCGAAGCAGGTTCGGCAATATAGTTTCCCAATGAACGGGGAGCCATTGCGAAACCATTTCCCGAAGGGAGTGGGGGATGGGGGAGGGGATGGCCGGATGAAGAACACTGTGGTTCGCAGCTATGGATTTGCCGAGGGCGCGAGGGTCTCGCTGGTGCTGGGCGACATCACCCTCGAGCAGGTCGATGCGATAGTAAACGCGGCGAACAGCAACCTGGTGCACGGCGGCGGCGTGGCCGGTGCGATAGTCCGCCGCGGGGGGAAGGCGATCCAGGAGGAATCCTACGCGCTGGCCCCGGTCCCTGTTGGCGGGGCGGTAATTACAAGCGGAGGGAAACTCGCCGCAAAACAGGTGATCCACGCGGTCGGTCCGCGATGGGGCGAGGGGGAGGAAAGGGCGAAACTGGCGCTGGCCGTCGGAGCTTCGCTGAGGCTGGCTTCGAAGCACGATCTCAAGTCGATCAGCATGCCGGCGATATCCACCGGGATCTTCGGCTTCCCGATGAACCGCGCTGCGGGGGTGATCCTGGGCGAGATCAAGATGGTGATCGAATCCGGCGAGGCGCCGTCGCTCGAGGAGGTGCGAATCTGCCTGTTCGACCGGGAGGCGGTCGAGGTCTTCGAGGGGGAGTGGGAAAGGGCGTTGGCAATCAGGAATTAGGAATTAAGAATTAAAAGCAAGAACAGATAGTTCTGAATTGGTGATTTTCAGGGAGGGCCGCTGCCGACTTCGAGCACTGCGGTGCGGTCATCGACGGCCAGAATGCCCTCGAGGCCGCGCTCCAATTCGCGCTCGTACTCCTGCGCCGGTTTCCAGCGTTCACCCCTGTCCAAACTCACCTCCCAGCCCTGCGGAACCGGTTGACCAATGCCCGTCGCTCGCCATCCTCGAGAACGTAATGCCACCAGATCAACGGCACCGCGGCGACCAGGATAATTCCGACGATCCAACCGCCATGCGGCGTGAAAACGATCCCGACACCCCATGCCGCGCCGATGGTGAGCGCGATGCGGCCGATGCGGCCCCATTCATAAGGCACATGGTAACGGGGCTGGATGTAGAGGAAGATACCGACGGCGATGATTGCATAGCTGACAACCGTGAGCCAGGCGGAAGCCATGTATCCGTAAACGGGTATGAGCAGACCGTTGCCGACGATGTTGACCACGGCGGCGATCCCGATGACCAGTGGAATCACCTTCGTCTTCTTCTTGAGGTAGATGCCGACCATGAAGTTCGCGAAGACGCCGTCGAAGATGTGAGCGAACATCACGATCGGGAAGACGCGCAACCCCGCCCAGTACCGCTCGTTGATCAGGGGGCCGATGCCCGGGAGGGGAACCTTGAGTAGAGGCTCCAGCAGGAGCGTCGCCGCGAGCCAGATCCATCCGGCGAAGAGAAGGAAATAGGTGAGCACCCTCGCAAATGTCTCGCGTGCGTCATCGTCCTTCGCCGTCTGGAGGAAAAATGGCTGCCAGGCGAAACGGAATGCCTGGGCGACCATGCTCATCAGCATCCCGATGCGATAGCCCGCCGCATAGATGCCGGCCTCCTCGACGCCGAGTAGAGCTTCGATCCACTTGCGGTCCGAAAACTCGATGGCGATGACGAAAAGCATCGAGGGCAGGTTCGGCAGGCCGAAAGCCAGCCATTCCCGCACCCTGCTCCATCGCCAGCTTGGGACGATATGACGCGCCAGCATCACGAGGAGAACCAGAAGCGAGAGAAGCGCGGTCAGCAGGAACGCGTAGAAGGCGCCGAGTGCCCCCATGTGCAGGGTGCCGACAAAGAAGATGTTGAGCCCGATGTTGATGAAGACATTAAGCAGCTTGACAATGGAGAACGCGACCGCCCGGTGCTGAATGCGGAGGAAGGTAAACAGGTGGTAGTTCAATGTATCGGCGAGCAGAATGACCGCACCGATGCGAGTGATCAACACCTCGTTCGGGCCCGCTGTCGACACGACGACGCGTGAAACAGCCGGTGCGAAGCAGACGACCAGCGCGCTGACCGCACCGCCGACCAGAAGGGTCTGGACGAGCACATTGCCCAACTGGCGCTTTCTTTTCATCTCCTCGGCTGTCGCGGAGAAACGGAGCAGAGCGATGTCCATCCCATGCACGTAGACCGGCTGCAGGAAGCTGACCATGATGAGAAACAGGGTGTAGACCCCGTATTCGCCGGGTGACATGAGGTGGGAGTAGTAAGGCAGGAGGAGGAAGGCGACGGCGCGCGCCGCAATCGTGCCGACGCCGTAGACAGCTGACTGCCTGGCCAGAGAGCGAATCTTCGAGAACATGATCAGCGCACCCCCGGTGCGATTGACGGGACGGCGAGCAGAATTATGGTTGCCCGGCCGGACAGTACGGCGAGGACATAGTGCGGAACGGTGTGTACCGAACGCGCTGCGACCACATCCTTTCCCGGCGCTTTGATGATGGTTTCAGCGACCATTGAAGCCCTAACGGATATCGGTTACGACCCGCATCCTCTCGGGAAGAAATACCTCCGATGGACGCCAGCCCTGGAGATCATCCAAGACCAATGTATTGCGGAAGAAGCCCTTGACGGAAAAGTTCTCCTTGAATGCGACCAGGCCCCATGTGACCTTTCCGCCGGGCTCCGTACTGATGCCGAAGTCAAGCCATTGGAAGCCGCGCCGTTTCGCCCGCAGAATGGTCTCATGGACGAGCAGCGGCACCGGCCTGAACGCCTGGTCTTCGTGGTTGTGGGCGATGTAGAACTCGAGCAGCACGTGCTCGTTGCAGATGAAGTTGAGAATGCCCGCGATCGGCCGGCCGTGATGGTAGGCGAGGCTGAGATCGAGGTGACGCGGCGCGAGACTTGCGAGCTTCTCGAGTTCATCGCGAGTGTGCGTCGGAGTGACGCCGATCCTTTCCCGATTGCGCTTGAGGATATCATAGAAGACGTCAAGGGTTTCGCCTCCCAGCGGCAGGTCATGGTGGACCTCGACCCCCTCGCGCCTCGACTTGCGGATCGCGGTGCGCGTCTTGTTGTCATAACGGTCGATGATCTCCTGCTCCTCCATCGGCTGCTCGGCGAGGTCCACGGCCTGGGTGTAATCCTGCTTGAGGTATGTGAAACCGGCGCGGAGCATCGCGAATTCGACCATGTCGCCCGCATTGCGATGATAGATCAGCGGCGGGGGGGTGCAGCGAAGGCGCTCGACCTTCTCCCGCTGTGCGGTGACGACGAGGTCGTGGACGAGGCGGTGAATGTCGAGCAGACTGAGATCGGGCCGCGTGATCAGGCCGCCATAACTCGAGCCGGGATGGCTGGTCCAGGCGCGAAGGCCGTCCTCCTCGCGGATCGCGCCGGGCCAGACCGCCACGATGTGGCCCTTGCTGCGGAAGACGAGGTGACGGTGCCGGAAACGGCCCGAGGGGTGGTAGTCGAAAAATCGCTGGAAGTGGAAGAACGTCCCCTGCGACGCCGTGCGGATGAAGCGATCCCATTCGCCGCGGTCGCGCTTGCGGTAGTATTCTATCTCATAAGTCATACGGCGGTCTGCCTTCCTGTCAATCGATGGCAATACCGATGAAGTACGCCACAAACTTAGCGATCTTTTCGAGCTTCTCACCATGAACCCGGCCGACTCTCTTGCGGAAACGCTCGGGAGAAATCGCCCTTACCTGTGACCAGACAACCGCTGACCGCTCCGACAGCCCTGTTTCCTCCGGCTCACAGATTACATCGGATTCAGCCATGTCGTGCTCCAGCTGTGTTACGGTTGACAATGGAACGACGACAACGGTATCGAAATATCCGGACATGTTGAAATCATCGTCCTGGAGAACGATGCAAGGCCGTACCTTGGCGATCTCACGGCCGATGACGGGCTCCAGGTCTACAAACCAGACCTGGCCGCGGCGTAGATCCCTGACATCAGGATATTCCATCGCCCGTGGTTCCATTCCAGTCTTTCATGGTTTCCTGTTGCAGTCCGCGGTTTCGTTTTCCCCAATTAATCATCTCAAGCTTCCTGCGCCGTTTTATCTCCTCGCGCAGGATCATTCGGATGAGCTCCGATACGTTCGGTCTGCCTCGCGGATCTCTGGGCGCAATCTCGCGCGCAGCGGCAAACAGACTTTCGGGAATACGAATTTCAAGGCGGGACACCTTTTCCGTGATCATAAATGCTCCGTCATTGACACCGGACCGCAAGACCCTGTTGGGCGAGCCAACAGGGCCACCCATCGTTTCACAGGGCAACGACAAATTACGAATACAATATACGGTTAAATTTGCGTAAGATCAATACGTATAGATTATCCGGGATGTTTTCCGGCAGGGAAGTCTGTTAGCCAATTATCTGTTTTTATTGTTCATAATGCACATCTCTTGCAGCGGACATCCTTCGCAACGCGGGTTCCGGGCGGTGCAATGCTCCTTGCCGAGAACGACGAGCAGGCCATGGAGATGGTTAAAAAGCATCGTGTCACGCGGGAGCTCACGGTGGACCTCCTCTTGCAGCTCATCATACCCGGGGCTTTCATCCAGGTCGCGCATCCTGACGACGGTGCGGATAGTGTAGGCGTCGACGACGAAGAATGGGCGTCCAAGGGCGTAACAGGCGATGCTGTCGGCGGTCTCGGGTCCCACTCCCCAGACGGCGAGCAGCCGGTCGCGCAGACTATCATCGTCAGGCAGGGCCGCCCGCGCGGTCCGGCCTGTTTCGAGCCACCACTTCGCCAGCTCCCTGAGCTTGCGGGCCTTGACGTTGTAATACCCGGAGGGACGGACCGCCTCGGCGAGTTCATCCACGGGCGCAGCGAGGAGAGCCTCCGGACCGTTCCAGCCGCACTCCTCGAGTTGTGCGAGCGCCCGTTCGACATTGGTCCAGGCGGTGTTCTGGGTGAGGATCGCCCCGGCGGCCACTTCCCAGGCGCCGGACCCGGGCCACCAGTATGGATCGCCCCACCTCTCCCAGAGGGTCTTGAAGATGCGTCCCCAGGAGTTATTCGGGATACGCGGAAGGCGGTTTGGCCCGAGACCATCGGGCAGGAACCGGGGCCGCTTGAGGTTCATCGCCTGCGTGTCACCAGGTAGAGCCCGACCACGATCAGCACTGCCGGCCACCACTCGAGGAGATTATCATAGCGGTGCCAGTGCAACCAGCGTGTGTCGGCGAGCATGAATACCGCGCCGACGACGACTAGGACGAGCGAGACCCAGAGTTTTCCGCCCTCCTTGGGGACGACGAGGTAGCGGATGAACAGAGCCCCCCCGACGGAGAAGAGGAAATAGGACCACCCATAGGCCAAATGGTGCGGCAGCAAGTGATATTCCCGCGCGAGAAAAACCATGCCGATCAGCAGTAGGAACGTGCCGAAGAACACCTGGCCAGACTTGCGCCGCGGCACCGCCTGACCGAGGATCACCGCACCGGCGACGATGAGAATCAGCGGCCAGCTGAAATCGATAATCCGGCTCTTGTCGCCGATCATCAGGAGTCCGAGGATGACCAGGATCGCACCGAAAGTGTACCGGCCATAGGATTTTGAAATATGTGCCATTTCAATTCTCCTCGGGGACGATGAGGGCCATGATGATATAGACGAGGATCAGGATGCCGAGCCCGAGGATGGTGACCAGCGCCCACAGCAACCGGACCGCGGTGGGATCGAGGTTGTACTTTTTCGCGATTCCGCCGCAGACGCCGAAGAGAATCCGGTCGCTTCGGCTGCGGGTGAGAAACGGGTATTGCCCGGCGGCCTCCGCTTCGGCCGCCTTCCCGGACATATCGGCGGTTTCCCGGTTCGTCTTTTCCCCGGACGTCTTGTCCTCTTCGCCCGCCTCTCCGGCTTCGGTGTCGGGCTCCCCGGTTTTCTTCGCGGCTGAAGCGGTTCCCTTGGACGGCTTGAGCAGAAGGACAAGTCCGACGGTGACGAGTATTCCCGGTACAATCCAGCTCCAAGGCACGGCGAAGATCATGTGCCAGCCGAAACGGTTGAAGAACCAGAGCACCGCGATGATGATCAGAACCGCGCCGATCAGCGTTGACAAACTCACACCCGGCGAGACCCGCTCACCCTCACGGCCCGGCGCTATGGGAATGAGTATCCAGGCGAGGATGTAGGCGATCAGCCCGACGCCGCCGAGAAAGAGCGAGATCAGCCAGATAACGCGAAGCACCACAGGGTCGACGTTCATGTACTCGCCGAGACCGCCGCAGACTCCACCGATCGCGCGGTTGGTCAGCGACCGGTACAACCTCTTCGGCGCGAATTCCGGTTGTCGATTTTCCATCATGCATCTCCCTGCAAAACAGCCTTGAATACAACCACTCAGCGACAAGCAGAACCACTCAATTCATGTGTGATGAACCACTCGTTGCATCGTCGGCCTGAGGCTTGTCAGCCGACGGTATCAGCGGCTCGTTTGGTATGATAAACCAGCAGGCAAGGTAAGCAATCAGTCCTCCCCCTGCGGTCAGGAGTAGCAAGAGCCAGATCACTCGCATGATCACCGTGTCGATGTTGAAATACTTTGCCATCCCGCCGCAGACACCGGCGATCACGCGCTGATCCCGGCTGCGGTACAGACGCTTGGGTTGGTCCATGGTTCGCCTCCGGTTATCATCGGGCTGTCCCAAAAGCGCAAATCATTGATATTAGTCATTCCCGCGCAGGCGGGAATCCATTGATAAAATAGCACTTACATCGCACCGCGGATTCCCGGCTCAAGTCCGAGGAGGACTCTTGGGACAGCCCCGGGGTGATCACGAGGCCGCGGACGGTTACAGTCCCGACTTCTTTTGTGCCCGCCGCATGTCGAGCAGATAGCGCTGGAGCCCGCGACGCAGCCCGACGGCCAGCCGTCCGCGGAATCCCGGGTCCCTCGCCAGCATCTCCTCTTGACGATGAAGCAGGTAGCCATGCTCGACGAGCACCGCTGGGCAGAAGCTGAACCGCGGGAGATAGAGGTCCTGGTAGCGCACACCGCCACCGCCGGTGGAGACCGACGAAATGAGTTCGCCGTAGATCGTATCGGCGAGCGGTTTAGCATGCCGGTGGTAGTAATGGACGCTCGGGCCGTGGTGGAAAGCAGGGTTCAATCCCTGGGTCAAGCCGTTGAAATGGATGCTGATCACGATGTCGGCGCCGGATGTGCGGACGAGCCAGCCACGCTCGGCGAGGGGGAGCTCGGTGTCGGAATCGCGGGTGACGACCACCTGCGCGCCCGCCCGGGTGAGCTGGTCGCGGACTGCAGCCGCCTGGGCGAGGTTCGCATCCTTCTCGAAGAGGCCGAGCGGACCACGCGATCCCTCCTCACCACCGCCATGACCCGGGTCGAGCAGAACGCGGAGCCCCTTCAGCGGCTTTCGCCCGATTCCCGGAGCTTCGAAAATCGTCCAGATCAGATCGCCCTCGAGCTTGTCCTCCTTCAACTCGAACTCGCCGAAACCGCTGTCCCAGCCCCAGAACCATTCGGTGCGGATATAGGCGGTGAGCCGGTAGGTCACCGGGTCCACCTGCTGCCAACGGAGTTCATCGACCACGCGGCTTCCCACGGGCTGAATGATCAGGTCGGTCCAACTGACGGCGCCGTAAATCGTCAGCTCGAGACGGTCATCGGCGACGCGGTGTACGCGGTAGGGAACCTTCTCGCGCAACGGTATCCTGATGACGGTGCGTCGCTCCTCGACCATGCAGATCACATTCTCGATAGAGGAGACCTTGGGCGGCAGGGCGCCTTCAGGCTGTACCTCGACCATCGTCTCCTCGATGTACCCGACCTCGCTGTTTCCCAACGGGACGCGCCAGAAACGCCGGTCAACCCCCTGAATGCCCACGGCGTCCAGAACCGTGCCGGGAGGCGGAAAGAGGTAGTAGGTCCCCGGCCATCCGCAACGGATCTTCGCGAGGGTGTCGGTAACGACGACGATTTCCCGGCGGGGCTCCCAGACGGCCATCTCCTGCTCATCCACCTCCGCCTCAAACAGCCAGAAGCGTTGCGAAAACCTGAAGGGGGGCTCATCCAAACCGCCGGGGGCCTCATATTCGAGGAGGACGTCGATCACCTCGCCCTCGCCGAGGGAGTCATCGACCGCGGGTCTGCCGTCTTCCATCGGAATCCAGGCGAGCCAGGCTCCGAAGGGATCGATTTCGACGGGATAGCCCTGAACGGTCAGCTGTCCATGCGGCCCGGTGACATTGCCGAAGAAGAAGGCGGAGTCGGTGACGGCATCGACCGCCATCGTATCGCCGATCTCGAGTTTTGGGTAGATGAGGGTTATCGAGGGCGCTTGATCTGCGGAGGGCAGGGTCGATTGAGCGCGGTTCAGGCCGGAGATCGGCGCGCGCGAGGGTCCGGCGCAACCGGCGATCAGCATGGCGAAACAGGTTGCGAGGGCGGGCTCGATGCGGTTTGTCATTCGCGGCTCCGTTGATATATGAGCCGGATTCCTTCGAGCACGAGGTCGGGGACGGTCTCGCTGACCTCCGGCAGGTGCCTGGTGATCACCGGGGCGAAGCCGCCGGTGGCGATGACCCTGACCTTCGTAACGCCGAGCTCTTCGCGAATGTCGGCGATCAGACCGCGAATTGCGGCCACTGCGCCGCGCACAATGCCGACCTGAATGCACGATTCGGTGGTCGTGCCGATAGCCGAGTCGGGCATCTTGAGACGCACGGAGGGGAGCAGCGCGGTAACGCGTTTGAGAGTCTCGATGCTGGTTTCAAGCCCGGGAAGAATGACGCCGCCAAGGTAACCGCCCTCGGAGTCAATGACATCGATCGTGATCGCGGTGCCGAAGTCGAGGATCAGCAAAGGTCCGCCATGCCGTTCGTAGCCCGCGACGGAACTGCAGACGCGGTCTGCGCCGACGGTAAGCGGATCGCGCACCCGGTTCACGAATCCGGGCGCTTCGCCGTCGATGAAGTACGGCTCGCAGCCGAGGAAGCTGCGCGACATTTCGCCGTAGACCATTCCGATCTTCGGGGCGACACTGGCTATCGCGACGGCGTTGATCTGTTCGGGATCGACGCCGCCGTCGCGGCAGAGCATCTTGACGAGGATGCCGGCCTCATCGGCGGTACGGCCGGACCTCGTCGCCAGACGCCTCCGGATGATCAGCTCGCCATTGCGAAAAATGCCGAGCACGACGTCGGTATTGCCGATATCGAGCGCAAGCAGGGTCTGGTTTTCAGCCATTGATCACCTCTATGCATTCAGCCGCGGTTATTTCAACCATCCCGGAACCGGTCCGCAGACGCAACGCACCGAGTTCGGAAATCCCCTCCGCGATCCCCTCAATCGTATGGAGAGGGTCCTTGATCCTGATGTGCGTCCCGAACATACGCGATTGGCGAACGTAATCGTTGCGGACGGCCTGAGGGTCGTCATGCCATTGCGCCACCCGTTCGGTGAGCAGTTCGAGGAAGGTGGTGAGCAGAGCCGAGCGTGTCCAGGGGAGGTCGGCCTCCTCGAGGAGCGAGGTCACCGGGTCCGGGATCGCCTTTCTCGCTTCGGGTGCGAGGGGCATGAAGTTGACGCCGATCCCGGCGACGAACCTCCAGCCCTGTTCATTCGCGACGGTCTCGCAGAGGATGCCGGCGAGCTTTCCACTCGGTGTCATGATGTCGTTGGGCCACTTCAGCCGGGGATCGATGCTTCCGCCCAGTTGATCGGCAAGCCGGATGATCGCCCGTTGAAGAGCGAGACCGACGGCGAGCGGAACGAGGGTGACCGGGTTGGGGGCGGTGAGGATCGGCAGGAGCACGGAGAAATAGAGGCCGCCCGGGGGCGAGGCCCAGTTGCGGCGATGGCGTCCGCGACCGGCAGTCTGGCGGTCCGCACCGAGAACCATCCAGCCGACTGCACCTTCATCGGCCATCTTCAAAATGTCGGAATTGGTCGATCCGGTCTCCTCGCGCCAGTGAACGCTCAGTCCGGGGATCCGCTCCTCGAGACTTGAGCGAATTAGAGCAGGATCGACAGGATCATGGGTTTTCGGCATCGGGGATATGTCCATTGCTTTGCATGTCAGGGAAAAAGATAAGAAAACTCCGAAGCCGCGCCAAGGCTGAATTGCGAAACACGTAGTTATTCGGAAGATGGAGGTGGAATGGATCGAATCATGTGATCTCGTCCACTAGCCGGGCCACGCGACATCTATGATGTCGTTGAGCTTCGCTTCGGTTCGTGGATGGGTGGCCCGGACTTGCTGTCCGGGTCTGTTCAGGAGGCTCTTCATGTGGCAACAAACCCGGCGAGACGCGCTCGCCGGGCTACACGGGCGGGTGGCCCGGGACTTTAGTCCCGGGTTTCATGGGGCAATTGGTCTCGCCACCACTCTGGCACGTCCGGCGCCACGGGTGTTTCCTCACCTTGAAGCCAGTATCGTGCACTGGACCAGGTGAACATCTCGGGAACCTCGACAATCCCGGCGCGCACAGGGTTATTGTGAATATATGTCATAGCCTTTCGAACCGCCACATCAGAGAATATGTTTCGATCATACCCTCCTCCCGCCTGCCAGAAACGGTGTACAATCGTCCCATGATCAAGGGCTTGCAACTCCTCGTAGCGGACAGGGTGATGGACTTGCAGCCACTGCAGCGCCTGGAAGCCGTAGCGGAGCTTAAGCAGGCCCAGATCCTTCCCCAGATCTGACACTTCCGTGTGCACCAGCAGGTGGACGTGATTTGGCATGACAACATACGCCCAGAGCTGGACTGCCTGTTCTCGGCGCCATGCATCAACGGCGTGAACAAAACGGAATGCAAGTTCTTCATGGGCAAACAGTTGTTTGCGGCGGTAGCACCCAAAGGTGAGGTAGCGGGCATGCGTAGGGTCTTCAGAGCGGGTCGTCATGGTACAAAGATAACCGCTTTTGAAGCACTTGGAAAGGATGCATCCTCGCAAGATGAAACCCGGGACTAAAGTCCCGGGCCACCCATCGATCTGTCGCGCTGAGTCCCTGTTTGGTGATAACGGCGGACAAACAGAGTTTTTCCGCGCGTGTGATCTTCGTCACCGGTTTCAAATTCCCGACATGCGAAATTTAATCAATACCATCAAATTGCAGATACGGAAATGAGCATGTTGCGACCCTGGACCGATCAATTGTGCGTGCATGTGGAATCATTTTCCGATCATCGCGGGTCGTGGACCTGTTTTTGGAAATGGTGTTCGTCGGTCATGCTCGGGGATTGAAATTGGCTCCGAGGAGAGACACTCGGCGAAATTATCACCTAAGTACTTGTTTATCAATAAAGGAAATGAATGGAATTATTCTCCCGATGTGACCTTGGTCACCGATTTCGATTTCTCACTTGACTATATATAAGGTACCAACAGGACATATTTCTTTTGTGTATGTTTTTTGCTGGTTCATGTTCTTTGAGTGCTGGAATGCAGGATTCATTGGGAGTTCAGCGAAGATTAAAACTTCCGATGATAAATAGTACAAAGGCTCGTTTAATGAAGAAACCGGTTTGGGTGATTTTGACTTCTCAGACTGTCCGCTCATCCCTGCGGAATATGCGAATAGGGGGAGGCATGAAAACGAAGATATCTTCAATTATCTGCGTTTTGCTGGCACTGGCCTTAGTGGGGGCAACGCCCCTCCAGGCGCAGGCAACCTCCGCCCTTGATCAGAACATCGACGGAATTGTTCATGTGGGTGGCTCTCTTTACATTTCATTCAATGAAACCAACCTCAATGTAATCGACTTCTCTAATCCCGTATCTCCCACGATTATCGGAAGCGCAACACCTCAAGCGGAAGGTAGCGAATTCATCGGCGTCGAGGTGTCCGGGAACTTCGTCTATGCAGTCGAAGCCGTTACCAAGGGCCGTGGCTACCTTCAGGTTTTCGATTTGTCGTACCCCTCCAATCCAACGGCCCGGGGGAGCCTCCGGCTTGACGGCGGATTAAGCGGTATCGTTGGGGTGTCCGGAGATTACGTCTACCTGCGCCAGCGAAAGGGTTTTGTGGTCGTTGATGTTGCGAACCCGGACTTTCCATCCAAAGCGGGTAAATTCTCCTACTCCGCGGAAGTCGAGTTCAATGATTTCGAGGTGATCGACGACTATGCGTACATCGCATGGAACGAGACCGGTTCCTCCAAACACGGCCGCGGTTCCAAGTCCGGGAAAAAAGGCAGAGGGAAAAAAGGCAAAAAGAAAGGCGGGCTCCTCGTACTGGACATATCGAATCCCGATGATATAGAGAAGATCGACAAGCTGAAAAGAGATTTTGGTTCGAGACTGGACATCGAGGGGAACTACGCCTACCTCCAGTCCGGGGACATGCTTTATGTATTTGACGTATCGGCCCCGGCGAGTCCGGAGCAGGTGGCAGAGGAAGAAACTCCAGAGGGAACGGCAGACACGGAATACATGGGGGTTACAGTCGCCGGTTCCAACCTGTATTTACTGTCGCTGGATAAAGTGCATGCATATGATCTCACGGTTCCCGACGCACCGGCCTACTTAAAAACGATCACACTCCCGAGTCCGGCGAATTCGATTGTCGCTTTCGGGTCCACGTTTATCGCCGTAGTCGAGGGCGGTTTATATACAATTTACGGGACGGCGTCTTCGCCGGAGCCCTTTGCGCTCATCTCGCCAACCGATGGGAGCATCCTGTCGACGGACGAGGCGACGCTCAGCTGGCAGGCGGCGACCGACCCCGATCCGGGGGACGTGGTTAGATACGATGTTTACACGGCGACCGATCCCGCTTTCACACAGAATGTGCAGGTGATCGAGGTCAGCGGCACAACGGCGACATTGAGCGGGTTGGCTGACGACGAGACCTACTGGTGGAAGGTGCACGCGGTCGACACGAACACGGGCGGCACCTGGTCGACGGAAACATTTTCCTTCTCGGTGTTCATTCCGGACGCGCCCTCACCGTTCAGCTTGACAAGCCCCGGTGACGGGAGCACGTTGACCGAGGACGCGGCAACGTTAGTCTGGCAGGCGGCGACAGACCCCGATGCGGGGGACGCGGTTAGCTACGAGGTTTACACGGCGACCGATCCCGCTTTCACACAGAACGTGCAGGTGATCGAGGTCAGCGGCACAACGGCGATATTGAGCGGGTTGGCTGACGGCGAGACCTACTGGTGGAAGGTGCATGCGACGGATACGAACACGGACGGCACCTGGTCGACGGAAACATTTTCCTTCTCGGTGTCCATTCCGGACGCGCCCTCACCGTTCAGCCTGACCAGCCCCGGTGACGGGAGCACGTTGACCGAGGACGCGGCAACGTTAGTGTGGCAGGCGGCGACCGACCCCGATCCGGGGGACGCTATCAGCTACGAGGTGTACACGGCGACCAATCCCGCTTTTACACAGGATGTGCAGGTGATCGAGGTCAGCGGTACGACGGCGACATTGAGCGGGTTGGCTGACGACGAGACATACTGGTGGAAGGTGCACGCGGTCGACACGAACACGGACGGCACCTGGTCGACGGAAACATTTTCCTTCTCGGTGTCCATTCCGGACGCACCCTCACCGTTCAGCCTGACCAGCCCCGGTGACGGGAGCACGTTGACCGAGGACGCGGCAACGTTAGTGTGGCAGGCGGCGACCGACCCCGATCCGGGGGACGCGGTAAGTTACGAGGTTTACACGGCGACCGATCCCGCTTTCACACAGGATGTGCAGGTGATCGAGGTCAGCGGTACGACGGCGACATTGAGCGGGTTGGCTGACGACG